>Ga0157364_1001023_pt1 | contig 22500 bp, 22 predicted proteins | sample AttsexASBM2_FD_111476 | JGI IMG/M metagenome (GOLD analysis project Ga0157364, IMG submission 111476) | Fungus gardens microbial communities from leaf cutter ant in Ribeirão Preto, State of São Paulo, Brazil - Atta sexdens ASBM2 | ecosystem: Host-associated > Fungi > Mycelium > Unclassified ...
ACACATACACACACACACACACACACACACACACACACACACACACACACACACACACACACACACACACACACACACACACACACACACACACACACACACACACATACAAATTATATGGTAAAAAAAATTTGGCTTATATAAATTATTGATTGTTGTGCGTCACATTATTCTGTGAAACGAAAAAGAAATAACGTTTGGTAATTTTTATTATATGGATATACTTAAATACAATACAATATACAAAATTTTTCATACATTCATTTTCAGCAGTTTAATTTACAATTTCATGAAACTTGTTTCATATGATCTTTTTATTGCTATTTGCGTTACTATTCATGCATGCAGTAAACCTGTGCATGACTCAATCTTACGATTCCCAGTACAGATCATACGATCCTGATTAAGCAATTCGAATACTGCTATAAGAGTGTCAACTATGACCAATACGGTTCCAGAACAAGATCATGTATACATTTATTCCTGTCAAAATTTCTAAAATTATCACATCATTCAGCCTAAATATATGACATTTTTACAGTGTAAATTTTAATATAAAAAATTATGATATGAATTTGGACAATCGAAATATATAAATCTAATTAAACAAGAGAAATTCTATATTCAGTCAAAGCGGATGTTAGCTTAAATATTTTTGTGTGAATTTATATACATATTTGATTCGGTAAACCGCAAAATCTTGAAATCTTTTTCGGTCTTAAAACGCAATTATGAACAGGAATAGAGTAGTAATATCACTTACTAAATTAACGAATAATTTAATAATTTTTATGCTAATAAACATTTTTTAAAAATATTAATTATTTAAATGTTAATGAGCATCTTAAATAATTCATTATTTTTATGATAAGCAAAATATTTTCAATCGAAATTTATATCCGATTAATTCTAATTGAGATTTATTTTTTGCAATAAATTATTTATAGATTCTCGTCGAAATTCATATCATAATTGTGTAAAAAAAATTTTGAGAAAAAAAACCGTTGTATATTTCAAGCAGCTGTAATTCTGTCAAAAATAAATAAAATTTAAATTCAAAATTTTAAAGAGAAGAAAAAATCTCTATTTTCAGAAGATTATAATTTTTTTAGTATCTATGAGTTTAATTATTTTTACACATAGAAAACTATGAATGGACAAAATAAAAAAATTTTTGGCTCTGTCATCCAAAAAAATTAAGATTTATTTGAATTTTTTGTTAAATATCTGTTAAACAGTTTAATCTTAATGTTCTAATTGTAAGAAGGTGCTCCAAGAAAAAATTGACAGACTTGAGAGTTTTTCCTTATCATCATTTAAATGTATATTAATCCTCAATATTTCTATTCAAGTATCTTAGACATTTTAAATTTCTAGAAAAATTGAAATATCTAATATATGTAACTGTACCTCCTTATTTCGTCCCCAATCTTCAGAAATATATGTCAATAGATCTGTCAAACCCTCGAACTTTGTTCTGCTTTGAGGTGGGTCATTCTTAGGTATTTTTGGTAGTAGAGAGCCCATCTTGAATCTAAATTCCTCTGTGTTAGTAGCACCAGAGAGTTTCCAAATTCCATAAAAAAATAAACCACATCCTGTGACAGCATATAATGTACCCCAGCCAAGGGCTCTTATAGCTAATGAGGCTCCAGTTTCAGGAATTCCTTTCATACCAGAAATTCCATCTCCAAAATGTTTTGGATCTTGCTTTCTGGTTGCTGCCACTGCCCTGGTAAATCCAGCGAGGGCAGAAATACTTGCAACAGTGCTTAAAAATACTGTAGCTACAGAAATAGCAATAAGATGTATTTATTGAAAGAAGCTGCATAAATATTAATAGAAAAAGAAATTTAATTATCGATTAAAAATAAAATTATCATTAGATGATAGAACTGTAGTGCGACAATTAAGATAAACAATTCAGATAAAAAGATTAAACTATTAATATCATATCTTAAATAAATTGATTCAACAAAGAATATATATATCGTATTATTTGAAACATTTATTTAAATGTTTGACCATTCATTGACATTCTCTATCATATTTGTGTTTTTAAAATATTAATTTTTTGCACAGTCATGAAAAGCATCATTGATAACTAAAATATTTTATTTTTCATCTGAATTGATTTCTAAAAATTTTGTTTATATCTATCAAATGTATTATGCTGTGCAAAGGTTAATGCAATTTAGCAAAACAAAATTAAGCCGAACTAACTAAATCAATTTCCTGAATTTAAACTGAAAAATATTATAATTTTTTATATATTGATAGCATATGTCAAGCAACAAAAACGCATTGTTACAATTTTCTTTTTTTACTTATTATCGAGTTATTAACAAATGATAAGAATTAGAGCATTGTCGCACTTGTAAAAGTGAGGTTAGTTTGCAGCAAGCAACTTATACACAAGCAAATATTCCTTTCTTAAATAAAATGTACCATAAATTTTCTCCTTCAATTTCTCAGACTTCGTTATGGACGTTTCTACAGTGTCATTCAATTTTGCCATCACGTTACACTTACAGAAGAAATCAGTCGTTAAGGTCTGCCATTTTTAAAGCCCACTTGTAATCTCGATTGGAGTATTTGGCGGTAACATGAAAAAAATTCTTACATCTGTTACTCTTAATTGCTTACAGTCGATAAAATAGTCGCAAATCATGCTGACATCAGGGGTGCGATTCCATAACTATTTTACACAGCATGCCTACCGACAATTGTCGGTGTCGTTGCGCTGCTTTTTCACCATTATCAGTAGGGGTATAAAGTACTGAAAGTTTATATAGTATTAAATTTTATATGGTACTGTAAAGATGGTTAAGGAATCGCGCCCCAGATATTTCTTGGCAAGAAGGATCTAAAGGCCCATACAATTTTCTGATTGTGCGCAGTCCTTTACAAATTACAATGGGCGAGTTCAAGCCGACAATGCGGCTGGACATACTTGTCAAGTGAATGAGTATGATTGGTTCTTACCAAATGGATCCAACTGGATCCAACCAATCATGTTTAATTGCTCGGTGATAGCAGACCTAGCCGCTGCTAGCCGCTTTGCCGACTTGAACTCGCCCATTGACATTAAAATAGTGAGAGGAAGTCGATTATACATTTATACATTAATAAAATAAAGATTTTTGGATCTTTTTTTTCGATATTTTGTTGAAAGATCGTGAGGGAGATACATTATTTTTGGGTGAATTAAGTGCGGAAGTTCTGCGGAATCTGCGACGTGGATAAAAATGGAAGGTAAGTCATATTCCACTTCATCCCTCTTCTCGCCAGACTATTTTTGGAAAGGCAATACGTAAATCTCTCAATGTACGTTATAGGCGAGACAAAGCACAATATCGATAAACTCGTTGATGATTTGAAGTGTGTCGTAAGACTCGAAGCCTCGCAAGAGGAATGCAATATTGTTCAGATTCTGGATTCTGTAGTAAATGTTAGCAAAACGTCGATCGGAGGTATAATTGGATTCAACTAGATTAAACGCTAACTGTAACTAGTAGATGTCACAGTATCATATGGTATGAAATTGTAATTGAATACTAACGGATGGTTTCAGAAACTACCGAATTAGTCATTGATGATGTCTTCCTGACACTACTTAGGCACAAATCTAAACAAATCATAGCAAAGACTGCTAAAGCTATTGCGGAGATAGCAAAGACTGATCGCGGGAGAGAGAAATGTACCAGTTTTGAATTAATACGGACCTTGATTGATTTGTTAAAGGAAGAAGATATAGACATATTGACACAGACTTCCAGAGCTCTAGGAAATATCTGCTATGAAAATGGTTGTTATAGTAGTTATATTTATATGAATTTTTATTACATATTTATGTATAGTTTTGAAATAATGGTTCATAAGATTTCAAAGCTTTGATATTTAAAGGAATATTTTTATATTGAGTATTTAGAAATGATATTTAAAGGGATATTTATATATTAGGTGTTTATAAATGCATGTAAGTTTCATATTAAAAAAAAGCTAACAAACATTTATGTTACAGAGACTGGTAAAAATCTGGTGACAGAACAGGATGGTTTGAAAGTAATTCTAGCACTACTGAAGAAAGGAATTTCCCTAGGTAATGTTGAAGGTGCGAGCTTCCTGAGAAATGTGGCTGCTGGAGTTTTATTGAATTTTTTGGTGGATCAGGAAATGTTATACAGAAAAGTAAATTTTTTGAAAACATATTTGTATATTGTGATTGACAATCAATGGATATTGTAAAAATAGAAAGCAACAGCAAGCAATAATTTTATTGTAAGATATACTTTACCAGGCACTAGAGGAGGATATGGTACCAATTATTTGCAGTATTTTAGAAGAAGATGGAATAAATGGTGACGAATCAGCAGTACAAGTATTACTCACTCTTGGCATATTGAACGATGTAAATATTATATTTCTCAATGAGAGATTGACAAGAATTTTGGTTGATATACTGGCTAGTGACACTTCCTCTGAGCTATCTGAGATGTGTTTAGAAATCTTACATGGCCAAGCAGAAGATGGTAAAACAGTAATTTTATAATAATTAAAATTAAATTGATTTAAATTGTTTAAATTAAATTAATTGGAAGTATGCTGATTAAATATTTCAGTATAATTAGTCTTAGTAAATTCACAAAATTGAATTTAAATTTAAAATTGAATTAATTTAATATTGGAGAGCAATAGCTTAATAACATAATTCCATTACAATAGAAAATGCGAAGCTGTTATTGGCTAAGGCAGGAGTATGTGAATTGCTCCTGAAACTGTTAGAGAAACATGGTCCACAATGCACCGACGAAGAAACACGGTCGATTCTTAAAGTCGCCTGTAACTTGATTGTTTTGATTTTAACTGGAGGTGAGTTCTAGGGGAAAATTCAAATGCAAGTTTTAATGACTCTAACAAACATACTTTGTATTCAGATGAAAGTATGAATTTCCTTTACGATGATGGCAAGGGTCCTGTATACAAGAAATTGATAGAATGGCTAGAGAGTATTGACGAGGATTTGCAGATCACCGCTGTTTTAGCCATGGGCAACGTTGCGCGAACTGACATACATTGCAAGCGCATGGTGGAACAGGGTATTCATCGGAAGCTGTTAAAAATTCTCGAAAGAAATGGCAACAAATCTGGCGATATTAGGTGTCAACACGCCTTACTCAGCGCATTACGCAACCTCGTTATACCTGCAGACAATAAATCGTTAATTCTTGCCGATGGTCTGATCGATGTGTTGTATCCAATGCTGGAAATCCCTACCTATCCCGTCGTTTTCAAATTACTGGGAACGCTTAGGATAGTCATAGATGGTCAAAGTAAGAGGTCGTAAGCTTTTTTAAAAATTAAAACAATATTTATTATATTCAGAATGAATAATATGATAATTAAGACAGAATTCCTTGTTTTAGAAGAAGCAGCAATTTCTTTAGGACGAAGAGAGGACTTGATTAAGCGAGTAGTTGAGTGGTGCAGTACTGAGGACCACCCTGGTGTACAGGGTGAAGCCAATCGATTAATTGCCTGGCTAATAAATAATAGCAGGTTCGTTTTCTATGGTTTAATGATACGAAATTCCTAAACTTAGTTTTTCAATACTTTATATACAATTTTTAGGGACAAGCAGGTTGCTTTATCAATTATCAAGTACGGTGCGGTGCAGCATCTAGTAGGTATGCTTTTAGCGCAACACACGCTAATGCAAAACGAAGCAATCATGGGTCTTAATTTGTTAACTGTAATTTGTCCGACGGAATCTGAAGAGCTATTGATCAAAGCAGATTTTGGACGCAATATGTGCGAATTGTTTGCACGCTCCCGTGAGCTTGACGTACACATCATGCTAAACGCGTTATCATTATTGAATCGCGCTCTGGAATTAGGTATCCCAAAGATTTATCCAAAAAAGAAAGAATTATTTGATCGACCGACAATTTTATGTGCCATCTGTTTTAGATCAATTGAAGGAGCATCTTACGAGCTACGGATTAGCCAATGCATGCAAACTACAATGCCACATAAATGAAAACACCGTCACGGAATTACAGACTCGAGTTACCAATTCGTGAGCGGTGCTGGGTACCATCTTGGAAATTAACTAAGAATAATGATGATGATGATGACAATGACAATGACCAATTCCAAAACGCGTTCTTATGCGCTGCCATTCCCTACATTGTTGTATCTTCCATCATTCCAAAGAACCAAGAAATGCAATCTTCAATGACCAAATTGTTCCCCAACTTAATTCACAGATTGCAACATATTTTATTTATCGAGAAATATATATTCTATTGATGTACATATTCTATTAATGCTATTGCAATTGATTTTCCTATTGTAAGATCTTTGTGAAAGCAAAAATTGAGCAATTAGTGGCTTGAGTGTTCACTTCAGGACACATGTTATATTTTTTCATGAATTATCTATAGTGTTATCATTATTTAAAAACACTGTTGATGTAATTGCTCAATGATTGTTCGCACAAAAAGTAATAAGAATCGATCAAACTCCGATTCTCTCATTCAATGATTAACTTATCACACAATACGTATTTTATTAAAAGATTGTTTTTTTAACGTATTAAAAAGAAAGATCAGAGATAATAAGTCAATTAGAATTTTTGTTTTTTAAATAAGTCTAGTGGTTGAATTCATCGCCGAATAAATTAATAAGTATAAATAAAATCACTAGTTAGAGAATCAGTGATTTAATTTAAAAGGCAAAATTGTTCGAAGCAAAATTCGTCTGATTTTATATAATTGTGAAATAAATAAAATCATTTTCTATTAATTAATAATGATATTGTCTATTAGCAAAATAGATATAGATAGGTTTTTAACAAGTTAATCGCCAATTAGCTAATCAGAATTTGTAGTCGCAAAAGCAATGTCAACATCATCAACCCTGACCGGGCTTCGTAAATCGCAATGCCATCTGGTCAATCTGGTCACGTCACGTGCCACAGTTCATGGCGCAGCGGTCGCGCGAGCTGCCACGTAATGTTATGCGTGCCGTTCGTTCGTTCATGAATCGCTGCTATTAGGATTCATCTTGTGGTGCTGCGTGGAGGCGAACGGCAACGAGGGCGATGCACGAGCTTGCATCTATCCGTTTCTAATTTTTGGCTACTCACATTAGTACGAAGGTAGGCGGGTCCTTTGAACGTTTCAAGTCCGTCCTCTTCATTTTAACCTTTCAACACGCTGACAATGCGCTTTGGCTATCCAAACGTCAACCTGCTGATCTATATATCTCTTTTTGTAGATTATTAAGATGGAAATTTCCTTGCAATGAAATTTCATCCTTTCGTACCATTCTGTCTAATCTTTAACAATCTTTTACAACATCTTGTAGCTTCTTTAGCTAAGCTTGGAGCTGACATTGGGAATTGTTACTTAGATCTGTAATTTGGTAGTATTGTATGATTCTTGTTGTTGCTGGGAATAATTGCAGTTAACTAAATTCTTTTTGCGACATTTGTTTGAATTACAAATTAAATTGAAAATTGAAAGTAGTTGACTTGCACTGTATTGCTGTTGTATATCTCATATCTCGGATACTAACATTGGTGGATTAACATTGATTAATTTATCATTTTTTATGTATAATATATATATATATATATTATGTATAATATATATAGAAATTCATGTTTTTAAAAGCATGTTATTTAACTGAAAAAATTCCTCAATAATGTATTTCGTTTCAGTGATTGTTAAAGCAACAAAATGTCACAGTCAAGTGGTTACCAGTGTCCATTGTACACAGATTCCAACAATCCTTTGAAAAATGAACCACCTCCTATAGTAAATGGTCAAAATCCTGCATCTCAGCAAAATGGAATGCAGTCTCCTCAGTTCAATCTAACTGGCAAGTTTTTGGAATATACAATAAAGAAATTTTTTAAGAAAATATTATAATTTTTCTTTTACACAATACTTTTTTATTGACAATGGTTCTTAAAAGAAAAGGTTCTTGCTCTTGAAAATGAACAATGTGAAAATATATGATCAATCCTTTTATCTTTTAATTTTATTTCTAAAAATAAAATGGATAATAGTTAATAAGAAAAGCATTGTGTAAACTTTATACTTTAACACATAAACTGATTCATCTTAACATCTATTAGTTTTGTCTAAAAAATTTGCTTGAAACAATTCAAATGTTTTATAGGTACACCATCCTCACAGTCATCGCGTGATCCATCCAGGGAGACTTCTAGAGATCCATCACCAACTCAATATCTTCACAACCAATATCGGCTTCAGTTGCCACGACCACCAATGCCACCAATAAACGGACCTCAGAATGCTAATGTGTTGCCTCCACCACCTAGAACATCACAACCTTATAGTCCTGCAAATCTCTATAATGCTCATAGCCAGTATGTTGCTAGCACTCAAGAGAATATTGCAGTCGGTACATCTTCAATCGCCTTTATGTCTCAACCTAGCCAAGAAATTCAACATCGACCCATCATGATTCCTCCAAATCAGATGCCTCCAGTAGCAAAAAATTTGACTCCAGTGTCTGTATCATCGACGTTTGCGGATACTATTAAATCAGAGCCAGCTAAAATGAACCAAAGTTATCAATGGGCGACTAATTCCCCATCTACTAACATTCCGCAGGGTACTATAGGCGTTCCTGGTGTATCCAGTAACATTGATAAGACTAGTCATGTCTCAACGGATCAAATCACTACGGAAAGTCAAACATCCTTTGCTAGAGTAAATAAGATTTCGGCATACAATCAAGGACATTCTGTCCCTCCACCCGCATCCAACATTAATCTACCTCCTTCGAACGTCATTCATTTAAATCAAAACAGTTATGTACAGCAAGAACCAGTGAGTTCTGGTATACAACCAAGAACTCAAAACGTTCAAGCACAATCGATGATTAGTCCTGAAAGCTTAAGTAATCCACAACTCAGATATGGAAGTCAACAGAATATATCCAATGCATCGTCAATGCCAAATTCAAGCACGCAAAATTTATTCTATAGTGCACAAGCTCATAATGTAGGCCCACGAAATCTTCATGATTATAGTTCTCAGCCTGTGAAATCTCAAAATTTACTTACTGGTTATATGGATCCCACGGGATTGGGAAGTAATTCTCAAAGTCAGAATATACATCAAAATTTAGCTGGTCAGAGAAAATATCCGCAACAAGACACTGCCAATACTATGATGCTACCGCCTTCAGGAGGTAATCAGTTACAAGGTGCAAGATTACCTCCATCAGGAATACCTCCTCTTCCGGGACTTCAGACGGTAATAGAATCTAAGAATAAAATTTATGTAATAGAATCAAATTTAATTAATCTTTTATATTTTCTTTAAAAAGTGATGTATTTTTTGCAACATTAATATATAGAGTTTAATTTTTGTTATTTTTAGTACGATTCTCGGTCGCAATATCCTAGCCCAATGACAAATGTACCATTAGACTCGTCTAATAGAAGATACCCTAATATGTACCCAGACCAATTAAATCAATTAAATAATCAGATCAGCAATTTGAACGTCACACAAGTTGGCTACAACAAAATATGGGTAATTATTTTTATTGAAATATGTATTTTTATTGAAGTATATACAATTATATACGTAATACATTCTTTAATATATTAATATCATTTTTAGGGGATGGAATCGATAGACCTCTTGCAATGCCGAAATATACTGCCACCTGAAAAAGTCGAATCACCAAAGATCAAGTTAAATCAGGAATTCTTGGATTCCGTAAATTGTAGTCCTGAGTAAGTTTTCTTTTTTATTTAAGATGTTAAATTTCTATTATACGGAAATTAAAATATCCAAAATAAAAACGTGAATCAAAGATGAAAAATTTAAAACCTTTGTTATTAAAATTTTTTCAATATATAAATATAACTCTTATTAAGAGTATGTATGTGAAATGCTTACAGCATATTCAGGTGTACATTAACAAAAGTCCCAGAATCGAATTCGCTTCTACAGAAATCAAGATTACCATTCGGCGTACTAATACATCCTTTTAAAGATCTAAACGTAAGTAATGTACATGTAAAATAATATTTATAATATACAACATACAGAAGAATATGCTATTTTACTTTTTAGAAAATCATGTAGAAATAAACTTTAGTAAAATAAATTTTTATTATTTGTCGCAGCAGCATTTAGCAGTGATTCAATGCAATACGATCGTGCGTTGTCGAGCTTGTCGAACATATATCAACCCATTTGTGTATTTCGTCGATTCAAAAAGATGGAAATGCAATCTCTGTTTCAGATTAAATGAACGTAATGAATATACTGAAATTTTTCATATCTATTAATATTACATAACAAGAATTAAATATATGTTTACGTTTTATGTAGTTCCCGAAGAATTTCAATTTGATCCTGTGACGAAATCGTATGGCGATCCATCACGACGGCCGGAAGTTAAAACCGGCACAATAGAGTTTATTGCGCCAAGCGAGTACATGGTAAATATTTATTTACTGTAAAATAATCACTTATTCATAATTACAAATTATTTATTTATATAAAAATTATATATTTGTTTATGGTACCGCGAGGGATTTAGTTTATTTAACATACTGTGAATTATAGGTCCGTCCACCTCAGCCTGCTATCTATCTCTTTGTCATGGACGTTTCTCGTCTTGCGGTAGAAAGCGGGTATTTGCAGATAGTTTGCAATACGATCACCGATGAATTGTCGCGTCTCCCCGGCGACAGCCGCACTCAAATCGGTTTTCTTGCTGTTGATTCTACTCTGCATTTCTTCAGCATGCCCGATAACGTCTCGCAACCACATGAAATGGTCATGCTAGATATCGACGATGTATTTTTACCGTGCCCAGAAAATCTAATTGTAAATTTGAAAGAACGTGAGGAGCTTGTTCGTGATCTTCTCGCCCAGCTTCCTATCAAATTCTGTGGCACTCATGATACTAATAGCGCTCTTGGTGCTGGTCTTCAAGCTGCCTACAAACTCCTCGCTGGTGTCGGAGGACGTATTACCGTTTTTCAAACATGTTTGCCTAATATTGGTCCAGGGGCCTTGCAATCGAGAGAAGATCCCAGTACTAGAATGAACAAAGACGTGCCACATCTTAATCCCGCAACAGATTTCTACAAAAGATACGCTCTGGATTGCAGTGGACATCACATTGCAATTGATCTATTCTTATTGAATAGTCAATACAGCGATCTGGCAACTTTATGTAAGTGAATCTATCTCAATTGAATATAATTATAATAATTTTGTATTGTGAATTTGCAAATAATTAATTTGATAATTGTAATTTTTTTCGTAATATACCTAATTATATATTTTTTTAACATTGATAAATATTTTTTGTAACATTCGATTTGTTTTATCTATTATCTACAGCATGCATGTCAAAATTTACGGGCGGTTGCATTTACCATCTGCCACTGTTCCGAGCATCGAAGTTACAGAATAGTGAAACTTTAGAAAGATTACTTCGTCGTTATTTGACGAGAAAGATTGGCTTTGAAGCGGTGATGCGGCTTCGTTGTACTCGTGGTCTCAGTATTCATGCCTTCCATGGCAGCTTCTTCGTTCGATCGACTGATCTTCTCTGCTTGCCAAATATTAATCCGGACGCCGGTTTCGGCATGCAAATCTCCATCGATGAAAATCTTTCCGATGTGCAGAGTGTATGCTTCCAAGCGTCTCTTCTGTATACTTCAAGCAAAGGTAATTACTCTTGTCCTTTCATGTAATGTTTCAGTGTTTTCATGTAATGTTTCATATTTTTTATATTTTTATCTAAAGGTGAGCGAAGAATTAGAGTACACACTCTATGCCTGCCTGTGGTGGCAAGTCTATCGGATATATTGCATTCTGCAGATCAACAATGCATAGTCGGTTTATTATCAAAAATGGGTAAATTAAACTCTAAATAATTAAAGTTGCTGTGGACTATAAATCCTTATGCAGCATAATGTAAAAGTTTAATAATTATTTGTTAATTCTCCCATAATTAAGTAATATTAAGAGACATTTCTTTAAATATCTCTATAGCTGTTGATCGATCGCTTCAGTCATCCTTATCAGATGCAAGAGAAGCATTAATAAACGTCGCTATTGACATCTTATCCGCGTACAAACTGGCACAATCTTCCAGCGGCGGAGGACTTATTGCTCCAGGAAGTTTAAAGCTGTTGCCATTATACATTATCGCATTGTTGAAAAGCGTAAATTATCAATAAATTTACACACATTTTCTACTTAAATATATTGTAGATATCGCCGATTAAAATATTTTTATTTCGAATTTGCAGATAGCATTTAGATCCGGCACGAGCACGCGTTTGGATGATCGCGTATTCGCTATGTTTCAATTAAAGACATTACCGTTAGCACAACTGATACAGGTGGTTTATCCCGATTTATATCCTGTTCTCATGCTTGATGATCGCAATGCAAGGGACATTGACGGCAAAGTGTGTCCACAGCCGCCTCGGCTTAATTTATCTGCTGAGAAACTCGACAGCCGGGGCATCTTTCTTATGGATGCTGGCGATAGAATCTTTATTTACATTGGCAAGAATATAAATCCGATTTTCTGTACAAATATATTCGGCTCTTTGGAATTTACATCTATTCCAGAGGAAATGGTAAATGTATTTTACTACTTTTTCTCGGTTATATATCCGTAACTAAAAATCGAAAATTCTTATCGAATTTTTAACAACAGCTATTATGATAAAAATTTAATTTCATAATCAGTCTTAATTTTGTCTTGCAGTACGAATTACCGGAATTGGATACAGTAGAAAACGAACGGTTGCGAAACTTTGTATTTAGTTTACAAGAGGAAAAACCATACTACGTACCTGTACAAATTATCAGGTAAGACAATTGTTTTGTAATAATAAAAATAAATGTGTAAGTGATTAGATATGTATTAACAGAAATTATAAATTTCCTTTAACTTTTGTAATGAATTTATCTGATATTTTCAACACAATATACATATTTTATAATAAATTATTTTTCAGGGACGATAGCCACTTTAGAACGTTATTCGTTGAACGATTGATAGAAGATCGATTCGAATCTGCTCTTAGTTACTACGAGTTCTTACAACATCTCAAGACGCAGGTGAAGGAGTGACCAACTTAAAGAATTTGTGCATGAGACCAACTCCTGTCGGAAGTGTTAATCATCGGGTGATGGAATTATCATAAAACAATCGCGCAATTAAAAAATTGTGCGATCCGTTATAATTCATTAATCGATCATGGGTCATTCGGGATATTTTGGGACATGTCGCGTGATTCAAGATCTATTTATGCAGCAGTGACAGCCTTAATGAAAGACACTGACACATTTAAAATATGATAGATTGTATAATTATTGTTATTATTATATTATATTATTGGTTATATTTACCATCGGTAGCTTCATCATATAGACTTGCGTTTTTGTTGCGCGTATTCACTTGGGTTAAGCAATTTCTTCAACTCGTCCAGTAAATAATATGTAATTTTTTACTATTTTGTGTTATATCTACAATAGTTTTAATCTATGAGATTTATTTGTTCAGTAGGAAAATCTTTTTCACAATAGCAGTAATTCATTGAATAGCATGACGATCACAGTCGATTTCCTCTATTCTAGAATCGTGGGATCGAACTTTTTTTTTTATTTTAAGATACTAATGGGAGTATCAATGTATCCGCTGTATTTTACTCTCTTTCTTATTTACTCGCGATTATGTGGTAAATAGCGAGAGAGAGAGAGAGAGAGAGAGAGAGAGAGAGAGAGAGAGCGCAGTGAAAAAAAAGAATCTTATGTTAGAGGAAAACAGTTGACTTGAAGTAGAAGAAATCGACTATTTTTTGATGAAGTTTGTATAGAATATTTTTTTTTTAATTATGTTTCTGCATTCTTTCAATTTCTATATCGAAATATCGCAATACGCAAGTGTTCTTATCTTAAAAAAAAATACCATCTTCAGAAAATCTTGAAAAATATTAGTTACGAATAATTATATGCAATAGAAATGGAATTAAATAAGTGCAATTTTGCATTTGCAGTATAAGTAATATAATAAATGAAGATGCTTGCAGGCTGAATGTCACCAAACGAAGATGTTTCGTGGTGATAAGTAATGCGCTCTTGTAATTTAATCACCTGCAGGTAATAAGACAAACGAAGAGGGACAAAATTCGTGAAAAATATTATCGATCATTATGTCATTCCTTAGACGATGACATTGTTAATTCGCATTGTAAAATTAAACTTTGCGATAAGTAAAAGCGTAATAAATAATTTCGAATAGTCGACGAACATTGCAATTAAAATATTGTTTGAATTGCAATTGAATTAAGTAATTGTAAAAAAAAATATAGGAAAGGACAGAATGATTTCGCGCTAATGTAAAATACGAATCGATCGTTCGAGGCGTATAAACTCGCCTATAAAGGACTCTATAACAAAATAAAATAAATAATGGTAAATAATAGCACTAGCAAGTGTTAAGAAATAAACAAATGAATATTGTAAAATAATCGTACTACTCGTACTTTGTCATGCTGCCAAACGAATTTCTCCGGCGTAGTTCTTTTCTCACCATTTTATGAATTTTCCGCCGAAGTTAAAAGTAGCGTGTGACGATTTAGTTTATTATTTAATAATTATATATATACATATATATATATAATTATACGGGAAGTAAATTGTACATTCATTGTTATATCCTTTAACATCTCCTACCCGTGTATATCGTTCGATTTTTTATAAATGATTAACTGTACTACAAAAATGCCTCGAACTCTTTAGTCCGCCATCCTTTTCGAATTATCAAAGTTTCCCTGATCTATAATCCTAAAACAATTATTGTTTTATTTTTTAGTTTTATATACATACAATATAATAGATTTAATATATATACAATATAATATATGTATAAAATATATATATGTATAATATTATATATATAATATTATACACATATATATTACGTGTTTATATATATTTTATTGAGTATATATGTATAGAAAGTATTGGGTATTATAATGCAAATCCGTATCGTTATATAGATAACATCGACGTATCATAACTACCCCTACCCCGGATGGGCGATGTCAGCGTCGGCGTCGGCGTCGTTGCCGACGTCGACGTCGACGTCGACGTTGGAGGCGACGGCGTCGGCGCTGGACGTTCGGCGCTCCGGAGGCGTCGGCCGCTTGACTGTGTTATCAGTAGTGGTGCCGTCGTCCGCGTGAGCAGGTGAAGGCCTTCATCATAATAACTGCTCGACGACCTGGTAAGCCTTGTTTTGACTGGATCCCCTCCCCTTTTTTTCAAGTCCCGCATCGACCGGGCCGACGGCGCGAGATCCGCACCGCGATTTTTCCATCCCTTCTTCATGTATCCTCCACGGGCCGCGGTAGCCTTTCTCTCTCTCTCTCTCTCTCTCTCTCTCTCTCGGTCGATTGTAGCTGATAAAACGTAGAATGGAATTTTCATCGAGATTCAAATAGAATAGTCAGTAGTAGGGGAAAAAGGAAAGGGAAGAGAAAAATAGACTTTGGATGCGTGACGTCTTGTGTTTAATAAATTCATATTTCGGGAAATGCTATTGTATTCCCAATTTAACGTGCGTCACTTGCTAATAAATTCGAAACAGCTCGTTTTATCGGCTGAAGTACATCCGAGCGACTTTCTCGTTTACGATCCTGATTGCACAGCAGACGTAAATTAATTCAGCAAAAGATGGAGGCAATCATTATGCATGCGAAGTGGTCCAAAGTGATAAGAGATGCAAATGTTCGCAAATTATTAGAAGGCTTAAATATATCATTCGCTTACACCTTTTACAAACCTTTTATCAAATTCTTTTTGTATTAAATTTTTGCATTAGATTTTTCAGTCGATTTTTCAGAGTTAAAATTAGATACTTCTTTTAAAAAAAAATTAATTACGAATCAGTGGCATTTACCGAGAAATTTTATACCACGGTTCAAGTATCCAATGTAAAACTTTGTAAACAAATACGCGACAGCTTGAGCGTTGGCGGAAGGTTAATTGGTCAGCTCCGAGTAAGACTATATTTAACAACAATCCTCCAGGAGATGGGTATTATTCTTTTTTATTATCTTATCGTAGCCTCCCGCGGACACTTTCCCCTCTATTTTCGTAATAATAATATCAATCTCCATAATCCGTTTTCAGTTCAATTAGCATTCCTGTGCAAAATCTCCCCCGGGGGATTACGCTATTGCTTCATGAGTACTGAAATCTTTTTCCGAAATCCTCAGGGCATTCTATGTTCCCGTAGAATTCGTGTGTTTCAGTGTCCGGTGAAATAAATGGATTTCTCTCTCGACATGTTTCGCACGGTTGACCTAATGACGACGCGATAATTGTACTCGACATACTTGGCGGCGCGAAGTTGTTTACCGTATCCATCGTATACCTGGAATGGCAAATATTTGCGAACGTATACGCGATTCTCCACTTTCTCCCAGGGAAGATCCGTGAGGAAATGTGTAAAAATTGTATAAAAAAAAAATGCGACACGATCTTAATTCGGTACTCCTAAATTGCGAGACGTGCATTCTAAGGAGGACAAGAAAGTAAAAAGATCACTTTGACTGAATCAAATGAATAATTTTAATTATGAATTCGGTCAATAATCGCTCTATATATATATATATATATATCAATTAACATCTCATATATATATATATATGAGATGTTAATTGATTATTTTAATTTGTTTTGTCTTTCTTGGGATAAGTGAAAGCTTTTTTTCCCTTTTCCGCGCTGTTGGAATCCATACCCACACAACATACTTTATCTAAGGGATGTCTTATTGTGAACGTTCTTAGAGGAGCATCCTCCGGACATCTTTAAAACTTCCTTGGAGGTCTATAATGCTATACGGGTATCACACGCTGCGATCTCTCTTTCTCGCTTTCCAGATAGAACAGAGTCATAATTAAGTCATAATGGGTGCTTTTCATTTAGTGACACAATGTCTATCTTACTCTCTGAGTCAAGAAAGATAGAATAGTTGTGTCAACTAAATAGAAAGCACCCATTATGACCCAGCCTAGGAAACATAGTAAGGAACACAGTAAAGAGAAAGTCAAAACGATTTATTTTGATGTCATGGAAATCAAACTGATGATTTTTGATTACAAAATTTAATCGACTATTGATATTTATAAGAATGAAAATAAAGTCGCATTTTGATTGTTAACATCAATAAATAATAAACAGTCAAATTTTGTAAACAAAAATCATTATTTTGATTTTCTTGACATCAAAATAATAAAATCATTTTGACTTTTTCCTTGATCTTCCTTGGATAAAAGTAAACTTATAAGTGACAATAAGGAGATTAATGATGAGAGAAAGAGAGAGAGGGGGGAAGGGGAGAGAGAGAGAGAGAGAGAGAGAGATGTCTGTGATATATGCTATTATACTAGTATAACTTCCATGCTCTACTTTAACTGATCATCTCGATATGTCGAATCCCTATAATTGATTAATTAATCTCGGCTATTAATCTCGCTATTAATCTCGGTGGATCATTCATCTCCCAATCTCGATGACAATTCCGGATTCAATTCGGTCGCAACTCATTAATGTCAGTCCTCGATTCCACGCGCTCAATCTATGCCGCGCGTTCTTATCATGGCACTGTTGCTTCGTGCTCTTATCGCGCAATTGAATTCGATTATACTCGTTGATTCTGGAGTATTTCCGACGAGTTCCGACGGCGGTTTGAGATACCGAGCCCGGCCCCGGAAAACAATAGCGACTGGTGGCGACGTTCAGCCACGTGTTGGCTCGGGTCAAAAGTTCATGTTCCCGAGCTCTCGCATAGCGACACGACACTCGGTACGTCTCGCATTTCGCGCGTTTCGAAATACATTATACATATATAAATTTCGGATCCGCGTCAATCCCCACCCAGGTCGCTCAAGAGCGGAAGAAAAAAGGAAGAGAGAGATCGATACGCATCAGTCGAGAGATGCCACCTCGAAGCACTTGTGCGTAAAAAGCGCGCGCGCGGAAGCACGCCCGAATTCGCGAGAGAGAGAAAACGTCCGATCGATTCCGGCGATGGGCGATTTTCCTCGCTCGTTCGCACGCGCGCTCGCGCGGAGGCAAGCCGGGAGCTTTTTAGCCTCCCTCCATCGTTCTCGAGAGGGATGGCACGAGACGCGGCTCGAGAGTCTCTTTCGTATCTCTCTCTTCGCGACGCCGCGATGGAAGATATAAATTAATGAAAGGATGACCAAATGAATTGTTGTTCCTAAGCGGAACAACAAATCATGAAACGTGATTAATGAAAAAGTCGCTTTTAATGATCATTTTCAATCGTTCTGACGCCATTTTGATGTCATCGTAGCTTTTTTTTCCATTTGATAAAAGTGACGCAAATACTACACATCAAGTAAAGAAAAAGTCAAAATATTTTTATCTTCCTTGACATTCAATAAGTAGATAAGAAAGGTAGAACGACATTTGAATCAATTTGTGTCATCAAATGAAAAGCATCCTTCTTATAAGCACACGATATTCCTAGAATGTTGCATGAATAATATTTACCCTTTTTAATATTCATCTGACATTCCAAGAATATCATGTCATATATGGCTTGTTCCGCTTGAGATGATTCCAGATGAAGTTGGCGTTTTCGTGTTTTTGCAGAGGGTCCTCGTCCGGCGTAAAATGGGAACGTAAGGGTGCGACATAGCAGGGCCTTGAATACTCACCCTCAAGCCCGCCAACCCCACAATATACTTACCTTCCCCCTCCTCTGCCGCCGTCATATCCGCCCACCGCGGCTTAGTGGGCAATGACCAATGAGCACGCTCGGAGCAAGTACAAACTGAGTAAAGGGAGGGAAGGTGACTGAGATCGTGACAGATCGATCTATGTCACTTTGCGATCGATAGAGAATGACAGAATAGCGGGCATGCATGGGCACCGCCTAATCGCGACTATCGAATCGATGTAACGCTCGCTACGTTCCACTGGCGAAGACAATCGTAATTGTTTAGGTAGTTAATTGATTCGGAATTAAGACATAAATAGATGTATAGATATATGTAAGAGATACATCCATAAAAGTATAGATCAAAAATTAAAGAAATCACAATCTCTATATATTATTTGTTGAGAGCATCGATCATTAATTGTAACGTTATATATTGATTACTGATCGCCGGATCGATCAAATATACACATATATATGTATAATATATCGAGCAACAGTACCTTGTAGTACCTTGAGTACCTTGAGCGGGCAATAACCAAAGATCGGAAGGGATCCAAAAGTATGCCGTGCCGACTTTGAGGCAACTCTAGTGCGAGCACGTCTGGAGATCCGATCTCGAGAGGTTTAAAATCCCGATATCAGAGGGTCCACGCGAATCCAAGCGCTCAAGAGAGCCGTACGAGATCCCACGTACGACGAGAAGGGATCGCTGGATGAGCTTGAAAATCCAAACGTCCGAGAAAAGAAAGATTTTATGACTTTAAGGATTATAGAAAATTAAATTTAAAAAAAGAAAAAATATATATGTAATAATATATATATAATAAATGTGGTAGTGCCCTCAAGAAAAAGAGAGACTCTAAGACAGCGAAGCCATCTCGGCGATATCAAACGATATAAAGCACATTGTGAGGAAAATATTTCCAATTCCAATCCAGAAATAAAATGAAATAGTATTTCTCAAAAATAGAATATCACGTCATATCATTGAACGTGTAAGAATTCGTTATTGCGATGATCGTTGCCTAACGCCTTTTTCGAACTTGCGAAAAATCTTGCCCTGCAAGTATGAATCTCGAAGTAGAATTGATCGCAGGAGTCATCAAAGGCGGTCCACCTCCAGCTCATTTGCCGGCGCCAAGGCTCATCAAAATATTTATCGCTGGTGAGAGGGATGGTAAGTTGAATAAATCTCTATGAATCTCGAGAAGATTAAGAAATTGATCCTCTTAAGAAGAGAAAGAGAGGGACATCCAATTTTCTAAAAAATATTAAAAATTTTTATAATATTTTATAATCTTACAATATATTTATTTTTGTCGCAATTAAATTTTTATAGATAAACTTTTTTTTATAATTGTTAATGAACAATTATGTATATGGAAAAAAGGAAGTAATTGTCGTAACTAAAACTGCACGTGGTAACTAAATGGCAGGTGTAAAATGTGGATAAAATATAGATAATGTCTTAGTTAATGTCTTAGCTGTGATATCTATATTATAGTAGTAAACCATTTCGCTGTAGTTTATAAATTTATAGTTACAGCAGCAAATATATTATAACAAACCAGAGATTAGCTGCGGCAGAGAATTTTTTTCTGTGTATTATTATATTTGTAAATAACTAATAATATTTAATAAAATTGTATATCATTATATTAAGATAAAAAGAGATTATATCAAGTTACGAGAGATCATATTTTATTTATCAAAATTGTTACTTTTCTACTGAATGTATTTTATAAATAATCTGCATTTTTTAAAATAAAAAATTATAAAATTCTTTACGTTAATTAAAAAATGTATTTCGTACTTATTATTTTCGCACTTAAAAAAAAGACAATTCATAATTATGTTCTTAATTTGGAACAAAATTTGGGACGTGTTGTGAAGTGGGACAAAGAGTTAAAATTTGGAACTGTTGTTCATATTAATATAGCTTTAATAGACGTGCGTTTTGCTAAATATTTACTCGCGACGGGCTTGATAGAATCTGGAACAAAATTAAAAGTCAATCAACGACTCTCAATAATCCAAACAATAAATTAATTATAGTCAAGAAGTTTTGAAACGTTGTATTTTAAATATTATGTTGACAGTTTGTAATTAAATTCATAATTAAAAACTTATGATAATTTACGCTATCTTTATTCCAGGGATTGAAAAGTTATTTTTTAAAAATAATAAGTTATAGTTACTCGTTACTGAATAAAAAAAGTATACGATAAAAGTAACTGTAAAATTCGTTATAGTTACCAAAGAAAAAAAGCAACAAGTTATCATGATATAAAAATGATGTCAAAATGACTCCAAAATGATTGTTAAAAGTCATTTTTCAATCATTTCCGATTCATTTCTGATTCATTTTTTCACGTTATCGTGACTTGTTATTCTGCTTGGGAAATAAGCAGTTACCTGTAAAGTACCAAAAAAACTTGTAACTGTAACTCATTACAATGAGAAGTTACTTCCATTCCCTAGTTTATTCCTATGCAATCCTCCTTGACTATAATTAATTTATTATCTAGGAAATAGCATATATTTTTGTTATATTACGATGTATTAAGCAAAATCTAATCTCGATAATATCACGTGCATGTGAGGCAACATGTAGGCGTAGAGAGATCACGCAGAGATAGATAGAGACAGAGAGTTTCTATTAACGTGAAATTGAATTTACATTCGGCAATTTTCCGGCTAGACTTCCCGGAGGAGCGCAAACAGTTGTTGGAGATGGTCGGTCCGGAGTTGCAATCAATTTACGATGATATGGGAATCGAGGTCAGTGCAGAGCAATTTCAATTACTTTGATTCAATCTGCTCGCCAAAATTCGCGAAAGTGTATGTCCTGTACAGATACTCCTGGTGGACATGCAATATGGAGCTGGCGATGATCCGGACGTCAATCCGTATCTGGCGGAATATTTCCTAGAGGAGATAAGTGCGTCCCATCGTCATTCCAGAGGATGTTTTCTTCTGGTAAGGAATGTACAGCGTTGTCTCGCAAATATTGATCGGCACCACATTTTTCTTTCATCGCTGCGTAGAATTAAGTAATTGTACGGTTTGGTACATATAGCTTAATAGTTAATACCGTAAAGCCCTCTAACGAGAATAGGTACTCAATGATTATCACGAATATATCGTCATATCACGTGATTTATTTTACGCGTATTTTACTCTCGCCATTCTCGTCGCATCGTCATCGCTCTTTACTTTATCTCCTTCTACACACAGAAAAATATCATTCTGTTGCTAAGATAATTAATTATCTTTTTTTTAAAAACAATAATTTACTTTCTTTTCTTTATGTAACAGTTATCTTTAACAAAGAATATTTTCAATTAAAGTATATCTACTTATTAAAAAGGTACAAACGCTCATTATTACATTAGGTATGGGAAAAAGTTTGTGGCGTTTTTTTAATGCCCATCTAACGGGAAAAACGCCACGAACTTTTCCCATTAATATATCTAAAACGAGAATTTATTTTCTTTTGAAGAATATTATAAAATTGATCGAAGAAGTGACTTTATATAATAAGTAATCTAAATTTGCGGATATATGAACTTTTGAAATATTTGGAACAAGTAATTATTACTTACGTACAGTGTGTATTTTTCTGTGTGTATGTACACACACACACACACACACACACACACACACACACACACACACACACACACACACGCGCGCGCACACACACAC
>Ga0157364_1001024_pt1 | contig 22498 bp, 18 predicted proteins | sample AttsexASBM2_FD_111476 | JGI IMG/M metagenome (GOLD analysis project Ga0157364, IMG submission 111476) | Fungus gardens microbial communities from leaf cutter ant in Ribeirão Preto, State of São Paulo, Brazil - Atta sexdens ASBM2 | ecosystem: Host-associated > Fungi > Mycelium > Unclassified ...
GGGTTAAATATTGGTAGCACGGACCAAGCATGTTTTGTATATATAGGACTCTAATTTAGCAGAGACTCCTTGTCGAGTTCTCTTGTGAAATCCCCACTAGATATCCGCCTTAAGAGATTTGCTTATTGTGTGATCGTTGGACTTTGTGTCTAGTGGTTGCCACAACACATATAGAATGGATTGAGCTTGATAAGCAAATAAAGCCTTCTAATCAACTCAATAGACTATCTCTGTTCCTACACTCATCTCCCAAACTTATCAGAGATGAAGATAGTGGACTTTGTTTTTCTTAATATTTGTCATAAACTTCATTCAGCTTGTATCTCCACAATCAGTGGACCGATTTTCACAAACTAAGTTGTGCTGAAAAGCCCCAAATGAGGGCTATCTACATATGTGTGGGATGTACAAAAGCAACAACAAATGACTGAGATATCAGGCCATCAGTAGCTGTAAAAGCTTTGTCTGCTAATATCTCATGAATGGCTGAACATATTCACACAATCAAACTTGCATTGGAAAGTGCTCAACATTCCATTTCCAATGATATATGATGCACCTCAAAGCGATAAGTATTGGTAGAGATACAATCATATCAATGTAGTGACATAATTAGTTACCTTCTAAAATTAGCCTGACAGCTACTATGACAGATGACAGCTCCCATCAGATATGAGTTTTGATCATGTGATAGCAACAGCTTGCACATGGACCATCACTCTTTTGTATATATACCTCTATATCTGAGGACTAGATCTCAGACTTAACAACGTTAATTATCCTTGTTGATACTACTCATCATTATCTCCTTATACTGAGCCTCTGAAACACTACTAAGTTCAAGTATCACAACCAGTAAGTAGCTTATTTGTAATAATATTTTTTCTTATTTTTATTTTTATTTTTATTTATTTTCTTATTTGGAACTTCAGGTTAGGATTATAGTGTGATATCATATATGACTGTTACAAACTGTCACATATCCATCACACATGTCACAGTGACACACAATCATATAATATATAAAAGAATATAAAAGGTTCTAAGAAAATTATGTTATATATTGATCTTATAAAGTATATATAGCTTTTAGAGTAGATTAGTAATAGTTCTGCATAGACTACTAGCTAGTGTATATAAGATAGACACTCTGTATTAAGAACTCTATTGAGTTCTCTTGTATAATCTTTATATAAGGTTTTTTTTGCCTAGCTCTTTGACTTAAGTTATAATATAACTCTGTAAAGTTTTTCAGTTATTTCTGTCTCTAGATAGCCTTTTTCCTATGTTAGCTGCTACCAGTGCTTCTTCCCAGTGTTTCTATAGATATTAATACCACTTGTAAGTCCTATACTATACTTATTAGAGTTGAAGATAGTAGACTTTGTTTTTTCTAATATTTTTTCTTATTTTATTTTTATTTATTATATTGTTTGGAAATCTGGGGTTGAGGTTTATTGTGATGTTACAAATGACTGTCACAACTGTCACACACCCAATTACAAGGCATGATAGCTGTTATAAGTCAATCACATAGTTATATGATATAGAAAAAAAGTATGGAAGATTCTAGAATAATGATTGTTAGAGCAATTGGGCAAAGACTGGTGATATAGCAGAGATCACAATTCCAAGGAAATCCTAAGCATGTATTATTCAAATTACTAAGTATATGACTTATCTCTAGAAAATAACAGAATAGAGTTTCTTAGAGGTAACTACTACTTTAAGTATTTAAAAGTCTATTCTAATCAAGTAAAATATCAGGTAGAATATTCAGTTACTTAGCTATAGAATGATGATGCCAAATAGTCAGGTATTTTGATAGCATATTTTGAGATAGCAAGAGCTTATTAGTTATTAGCTAGTAAAAGTATAATATTTAGGAGGGAGTATGTAAGGGTCTGATAGTGTTGCTATGGAAATATTGGTACATATATTGAAGAACAAGATGACCATGTAAATAGCTTAGTCTTGAGTAGGTGCTACCAACTTCAATTCAGGTAAAGCAGAAGGTTTTTGTATATCTTTTAGATTGCTGTAACTTAGACAAAGGGTACTGGTTAAAATTTAATGCTTTGGAAATCTATCAAGTGAATGAACTGTGAGGCTGTAGAGTTAAAGTAGTGAAACCCAGTCACTTAATCAGATATGAAGACATTTGCAGTATTTTCTTATAAGTTTGCTTCCAGTCTGAAATCTTGATTAGATATTATTATCTCTTACAGTGTCAGTGGCTATTTAAAATCTTCTCTATCTTCCACTTTTATTTTCTGTTGATAATGATAAGGTCTGGAGAAGGGCTAGAATATCTCTCAGGTATAAGATTATTAGAGACAATAGTCAGCTTAACTATAAAAAACACTGAATATAGTCTTTATAATGTAGAGAGGAGCTTGAGACAATATAACATGAGTCTAATTTGCTTTTCCACTATATAGGGTCCCAAATAGTGATATAACAGTTTGGCAGAAAAGTAGGTTGTATAAGAGGACTAGCTCTTCCAAGACTTTTCTCTTTTATATTTTTTGGCTGATCTGTTGACAGAGATTAAGCAGAAGCAGAAAAGAGGTTATGCTAGATTACAACAAGAACTATGCAATATTAGCTCTTAACTGTGTACTAAAGAATTCAAATGGGACAATATTAGCTTTAGGAATTGATAGAAGGTATAAAAACAATAATATATAAGTAACATCTGCTTGTAAATGCTTTCTCTTGCTAACATATTTCTGAACAGTGAACCTTACACTGTGTAACAAGTTCTTTTGGAAAATCTAGTGAATATATTACAAAGCTTCTTAAAAGCCTTCAACAATACTATCTATTCCAGATAATATACCCTAAAGATATCTCTCAAGTTGAACCTTACAACTGAAGATACCAACTAATACTCATCTCACCAGTCTTTTCTAGGCTACTAGAACTCTCCAAAATTTGCCCAAAAGTGATAAAAGATACTAACAATACTCACTCAATAAAATAGTGATTAAACTGCTCTTGAGTAGAGAAATTTGGATAGGGTTTTCTTCTTTTACTCCTTTCTACTTGTAGTTTATGTATTAGTCTAAAAATATAGAGAATGAAAACCAAAACTATAAGAAAGATTTCTAAGATCTTGCAAGCATATGATCCTCTCTCTATTTGCAACCTGACATCAAACTGATGATTGTTTTTGCAAGTACTGATTCCATTTCTTCTTAGTCATTTCCACCAGTTGCTTCTACTTGCAAATTTATTTTAGACTCTTTTGGCTTCTGGTCAGTTGTATTCCTGTCTTATTTTACTATCCAAACATTTGTAGCTATGCCAATCATGCTCTTGAGTGCCTGTTCCTTGTAGCTAGTTTTCATAAGTAGATGATATTACTTTTTAGTATAGTTCTAGTGTTTCTATTCCTTTCATGAGTGGATAACATCACTTTCTAGTATAGTTCCTTTAAAAACAATATTATAACATGTTTCTATTATCACTAAGTATTCTCTGTGCATATGTAAGCTAGAGTACCAGATAGTTAGACATTATTTTACAATACTCTGCTAAGTCTGTCCTAATAGATTCCAAGTCTGAAGTCTGGTTTGTTTAACAGCTATCATATTGTCTCTTGAGTAGATACTAACTTGAGAGAGCCTGAGACATTATCTAGAAATGAAAAGGCATTTTCTAGTATAACAGTGCAGCCATAAAAGATTTGTTTTTATTTTGCCCATGTAAAAGTTCTCAACAATGAATGCATCTAACTTGGTCTACTTTGTAGGAGATAGGATATATCTTGAATGTTTTGGTTTCACCTCTTGGAACTAGTTTAATTGCATGATCCCACTTGTGATAATCTAGGAAGATATCAAAGTCTTCTTTAGCAAACATTAATTCAAACTTCTAAACATGTGGAGGGATAGCAGAGGTACTGTCTTTAATCTGATTACAATAAAAGGCTTTTAAAAGATGTTAAGAAAGAGTAGCTACTACCTGGAGGTTGAGAGATGAGTGTTCTGGGCATCACTGTGTAAAGTAGAAGCAGTTACTCAACTCTTCCTGGTACTCAGTAGAGATTTACAGAGTTTGGTATATGTTTTTCTAGTTATTTACCAAAGTAGGAAATAGACTAGACCTATATATGTTGAGAGCATGTTCTCAGCATTTCTTGGCCTTCTGAATATCATGACAGCTGATATAGTATACAGAACACTATGTCATAACTACTTTTTCCCTATACTAGTTTACCTCAATAATATATAGACTAATATGTTATTCCATCAGCTTTCTAGATAGCATTTTTTTAAACACTAGGTCTTTAGTGCCCAGCATTATTTTTATCATTCATTTTTCATTTTTCTACCTCTTTTTATTCTTTATTTGCCTGTTTTTTTGTTTTTTCCTAGGTTTTTCTCAGTACTGCTTCTACTTCCTTCTGTACCTTCTTTATCCTTTCTACAAATTCTGTTGTTTTCTTTACTTTTTCTTTTCTCCTAATATTCACTTCTATTCTCAACTCTCTTCCATAGTTTGCCATGAATGGTGAGATTTTAGTTGCTACATAGACTTTGTGTCAGATATACAAAGCCTAGATGTTAGCTTTTTCATTTAATATTTCTTTTTCATTTTCTTTTTGATTTATTTTTTCTTTTCTAAACTTAGTGTTAGGGTTATAATGATATAATAATCACACAGTCACACATCAGTCACATTAGATGACACAGTAACAGTAACAGTCACAAGTTATAAGATTACAGAGAAGGATGTAGAAGGTTTTGGAAAGATGACATCATACAATGTGTGCAACACATATTGACCTTAAGGTGAATACATGATGGTTCAGAGTAGACTAGAGAAGTAGTAGCACAGACAATAATAGTTTAGTATATAAAGTAGACAATTTTGTATAGAGTTCTCTATTGAGTTCTCTTGTGTTAATTCTAATATAAGGTTTCTTTCTTTGATCCAACTCCAAGGTCATTGAATCATAATACTTTGCTATTGACTATGAATTTCACTGTAGCAAGCCTTTCAAACTAGTCTATCTAATATCATACTTTTTAGTAAACTATGCAACCTTTATATATTGTCTCTAAACAATCTTGTTAGCCTCTTTGCTGATATTTCTTCTATTATTGGCACAAAATATGTTATTTTTAATAATATATTGTACAATACTAAGATTGTATCCTTCTTTACTACTTGTAGTAACTTCATAATAAAGTCTACTGTCAAGTATATCTATATTTTCATTGTAATCTTATTTGCCATCAGTTTTTCCACTAGAGGTTTTATATAGTTTTTCATTCTTTAGCATAGATTACACTTCTTTATATATCTTTCTATATCTCTCATCACTCTTGGCTATTAATAGTTTCTTGTCACCAAATTTTCTCCATATCTAACTAGTAGTATATTGTGATGTAGCTATATGATTTCTAACTGTAAGACTTCATCCCTTAAGATGTAAATCTTTTCTTTCTTTAATATCAACCCACCATCTATCTCCTATCTGTCTCCTTAATATCTGCCTTCTTTATCTCCTCTACTATATTAACTACTTCTTCATCTTTTCCTTTTATTTCCTTTATTTTAATATATCTACTTCTTTCTATTCAGTCCAGCTATCACAAAATAAACTACTTACTTATTTGTGATATCTGAACCTTGGGTATACTCTCAGAGGTTTAAGAATGATTCAGAAGTTCAATAATGATGACAATGATGATTAATATCAATATAGATATCAATGATAATGAGGGATAATGATTGATGATTATTAATGAAGACTAATGTTGTGTTAAGTCTAAGATCTAATTCTTAAATACAGAAGTATTTATACAAAATAGTGATGGTCTATATGCAAACTGTTTCCATCACATGATCAAAACTTGTACCTGGTGGGGCTGTCATCTGTCATAGCAGATGTTAGGCTAATTTTAGAATATAACCAATTATATCATTAGAGATAGTTTGATGAGAACTTTCCAATACTAGTTCAATCATATAAATCTGTTCAGCCATTCATGAAATATTAGCCAACAAAACTTTTACAGTTACTAATGGCCTGATATCTCAGTTGTTTGTTGTTGCTTTTGTACATCCCATATATTTGTGGATTGCCCTTATTTGGGGCTTTCCAGTTCAACTTAGTTTGTGAAAATTGGTCTACTTGTTGTGAAGATACAAGCTAAATGAAGTTTGTGACACCAGCCTCCTACTTAATCTATCTGCCTTCTTTATTTTGTATCCAGTACATGTTTCAAGATAAAATCAAATCTGGATAGGTGTAATATCTATCTTGCTTGCTATCAATTCAATTTTTGTGTTTTCATAAAATACTCTAGGTCTTTGTAATCTGCTGTTATATGGAAAAACATTTTTCTGCAAATAAATAGTATTTTACAGGCAGTTAGATACTTGTAGATCTTCTCTAAACATTAGTAAGAGTGCTTACAATACTCTTAGATAATACCTCAGCCTCTCTTAAGTTCTGTACAACTTAAGAGATAGTGTGGTAGCTATTAGACAAACCAAGCTTTGAGCTAGATGCCTTTTTAGAACAGAGCTAGCAACAGAATTATAAAGAACTAGCTACCATACCAGATTTATGAGTTCACAAGCATACTAAAACTGCATGGAAATATCAAGAATATATCATTCAATAATGGTAGTAGTAGAACATATAAAATAGAAGCTAAAGGAAAAGTAGACTAATAGCAATCTAGTCTAAAGAATTAACTTGTAAGTAAACTTCCCTACTTAAAGCTACAAGGAGAAAGGAGTATCTTTTACTTGTAAGACAAATATGGAAGCTAGGATTATATTGGTTTACAAATTCAAGAATGTGCTATGTGCTCTAGAAACTTCAAACAATTTTCTTATTTTTTGAGTCTCTATTCTTAGTTTATATTCTAGTAAATTTATGGTTTAATATATTACTAATACTTTGTCTATCACTTTTAGGCAAGTTTTGGAGAGATTTAACAGTTTGGAAAATGTTAGCAAGATGAGTATCAGTTAGTATCATTAGTTATAAGGTTTAACTCAAGTGGTGTTTTTGGGATATATTACCTAAGATAAATAGTGTTGTAGTGGATGTTACAACTCAAGACTCAATAATAAGTTAGAAGAAGAACCTTGTATAGAGTTTATATAAGAGAACTCAATAGAGTTCCAAGTACAAAGTATCTATCTTATATATGCTGGGCTAATGGTCTGTGCTACACTAAACCTAACCTATTCTAAAGAGCAACTGGGTGGAAGGGTTTAGCACTTCAAACCTCCAGGAAATCCTTAGTCTGTGGTCTGAGAAATACTAAACTACATACTTATCTCTAGAAAATTCTAAAAGAACAAAATGAGGATTTCCAAAGATGAAGACTACTTTATATATCAATAGATCCATTCTAATGTGTCAGAATTCCAATTACATAAGCAAGGAATAATAATACTTAATCAGAAATAGTTTAGAATGGAGTAACTGAAATAAAAGAGAGCTAGCAGATATACAGATGTACAGATGATATTAGAAGACTTTGGAAAACCATAGAATATTGTGGAAGAGTAAGAGAGTGTGGAAAAGAGAGTTTAATAATATATCTAGATAATTGAAAGTATTAGTATGCAGCCTAAAGTGGTCTGAAGTATGGGAAATTAGATGAGCAGATGAGTGTGGATATAGAAAAGAGTTATAGATTATAAATTAGCCAAAAAACATAGAAGAGAAAGAGCTTGGAAGAGCCAGTCTCCTTATATTATCCATAAGGTTAATATGTGGTAGATATACTATATAATATTATTGTTCTGGATTCTTTTACATCTCTATAACTCTAAGTCCAAAATAATGAGAAATTGAAATGAAAATGAATAGATTCTACTGTCTTCAACTCTGATATTATCCTTCAAGGTTTTTTCTTCAGAGAAACTGACTTTTATTTTTTGTCAGTTTCTCAACTTTCTTAAATATTCTTCCTCAAACTTTCTGTCATCTCATCCATATAACATCTTTACTGTATACCTTTCCAATAATTCTTCTTTCCTAAAGTCTTTTTTCTCTGTCAAATCCAACTTTCTTGCCTTCTTATTTCTGTACTAAGTCTTTTCTTAAATTCTACTACTACTTCCTTTGCATTTTCTAAATATTTCTCTTTCTTTTATATATTACTTTCTGCTATAAATATACCAAGTACTTTACAACTCCTCTTATTTTTCTTTTATTTAATATTTTTTCTACTTCCCACTCCTCAATTTCATTCATTTCTACTAGTTCTACTTTTTCTACTTTTTATTCTTCTGCTTGTTCTCTATATCTCACTACTTGACTAATATTCACAGTCTTATCAAAGTTGGCACTTGTAATTTTACTGCATTAGTAAAAACTACCTCATTAATAATATATAGACCAACATATTGATCTACTAATTTCTTTGCTAATCTTTCTTTAAATACAAAGTCTTTCATGCTCAGCATTACCTTATCTTTCATTTTCCACTTCTCAGCTTCTCTTCTTCTCTTATTCACTTGTTACTTTATCTCCTTCTGTACTTTTCTTACAGCATTTCAGCATATTTTTGTATCTTCTTCATTCTTTTTGCAAACTCCATTATCTTTTCCACTTTTTCTTTTTCTCTAATATCTATTTCCATTCTCAGTTCTCTATCATAATTTACTATGAATAGAGACACCTTAGCTGCTAAGTATATCTTATTGTTAGTCTGATAAAGGGATATATTCTGACTGGATATTTTTATATGGTTACATATAGACTTCTAAGGTCCTAGCTGAGCTGAAAGCTGGTTAGTATGTAAGTATTGTCCAATTTCTTTTCCTTCATACTCATACCTATTATTAGCTGATAAGACATGAAATATATATCTTATTTGCTATCTTTCATGACTTATCATTCTTATGCTTGAGTCTAGTGTTACCCTCTGCTCTCAAACATCCCAGTTTTATCCCAGTTATACATATATTATCTGACTACTTTGGATGAAAAATTCTAGTTCTAATAGTACTTTAGGCAAGTTCAGGTGATTGGGTCATGTTGACAACTTTGTTTCAATTTCCAACATTTTTTTCAGCTCCTTAGTTAACTCCACAGAAAATTATAGTTCTTTATATAATATTACACTCTTTGGCAATCTGTTACAACTTAAGTCTCAAAGTATTAAAATAAAAGAAGAACCTTATATTGGATTAATATAAAAGAACTCATTATAACTCCTAAGTACAATATATCCTACTTATATACACTGGGCTGTTGGTTTATACTACACTAAACCTAGCCTACTCTAAAGAGCATGTATATTATATACTATTGACATATAATATGATATTATTATTCTAAAACCTTCTATATTCTTTTGTAACTCATAATCATGTGACTATGATTTGTGTCAGCATCATGTGACCTGTAACAGTTATATATAACATCACACTAAACCCTAATCTTAAAGAAAATAAGATAAAAATAAAAATAAATAAAATAAAATAAAATAGAACATATCACTTCTTTCTCTTTTACCACTATCTTGCATAGTAGTACCTATAAGAGAATTAGCAAATACATTGTTTCCTACTACTTTTAGCTAAATCAGCTCTAAAGAGTTATTGGCTTACTTAGCTATATCTTTAACTCTATACTATAAGAGAATGGAGATTTAGAACAACCTTCTGAATGAAAACAAACAGGAGCCAGTTGAAAGTTTTGAACTTTTCTATACCTCTGGCAAAGAACAAAAAGGTAAGATAGTCAGTAAAATAACTGACAACAGCTCTCAGAAGAGATCACAATGTGTACACAATAAGGCACTAGCCTTCAACAATATACCTAATCTATGAGATGAGAGTGTTACTGATATTAACAATAATATATGTTCTCTACAGGAGATTTTCAATATTTAGTTGCTATATAATATTAATCAGACAACAGAACAAGATTCTTGGGATAGTAACTTTTGTCCCATTTTATTACATGGTCTTCTTGAACACCTTCTGTCAAGTTTACAAACAGTGAACTTAGTTTTTCTCTATTCTACTTTTCATTTTTATTTTCATTCTGTTTTATTTTTCCATTTTCTATTTTTAGAACAACTAGGGTTAGGATGGATCGGTCATGCTGTCACATCAGTCACAAACCTGATGGCATAGTTACAAGACAGATCATGGGACTTGGGAGAATTTAGTAGAAGATTTAAGAACAGATGACATCATACAACATAGATACCACATGTTGGCCTCATGGACTACACATGGTTGTTTAGGGTAGGGTGCACAGTAGTTAGCACGGACCATCTATAGGACTATATAAGGTAGACTAGTTTGTAGAAGAGTTCTCTATTGAGTTCTCTTATATTACTCAATACAAGAGTTGTTCTATTGTCTGACTCTAAGGACTTTAGATCATAACACCTTCCTTCTGACTCTAAAAATATCAAAGAGTTATTATATTATATGACTAACTATATAAAGAATAAGAGTATCAATTGCAACAAAGCAAATGATATTCTAGATCTCAATGGTGTAGGTGAAGTAGCCTAGAACTCTATTTTCTACAATTTATGAATCAGAATGAGACTTACTTATAACTAACAAAAATAACAGAATATTTAAACAATAATTTGTATCTAAATTCACTCCAAAAATTCAAGGAACCAGAAGCACTACCAAAGATAACAAGTTGACTAAAAAGCCAGCAAGCTTTACAAAATTGCCTCCTCTGATCCTTACAAAAACTCCTAAGGAGGTCAAGAAAATACCTAAGTTTTTCAAGAAAAGTATCAAGCTGACTAAAAAGAAGAATACTGGAAAATCATATGCTCAAGCTTTGTCATCCAAGATTAGTAAAATCCTAAAGATCAAGAAAACTTTTCCTAAATTACAAGCAAATAAAATCAACAACATTTACAAAATTATCAATAATGTTGGTAAACCTAAGCCTAAACTAAATGTGACAACAAAGGATTCTTCTAGGAAACAAGTTATTATTTCTATGAGTAACAAAAATAAGGCTAAATTCATAGAATCTTCTAATGCATATCAAATCAGAAGTCATGGCTGACTTCATTCACATGGACCAGGCAGGTATTACTATTGTGACTAACAAGATCACCTCACCTCTTGATTTTCAAATGATTGAGAAATATGTTAAAAACACCAACTACATTGACTCAGATAAAGTTGATACTTCTTGCTTACCACAATCAAAGTCATACTTAAAAATTATAGGTATTTATTATATTTTGGAAAACACTAACATTCCAATTTCAGCAGATGTTATTGAAATGATCACTAAAGACAATCATATTTTCAACAACATCACAGTTGCTTTAAACCCCAAATCATCAAAGTATCTCCTAAGTTGGATATGGCTATCATCTGGTTGGATATATAGGATGTCCAAAGGAGCTTATTAACAGATGTTTCAATATAGAAAACTATATTGCCACTATTTGAGATATGAACATAAATCTGAGAGTCTCTCAGTGCAAGAACTGCTAGAAATAGTGACATGTAACTTTTTCATGCAAAGCTCAAGGGTCTAAGTGTGTCAAATTTAATGAACCACATAAGACCAGACATTATTGACAATTTTCCTGGTGCTGCAAAGCAAACTTTAAGAGTAATCTACCAAAGCTTGAGACAAAATAGGACAAACCATGCTCTCACTCTTTTAAATACTTGAATTGCAAGGGTGATTATCAAGCTGATTTGAATTTATGTTCCTTCTGGAAACATTGTTTTAATAAGAGATGGCATTCCAAGAAATACCAAGAACTTTAAGAAATCAGAAAACAATCAACTTGCTCAGCTATGAGTAGTATTTAAGCATGATTATCAAAGAAATCAAAATCTTTTCACAAAATATTCATAAGAACAATCTGCTTACTAACACTATTTTAGAAATACCAAAAGAATTTGATATAATCTTCATCCAAGAACTGCCATAGTTGTTTATTTGATCTATTTCAAGTTTGTAAAATAAAGAAGGAGAAAAATTGGTAGGAGTTCCAAATTATTCCAATTGGATCATCTTTTCTAGGAATACTTTAAGCAATTATAACTCTCCTAGTATTATAACCTTAAGCTAAGCTCAGGTTGCAACTTAGGCAAAGACTTGAGAATAGAATAGAGAAGGATGTAATTGGTAAAGTGTAAAGATACAATAGTATGTCTATGTTATATATACTATAAGTCCTCAAGGATATTATTCATAGTACATGATGAAAATGAGTCATAGAACATAAGAAAAAAGTAATGAATCAATATCTACTATATAAGGCACTGACTGAGATAACTTCGGTACAGCCGATCATACTGTCATTGCCTTTGACCCTGGTTCATGCTGAATCCATGAGGCATTGATTGTAACAATACCCCTTTTTCAGCATTCATATCCCTATGAATTTTAAATTGATACTTTGAGTTCTCTGACAATATATATTGTTGCCACTATCTTTTTGTTAGGACTGATGATTGGTTGTCCTCAATTATCAATAGCAATAAAGTATGACTCATGGGATGGTTCTCCTTGATATATAGATATTGGATATCCATTTCACAAGGTCTCCATACTATGTTTATTATCCATAAATGCTACTGCTACTTCTTTCCAAAATTCTAGATCTTGTTCTCCTCTAGATCAGAGTGCTTGGTAGTGTGGAGGTGGCTTGAATAGTCTTGTCTGTGTTAGAAAATGTACGAATTTCATATATTGTTACAAGTTCTTGATCTCTTCATATATGAAACTTGATTCTGTTATCTTGGATGTAGTTATCAATTCCTCATATGGCTTGATTAAGATTACTTCTTCATCTTCTAATCTTCCTCCTTCCAACTCCTTCTTCTGTTTCTTATCTCTATATAATTCTTGAATTTCTTGAATATTGTCATCCATGTATTTATTTTCTCATCTCTTGTATTCATCTAATTCATTGGCTAATATCCATTGAACTTGATATGCTCAATCTTCCATATTGCTTTGAATCAGGTATTATAAATCTTTTGATATCCCAAGGATATTCATCACATTCATTATTCAATTATTGATACTTGCTTTTAAAATTATTCCCTCCATTTCTATAATCATCATGTTTGTTTCTTCTGCCATCTTCATCATATCCCATACTTGTTTTTGCATATCTATCATCACTTCCAATCCTTTCAACATCTTATGGTATAGTTTAGCCCAATTGTCACATTTATTTTTAAATAGTTTTGCCTCATCCATATTGTTAAGTTTCCTAGTTACATATAGGTTGGAAGAAGTCAGTACAGTAATGTAGTTGTTGGTGAATTGAGAAGATATTTGTGATATTGAGTGATGTTGTGAACTGTTGAAATGGAGTTTTATTCCCCCTCTTTATAGGTTTTGACTCAAAATCCTCATCCAATAGTCTTCAATTGCCTCTTTTGTATGAGGCAACTCTGTTTCTGCAATTCATTAGTCATATTTGTCTCCATAACCCTTCCAATACACCAAATATTGTGTTTATTGTCCTCATTTTCTATGCTTCCAAACTTTTTTGACTTCATATTCTTCTTCCTTATTAATAATTGTGAATAGAGGTGCCAGTTCCATGTATCATCTATTGAAATGCAGTTCTTTGTACCTTGTCAGCAGGTCTTCATCAAAAATATCATGTATCATCCATTATCATCCATCCTTCTGGAAGTTTGAGCTGAAATACTCCTTGACCAATATCCTTTGAGATTCTAAAGGGTCCATATCTTTTTTGGTCCAACTTCTTTGAGAGTCTGTTCAAATGGATATTTTTGTTTTCCAGCCATATATTGTCTCCTTTCTTTAACTCTTGAGGATTCCTTCATTTTTTGTCAAACTGCTTCTTCATTGTTTCTTGTGCTGCTTTTATTGACTTCATAGCTTCTTCCTAACTTCTTTATAGTTCTATAAGAAATTCTTCTAATTTTGGAAACTCTATTTGCACCATAAGGTTGCCTTTCCATAGATGTCTTCCAAAATTGAGCATAAATGGTGTTTGTCCCATTGCAGCATGTTTCTTGTCATTATATTGAAATTCTGCAGCTGCTAGCCATTATGTCCAATCATCTTGTTGATAATTGACATAATGTCATAAAAAGGTTCTCACTTCTTGATTAATCCTTTCTGTTTGTCTGTCTGTCTGAGGATGGTACACTATTGATAATTGTCTTGTAATTTCCAGTGTTTTTGTAAATTCCTACATGAATCTTGATGCAAATTGTGGTCCTCTATCACTTAGAATCTTCCTTGGTACTCCATGTATTTTCCATATTTTGTTCTAATAGATTTTTGTAGTTTCTTCTGAGGAAATATTCATCATTGTCATCTTTAGCCTGATTATCTTGGTGAATCCCTGAGGCATCAGTTTCCACTCTAAATTTACCTTCTCTTTTTGAAAGGGAAAGTACAAGCTCACTTGTTATCTTTTCCTTTAATTCTTCAAATGCCCATTGGTGTTCATCTGTCCATGCCTATTCCTTCTTTTCTTTTAGCTCATTCAATGGTTTTGCTGTATGACTGAAGTTCTGGATGAACCTCCTATAGAAATTTGCAAATTCTAGGAAGCTTTCTACTTCCTTGATTTTTATTGGCATCTTCTATTCTTTGACCACTTTTATCTTGTCTTGTTCTATTTGAACTTGTCCCTTTCCAATGACTACTCCCAATATTGGAATTTCCTCCATGTTGAAGTCACATTTGGATTGTTTTAAACATAAATTATATTTCTTCACAATCTTCAAAAATCAGATTGTCTTTTCTTCCAATTCTTTCACCATTTTGGCTGGTATTACAAAGTTGTCCATGTAGTTCACCAGTACTCCTTCATGAAGTAACTCCCTGAATATACTGTTCATTATTCTTTGGAACATTCTCGGTGAGTTACACAGTCCAAAATATATAACCTATGGTTCAAATAATTCTTTATTTGTCAAGAAAGCCACTTTCCATTTGTTGTCTTCTTTTATCCACACATTGTTGTATCTCCAAATAAGATCGAGTTTGTTGAAGTACTTTGCTTCCTTCAGTTTATCAATAACTTCTTCTATTAATAGAAGTAGTATCTTGTCCTTGATAGTGATCTGATTAAACTTCCTATAGTCTTGAACTAGCTGTAGTGAACCATCCTTCTTTGGAATATAAAAAGATGGTACCATGTATCTTGATTTTTATTCCACTATCAACTTAGCTTTTAGTTATTCATTCAACCACTGATTAAGAGCTTCTTCTTTCTTTAATGTCATTGCATAAGCCTTTGTGTTCAGTTCTCTGGATGCATCTTCCATAAGGTTTATTTCATGATCCCATTCTCATCATTCTGGCAATTTTTTGAATTTCTTCTTATTAAACAAATAGATGAATGGTCAAATATATTCTGGTAAATCCTTTGGATTTATTGTGTCAGGTTCCTTTTCATTTTCTCCATTGTTCTGTTCTTTGTTTTCTGTGGCCTGTATTCTTCTGGTTTTAAACTCTATTTCCTAGTGTTTTATTTTGCAAGATTCTAGATATCTTGTAAACCATATTGTTCCATTTTTCCAATTGATCTCTTGGTTGTACTTAACCAGCCAATTGTGTCCCAAAAACATGTCTATTCCATTTAAATCCATTACTACAGCCTCTAGCTGCTCCTTGTATCCATTAATTTTGATTTTAAGAGATGCTATCCTAGTCACCTCTCCATTCTTCATTCTATCTACATTAAACACTTTGAATGAGAAGTTGATTGGTTTTGTCTAGATCCTCTTGTTCTTTACTGGTTGTTTATTGATGCCTATATGTATGCATCCTGAGTCAACCAATACTTTAACTTTAAAGTTCTTCCCATTCTTCATCTTGATGTTTGCTCACATGTTTAATTTCTTCTCAGAGTTACTCCATTGGTTAGGAATAATATATTTCTCCTGAGAATTTACAGTGATCTCTTGTACTATGCCTACTCAAGATCTTCACCAAAACCCTTCTTCTTGTCATCTTCTTTGTTATCTTCATTGTCTGATTCTTCCTGAACCTTTCATTTCTTTATCAACTGTTTCTCTTTACAGTCCTTTGCAATGTGCTCTTCTTTGTCATATTTGAAACATTTCCTTGTTTCCTTTTCTTTCTTCTTCCAACATTTCTTAGCTATATGGCTATATTTGTTGTAGTTGAAGCACTTTGGCTTCCTGTCTTTGAAGTTGTCATTTGACTTCCCAATGTTCATGGGTTGTCCTCATCCTCCGTATGTCGTTTCCATTCCCATTTTATAGTCATGTCGTCCTTCTATAGACTCATATCCTCGTCCTACTGAGGTAATTGCTACCTTCCACTCTTTGAGTGTCTCTGATGCCACAATGGGCAGGTATTCCAGTATTGTCTTGATGATATTATATTATACATTCTTTTTTAGTAAAAATATCATATATAATTTGTCTATATCTGCCTTTATAGCTAAGGCCTCAAACTCTATCATAAAGTCTGTTGTATTCTGCTTTCCTTATTTGAAAGATTCAATTTTCCACTCAGCATCTGCTGCCTTTGTCTTATTACTGAATGTGGTTTTGATTTTCTTGACAAATTTGTCCTAATCCTGGGTTCCTAGTTCTTCATCTAGCTCATTGAGCTTTCTCTATGCATATATGCCCACTACATCTTCTCTAAGATGTACAAGAATTGCTGTGATCCTATTGTCAGTTTTCATAATCCTGTTGCTCTTGAGAAATAACCTAATCCCTCTCTATCAGTCTTCAAATTTCATTCAGTTCCTATCAAACTATCCTGGATCCAGGTCCATACTCTTAGGCATTATAGCCTATATGTTCTCATTTGCTGGTGCTGGTACTACAGACATTTTTTGTCTGATCATTCGTACATTTCTTCTGATGCTTTGTTTATAATTTTTAAAGATCTTAATCTCTCAGATAATATCTTGATATTGTTCATTCTTTGTAAACTTATCTTGTCTTCTTATAGACTATGCCACACATGTTTCGTTCATCTTCCAGCTGTAACTTTGCCTAATAATCTATAGACTAACCACTATGTACTTTTTTCTTTTGCAAGGTGAGCTTATCAATGCTTTACCAAATGTTATGACCTTAGGCTAAACTCAGGTTGCAACTTAGGCAAAGACTTGAGAATAAAATAGAGAAGGATGTAATTGGTAAAGTATAAAGATACAATAGTACGTCTATACTATATATACTATAAGTTCTTGAGGATATTGTCCATAGTACGCAATGGAAATGAGTCATAGAACATAAGAAAAAAGCAATTAATCAATACCTACTACATGAGACACTAACTGAGATAACTTTGGTACAGCTGATTATACTATCATTGCTCTTAACCTTATTTTATACTGAATTTATGAGGCATTGATCATAATATCTAGAGTCATATCTTATATAAATGTCAGACTCTCACAATTTTGTTTTTTCTTGTGAAAAGACATTTTTAATTATAGGGATATTTCTTATATCTCTTTCTTCAACAATGGTTCCATTTACTTCTTAATTAATGTCTATTTTGACTCATCTCAAACAGCTTTGAAGTATCTTAAGAATACTGAAACAAATATTCTAGTTATAGCAGGAGATTTTAATATTAGAAATAATAGTTGGGATCTTTCTTTTTCTCATCACTTCATCCACTGTGATCTTCTTACTAATATTATAGACTCTATAAGTTTATGTATATCCAAATCTACTAACCAAGTCCCTACTAGGTATTCAGACAACCAAAATAACTTAAACTTGGTCATCAATCTCATATTTCTCTGACTAACCTTATCAGAATTTGATAATCATACAATCTGCCCAGAATGGTGATTATTGTCAGATCATGCTCTGCTTACTGTTGATATTGCAATAATTGAGAAACATATTCAAACCAAAAAATGTACAACTGTTAAGAGCAGTGAAGAAGAAAAAAAGAATTTTCTTGCCAAACTTATTGAATTCATCAAAGAGCTAAATACAGAACACATTTCAAGCAAGGAAAATCTTGAATGAATAGTACAAGAGTTTGCTGACAATATGGAAAAAATTTGGTTTAGACACTCAAAAATCATCAATATCACAAAATACTCAAAATTGTAGTAGAACAAGGAGTGTTAAAGAGAACTTGTGAAGTATAGAGTTTCAAAACATATCAAAGATTGGAGGATCTTCAGGAATATTATCAAGAAAACTAAACATGTATTTTTAACAACAAAATTCAAGAAATTGCAGGAAAAAATTGTGATTCTTGGAAACTCATGAATTGGATCAAAATGTATAAACTTCCAGCCATCAAAGTAATTCAATATAATTGTCAGCCTTGTTGAGAATTTGAAAATCTTTGGCAAGCTCTTTATTCATTATTCAATTCAGTACAAAACTATTAAATTAATCCAGATTTTTTAGAAGAAATTTCAAAAAAACCTGTTATAAAGTGGATGCTGTTCTCTAAAGAAGAGTATAAGAGTTCTATCATCAAATGCAATAATTCTTCAACTCCTAGTTCTAACAAATTGTTTTGGAAATATCTCAAAGTTATCATCAATAATAGCTCATACCTCAAGAACTTTATCAATATAGTTAATGTGTGCATCAATTTAGGTCATTAGCCATCAAATTTCAAAACATCATCTTCTATCATTATTCCCAAGCCTAACAAGGCTTCATACAACTCCTCAAAGATATTTAGACCAATTATACTATTGAATACACTCAGTAAACTTATTGAGAAAGTCATTGGTAAAAGACTTTAGTTCCAATCAATTTCCAAGAACATCATTCATCCTTGTCAATTGAGTAGATTAAAACAACAATCTATCATAGATGCTAGGGCTATACTAACTCATCTTATTTGTACTAGATGGGTCAAGAATCTCAACCAGTATTTTAGTTTTTGATATTGCTTAATTATTCCTATCACTCAATCATTAATTACTTCTCATAATCTTAGATAAAGCTGGTTTCAATTTCAAGATCTCTTCATTTTTTCAGAATTACTTAGTAAATAGAAAAATAAAGTATTTTTAGAATAATTCTTCTTCTTCTCTTTTCAATGTTAATGTTGGGGTTAGATAGGACATACAAATAATAGATTGAATGGAGTTTTTTCTTTCTTTAATCCTTTTAGTACTGAATTCTCTCCTAGAGATAGACTAATTAATATATTTTCTAGTTGTTTTTCTTTTCATTCTACAAATAGGAAAAGCAAAGAAAGTAGAAAAGTACATATTTACAAACTTAATGAATTTATACTCTAGGTATCAGCTAATATAGTATTAGACATGAACATTAAAAATCAAGTAGCCACTTTGATTTCTTATATCTATATCTATGATAATTCTGTCATCAAGAATTTTTATCATATAATCAATGTCACTTCTACTAAGATTGAACTTTTTGCTATTAGATGTGGTATCAATCAAGCTACTCAAATAGTCAACATTAATTATATTATTATTATTATAGACTTGATACATGCTGTAAAGAGAATTTTCAATTTGTTAGTCTACCTATAACAAATTCAGTTGTCCACAATCTCTAGAGAACTTAGGAAATTCTTCAAAAGAGATCAACATAATTCTATTAAATTTTGGAATTGTTCAAGTCACAACAAATGGACTCTCTACTATATAGTCAACAAAGAAACAAAGAAATTCAACCTTGTCCCTATCTTCCCATGCAAGTCCTTATGAAAGTTTGACAGAATGAATGAATGTGATGAAATTCTCAACAATTGGAAAATGACATTCCAAGCCTCTGATGCTAAAGGAAGACAATTTTTAAAGCTTCTTAATGATGATCTATATCCTATTGAATCCTCTTATTCTAAAGGAGGATTGTGGCTGAAATTTTTTGGCCACTTCAACTCATTATGTGTTAGAGCCTTAAAAGCTATCATTAATCATGTTTCTATAAGAGAGTTTCATCTTAAATTCTTCTTGTGGGAAGAATTTAAGTGTTTATGTAGACAGTATCTGATTGAAATGAGATGACATATTCTCCATAAATATAGAAGATTCAACAATTATTGGAATCATAGATGGAATACAATAGCTCATTTCATGCTTTTCCTGGAGTTTAACAACAATACTTTCTCTTTTAGAGAAAGTATTACTTAGTCAAATTATATCTGCTTTTCTGTAAGTAATTATATTTAATCTTTTCCTTTTCCTTTTCTCTTTCTCTTTTTTTCCTTTTCCTTCTTCATGTTGATTGCATTTGTATGTATGTAGTTACAATGTAGCTACTATGGACTGCTCTCATGCTCTGCATAATAAATTGATGATTGAAAAAATTAAAATAAAATAAAATAGAATCCATTGCTCACAACTCTAACACAGCCCATATAACTTCTATATGTTATCTCTAAACAACCATGCCAACTCTTTGACTGATATTCCTTCTATTATTGCTACAAAATACATCATTTTAGACAACCTATTATATACTATCAAAATCACATCCTTTCCTGCTATTAATAGCAACTTAGTGATGAAGTCAACTATTAGATGTGTCTATAGCCTCTCTAATACCTCATTTACTATTAGTTTCTCTGTCAGTGTTTCCATATGGTTCTTTATTCTCTGGCATAAGTCATATTTATCCATATACTTTTCTACATTCTTTGTTACTTATGGCTACCAGTAGTTTCTCATCACCAACTCTGTTGTCTTTCATCTCTCTTCATATCCTACTGCTGGTACATTATAGTATAACTAAATTATCTCTGCCCTTAACTTTTCATCCTTTGGCATTGTCATATACAAGTTTACTTATCTGAAAATTACATCTCCATAGTAATATCACCTCCAAATTATACAAGCTCACCTTCTATGGCAGCCACCTTTCTCACAACATGTCTTATAGTGGTGCTACAACCATTCAGGTATTCCGTCTTCCATAGCAGAGATACTCCTATTCAACTTGGTCTTTTATGACAGAGTTACTCTTGTCAGTGTCTCAACACTGAAACCTCCACTTGTGGTAATAGATACTATACCACTAAAACCCTGAGTATCTCCTATAGTAAGCATTTGTATATAAGACTAGTAGTTATACTGTAATTCGCTAGTCTGATAATTGATGAAGATAACTTCTTATTGAACTCGATCTCCAGTGTTCAATGGCAACATACCAAATCAGTACTCATCCCCATCTCAGACTTCTTTCTATTCTCTGAAATCACAACCACACAGCAGACAGACGGCACAGCATATAAGCTGAAGCTAAGATCATTTTATAAGTCTGTACATCTCTGAGTCTATCTTGCAGACTTTCACCCCTAGTGTGAACTGTACCTGACAAAGTCTCAGAATAAGAATATCATGTTCTAATGTTATGATTCAAACTCAAAAGTTAGAGTAAGAAAGAATCTTATATAAGGTTTATATAAGAGAACTCAATAGAGTTTTAAGTATAAAGTATCTATCTTATATATACTGGGCTAATAGTCCATGCTATACTAAATCTAGCCTATCCTAAAGAGTATATGTTATTCATAAGATCAACATATAGTAAATATGCTATATAATATTATTGTTTTGAAATCTTCTTTGTTTTTTTGTAATATGTGATTGTGTAATAGTAACAGTGACATGTAATGTATATATGACACAGTGTCACATTTTGTGACAGTTTGTGACAGTTATATATAATATCATACTAATTTCTAACTTTAAGTCTAAAATAAGAATAAATAAAAATGAGAGAAAAAATGAAAATAAATAAAGTCTACCATCTTCAACTTTGACAAGATTGTAGTAAAATGTTATGACTCAAGACTTAGAGTTAAGTCAAAAAAAGAACCTTATATAATGTTTATATAAGAAAACTCAATAGAGTTCTTAGTACAATGTATTTATCTTATATATGATAGCTAGTGATCTGTATGAGACTAATACTAACCTATCCTAAAGACCATACATTATCGATAAAGTCAACATATAATAAACATATTGTATGATATCATTATTCCAAAATCTTCTATGCTTTTTCATGTGATATGTGATATGTGATATGTGACTGTGACTGTGACTGTGACATAATGCTATAACCCTAACCCTAAGTTCCAAATACAAAAATAAATGAAAATGAGAAAGAAAAATAAAATAAACCAAGTCCATTGTCTTCAACTCTGACATAAGAACTCTATTAAGTGAGAATCTCATGAGGATCACAAGAGAACTTGACAAGAAGTTTCCAATGTATTGCTATCCTATTTATACTATAGATATATAGTCCATGCTGGTGATAAATAGCCCTACCCTAATGCCCATGTGTCAGCCATAAGTACACCATGTGTACACCATGAGGTGAACATACCATAGACATATACCTTGATGTCATCCTTCCAGAGAGTTAAATCTCAGAAAAGAAATAAAAGAAATGAAGAAAATAAAGGAAAAATTCCAAGGGTTTAGACTGTGTTATAAAACTCATATTTTTGCCTTAGTTTCAACCTGTGCTCAAGACTGTAATCAAGTCTAGAGAAATAGACAACCAGATGATGAAACATGAATACTTGATCTATAGTAGAAAACAC
>Ga0157364_1001027_pt1 | contig 22476 bp, 9 predicted proteins | sample AttsexASBM2_FD_111476 | JGI IMG/M metagenome (GOLD analysis project Ga0157364, IMG submission 111476) | Fungus gardens microbial communities from leaf cutter ant in Ribeirão Preto, State of São Paulo, Brazil - Atta sexdens ASBM2 | ecosystem: Host-associated > Fungi > Mycelium > Unclassified ...
ATGCTTTTTAATGTAGTTTAGTTTTTAGATTCTTCAACAAAATCGTTATCTCTATATGATCACGGTATTAATAAAAAAATAAATAAACTTTTATTTCACAAAAAGAGATTACTTTTTTCTTTTTATACATTTTTTTACGAGTAATATACCTTTTTTCTGTACAGATCGTTTCTTTTATTATTCCGCGAGAAATATCAAAGTGAGATTATCGAAGAGTAAACATTTTACGATAGAGATATACATTTCATCAGTCTGATATAAAATCTTCAATAAAGTACTTATATTTCGATGATTTAAATCACGTAAGATAACGTGAATATATCTGTAATCGATTATTCCTTCAGTACTTAAATTTCTTTTATAAATTATTGATGAGTAAAAGTTTGCGGTTGAGCGTGCAATCAAATTTTATATTTATATTTTATAATCTATAATGTATATTTTAATATACGATATATTACATATAGTTATGTATAAATAATATAATATATTATTAATATTATAATATTATAAAAATAATATAGAAATGTTTATATCATAATTATAATATAAAGAATATAATATATTTATATTCTTTATTATTTGCGTAACAAAATTTCCTTTTACGTCATTGACTACATGCAACCCGTTTTGTTTCAGGTGCCCAAAGAAGAAGTTCATTGGATCCTACGGCACGAAGATTATCCCTCGGGACACCCGCAATACCTCATCGAGCATCCGACGCTTGCCTGGATCCGGTTCACGCTGCCATACTTTTCAGAGACGCGCGAGGGGTAAGTTGATTGCAATTATATTATTGTTATCGATTGGAAAGAGCCATCGCTATGAATTATATACGTATATTTGCAAATATGACGCTAAAAGTCGCAATGCAGTATTATAAATAAATTTTATACATTTGCATCAATTAGTAATCTACCTTACCATAGTGGAACAGATATCTGATTTACAAACGTATATAAGAGCGTTTTCTGCTGTCGATAAAGGCACTTTCTGCCGACGATAAATCAGAGTATTTTGGTAAGTTTATCACGCGTTGGTAAATTATCTACATGAGATTGTAGGTCTCGTTTAAAGGGGAACATCTCTCTCAGTATCTCACTTATAGTGCTATTTTCTATAGCACAATGAAAGAAGTACTAGGAATAGAAATAAATGTTAAATATTAGAAATTAAAAAAATTATGAATTAAATTATTATTTTATTTGTATTAAATTATTTGTATTAAATTAAATCATTTTAATGCATTTTAATGCATTTTTTATTTTTCTAATATTTAATGTTATTTAATGGATACAAATAAGATATAAAAGATATAATATATATTATGCCGTATTTATATTCATTGTGTGACACGTTTAATCTTTATTCCTAATTTTTTAACTTCTAATATTTAATATTCCTTAATATTTTCTCCATTATGCTTTCTCAAGGAACTTTTAGATATTATAGAATTCAATTTTAGATATTATAGAATTCGCGCAATTAATATCTAAAACGATTATATACATACAGTCGACATTTCATATTTCGCTTCTAAGAAAATTCTCTCTCGAGTAACATCTCTTAGAATTATTTTGCATAGAGAAGAGTGCTCATTGGCATGAGAGCGGAAAATAAATATTATCTCAATATTACTATTTCGTTCTTCCTCGCACTTGTAGAAAGAGAGACATTTCATCTCTATCAGACACTATTATATTATTCTCACAAGTCTCGATTCCTCTTCCTCCTTCATTCCTTCCGTTTACCTTCTCATGCATGCATTAAGTACATATTTAAACGTTTATCGACATCTTTATCTCATGCGTGATGGTTGCCACGATAGATACTGAGAAATACGAACGTCGCGGACTCGCTAACTCGCTGGTCCCTAGGAAGTAACGTTCAAGGATACTTTCCCTGTCTGGACCATTTTCCTTCCCACGAGGGAGCTATTTAAAAACCTGGGACAATTCACGCGGCGAATTTAATTAATGTCCGGCTTATGACGGCGGCGCCGGCTAGGAGGCCTCCGAGGAGGCGTTCGCGTCCGCGCGCCTCCCGTTGTGCGCGCACATAAGCGATGCGCCGTAAATTTCATACACACAACGTGTGTCGCCGAGCCTCAACGAACCGTCGTCGAGCGCCGGCCTGGACGGTGTGATCCAGTTGAGCACGAGCTACCGAGCTTGGCGTCGGGTTACCGCCGAGGAAGCTGACGACGGCCGTGGCAAGTCTTCCGCGTTCGCGACGTCTCGTCCCGTGCACCTCTCGTCTCTCCTGTTCGCGGGAGTTCTCCTCGTAACCGAGGACTCCTTCGCCGCTATCCGGACTCTACCGTAATTCGCAGCGGATCGCCGCCGGTTACCGTTAACGTCAACGTGTATTTCTCGAAGAAGTCGGTCCAATTCGCACCTGTCACTTTTCTCTGCTTGGCACGAGCTCTTCCGGCTCGGTGAAGTTTTTTTTCCGAGAGTTCTCTTGCTCGCTCTTTTTCGCTCTTTCTCTCTCTCGGGAGAGAAAAAGAGAGAGAGAGAGGAGGAGAAGGAAAGAGAGAGGGAGAGAGAGGATAAAGTGCGTGTCCGAGAAATCGATCGGCTCTCCCGCTAGATCGATATAATACGCTGAGTTTTTTTATACGGAAATACAATTTAATACTGGAAATTATTTATTTTTGAAGAATTAACTCTTTGATTAATATCTCCTAGGCTGAGTTTTTCATTTTTTTGGTTGATTTGTGACTTTATTTGATAATTTACTCGACAATGTAAAAATTGTGTTTTTTCTAGCTGTATAATTAATCATTAAACTGATAATTTTGTAGTAATAGATAACTTAAAAAGTCACTACAAAATTATCAGTTTAGTGATTAACTAAAAAAAAAAAAAAAATATATGCAAGTCATAACTAAATACAATTTTTACATTATTATCAAGTTAAATCTAACCAAAAGTGTGTTAATCAGGAAATGAAACATTGATCCTCATTGTGGCATTCCTGAAGTTTCTTTTACTTTATTATGCTATAACTTTTTTAATATCTATATTTGCTTGTTGCCGTTATGTTTCTTGATATTTTACATTTCAATTGAAAAAGAATTGTTATAATATTCAGTGTGGTAGATACGCGACAAAACGATATAGAATGGGATCAAAGGATTAAAACAACAGTGCTTTTGATTCAAAATAAGTAATTAATCCCTGTTCCATGCTGGAAAAAGAGTTTGGTTGCATTAATTGGAATTCTGATTGAAAATAGATAAATCAGAAAATTTTCTGGTTAAATATTATAATTCTAATTGAAATAACATACTGAAAAAAAAAAGATTGGCTGCTACAGAAAATTAGATGATAAAATATGCATAGCAATTTTTAATTGGCTGCAACAACCAATTTTTGGTTGCGTTAACCTATCCGTAATGTCAGTATAGAATTTCAATAGGCTAACGCAATCAAAAATTAACTGCTGGAACCAATTAAATATGCTACGCCATATCCAATCTTTTTTTTCAGTGCAGAATTCTGATTGACATAATTAGAATCTTCTGATTTGTTTCATTTTTAACCAGACGTTTTTTTACCGTATTAAATTTCTGTAAAGGATAGCGATCGATTAACGCGGTGCGTTTCTGAGAGTGCGATTAATTGTCATTTTCAAGCGTGAACGTGCAAATCGACGGATACGGCAACGCTCTCGACGAGTTCGCGAGTTCCATGACGATTCTTATATACGCGGATCTCGCATGGCTACCAGTATTCGCACGAGTTAGTTCACATCCACCGTTTGAAAGCCGAACACGGCGGAGTTGTGCGAAGCGGACCGCCGTTTTCAGAGAGTCCGGGAGGGAGAGGGACTTTTCAGGGTGAAGTTACGACGTAGTTTAATCTCTCTCCGGCGATCCTTCGGGGCCTAGGTCGATGAGCGACGGCGCAAACACTTGTTGCTATAGAAAAACGTGTGCGCGGAGCGCAGCAGCGACATAGCGCGCGAATATACGCAATACGATGCTTTCGGAACGACGTGTCCCTTCACGGTGGGTGTCCTTGACCTAACACCCCCGTACCGACACTTTTCACGACCAGTTGGGTGCACTCGCGAGTTTATCAAAATAATCGCGAATGGAAATAACTCGAAATAATCAGCGGGGCTCTTGGACATTTCGCCCTCCTGTTTCCCGACTCCTGATCCGCAGTGGGAAAAACTGGTTTACCATGTTTTTATTGCGTCATAATTATCGCAAGACCGATGAGTCGCATCTCTTCGCGCTCTTGATCGACGTATGCGCGTGTGTATCTAACTCTACTACTAGAAGTACCGAGAGTTATTGATCGTTTTTATTTTTTAGCTGTTTATATAACTGAGAGATGTATTTAGAATTTTTATATGAAAATAGTAGGCATTAAGATTTCGTACAATTGGTTTTTTTTTTATTACACTGAAAAAAATTATTAAATTTTAATTATTTATTTGAATACTAAGTAAACATTTACTTCAAAGTAAATAAATATTTACTTAATAAAAATTATAATTAAATCAAATTAATGGTTTTTATATCAAATATATGTTTATAATATATGTTTATAATTGGTAAATATTTACTTAGAACTAACTTAAACGAGTTATTTATTCAAATTTTGTATCTTTTTAGTGTATTTGATTTATTCAGTGAAACTATTTTTATTATTAGATTAACTTATTATTGTTTATTTTTTAAATTACTGTTATACAGTCACGTCCAAAAACATCCTAATAATTAGAGTTTTCTGCAAAATTACTGTTTCTTCTAATGATTTTTTGAAATTAAATTTGAAATGAAATTTTTTGAAGTTAAAAATTTAAGATTCATGTATATTTTTTATTTATGTATATTTTTTTATTATTGCGTAATTGCGGTTATAAATGTCATTAGTTTGATACAGTTTATAAAAAAATCAATGTCGTAGATTGGCCTACACAAAGTCTTGACCTCAACCTGATTGAACATTAATAGGTTTACTTAAAGAAAAAGATTCGCGTAATTGAAAATTCACTTTGAAACAGGACTTATAAATTGTGATAATGGAAGAATTGAGAGAATAACGAAATCCATTTACAGGAAATTAATACAGAGTTTATCAAAAAGAACTGCAGAAGTTATAAAATAAGAGGGAAGCGTAATAAATTTGACGTTCAGCAGAAAAAGCAGACTTGTAATTGTTGTAAAATTGTTGAGCATAGCTAATGTTAATTTATTAAAATATAAACTTTGTTAATAAACTTTATTCAATAAAGTTTATTGTATTTATTTTATTTATAAATACAATACAACTATTTATTTGCAACAAATACAACAAACTTTGTTATATTTATTTTGATTTAAGTAGTTTCCTAAGTTAGTGATTTTTTTTTTTTAAATCAAAATTTGATTATTTTTTAACACAATTTCCTTTTAAAAGGTCACTGATTTATTAACATATTAAGAATTATTAAATTTATAGGGGTGCTTAATAATTTTAAATGTGGCTGTATTTCTTGCATAAAAGATAAGATTCTGAAATTTTCTGAGTTTCCAATAATTATGTCATACTGATAAAGAATTCAGTTTTTTATGACTTCCTTAATTTTCTTGGTAATTTATCTGCTTGGTTCTTTTAGTGAATAAGAAATACTTCCAATGTTAACGATGAAGAAATCGCGACAAAGAAATCGCGATTGCCCACGCTGGAGCCGTCTATTAAAAGTCTGGACATGAGACAGCCAGTTTTGATTGGTATCCTCGCTCTGACTACTCTCAAGAGAGAGAGAAAGAAATAAGAAAGAAGAAAAAAGAGAAAACAATAAATGTATGTCTTTCTCTCTCTCTCCTGTGAGTTTTGACAAAACCGCGTCTTGTCCTGACTTTTATTAGAGGTAACTCTTTATTTTATAAATCTAATTGCACTTTAATTACCATACTGTACTCTCATTAGACTTATTTTTTTATTGTCATTTTCGAGAATCTTTTGAAAATTTTGTCTTCCTTTATACTTCTTATTAGAAAATCTCTAATCAACGTGGAGAGAAAAAGCGCTTCGAAGTTCAGCAGCTTCTCGCGGTTTGCGAATGCTGACGAAGTCCGGCTGTTTACAAACAATTGCGGATTCAGAATTATATTTAGACGTTGTGCCGTTGCCCACTACTCGTAGATCTGGCCACGACGGAATCGCGAATATTGGCCGCGTCTTCGTTTTGACGAGCGCGAGAGACGAACGAGGTCTCATCGTGTGCAGAGAAATACTTAATTGACGCCTCTACGCATTCGTTTCTTAAGTAATTCGACATCTTTCTCGCATCTGGCGAACGATCGCCGTTCAAACGTACACACCCAGCGATTCCTATCACACTCAGCGTTTAAACGCTTCAGATAACGAATCTTTGTGTCTCGAGTCTTTCGGTGCGCGTAATCTTTATTTATGCGATGTTATGAGGGAGGGGAGGGTACCGTCGAAATAATATTTAGTGAGCATATCTACTGAATCGCCGGCGCAATCGTGTTTTACAAATCTCAAGTCCAAATCGTCTTCTAATAGGAAATTCCTATACAGGGTCACCATGTAATTATAACGAAATCAACGTTTAACCAATCCTATTACTGTCAATTGATCGCCAAAGTTCTGTCAACCAGTACTGAACCATCACTGGCGAATGACTGGCTATCAAGTGACGACCAAAGTTCTATCAGCCAGTACTGGGCTATCACTAGCAAGTGATTGGCTAAAATGACTGCTAGTATGACAGTCAGATCTGCCAATACTGAGCCCAAGTTATCATCCAGTACTTAATCAGTATTGGATTAGTAGTTCGCCAGTACTTGAGCTATTGCAGTCAATACGGACTCAGTATTTGACCGATTGTAAAATCTTATACGAATTTTCTCGACGAGATCACGGTTTCCGCCCGATTTTCGCCTCCTCGCGAGAGGACGAACCACGGCAACAAGTTGCCGCGTCGAATGTCGCGCGCTTTGTTTCTCTTCCTTCTCTTCCTTCATCTCGCGTGTTTGTGTGACGCACGCAATGTGTACTTTTTTTATCTCCAACGGCCTTGCGGACGAACGCGAGTTATATCGAAACTTCGTCGTTGCGCTCCTACGCTTGTTGTTGTAAAAAAAATCCCGCGTTACACGCCCATAATGATAACGAGTTGTGTCGCGGTGACGCCTGCCGGCTGTTTCTGTCATTGCTACGCTCGACGAATGCTTCGCGGATAATTCTCACGTGGGTGTCTCGTTTATATAAATCTAGATCATATCCTTAAATCACCGGCGCCGCGCACCGTGTTTTCGCAAATCCCGAGTCCAACTCGTTTGTCTCATCAAGGCGGGAGTTTCCGCCTGATTTTCGCTTCGTCGCGAGTGGACGAATCGCGTCAACAAGTTGTCGGAGACTGCCGCTGGATCAATAGACACATTCAGAAGAACGTTTATTTTATAATTGTTGGAAGCTTTCTTCTTCGCGCTGTGATAGGATATTATTCCTTTAGATCAAGCCTATCCAAAACTTAGCTCGCAAACCAAGTGCTTCTTTCTCTTCTTGTTGACATAGAGAGAAAAAAAAAGAATAAACGTGTGTTTGAATTCTGTTCAATAATAAATTAATATTTTATTCTGTTTTGTCTTTTATCTATCTCGCTCAATGAGACGATGGAGAGACAGTAGGAGTTTAACTCGCGGTTAAGTTTTGGACAGACTAGAGTCTTTGAAAACCAGGAAATATTGAATCGACCAGAAACTCTCCGTCCGTTTCTGTCAATGTAGATTAAACTTAATCTGGTTTTCTTAAATCTTTATCTTTTTCTAACTCTTAAAATGGGAAAAGATAAAAAGTTAATTAAACCGAGATTAACTTTAATCAATGAGAGCTCAGTATTTCCTTAACATAATTGATTCCTACACTCAGAAGAACCAGTCATATTAAAGAATCACTGAACGAATCAAACCATATCTTCAATCTCATTAGCCAGTTAAAACACATCCTTCTATGACAAATTTCTGATTTTTTTGTTGTTGTTTTCAGATAGATAGATCTGTTTACTCTAGATTTGAAAATATAATCCAATTAGCATAAAGAAAACTTCTAATAGTTGCAAAATAAATGTTCAGCTGAACGCGACCAATGGCTGCGTTCAGCAGAAAGAGCAACTTTGTAGCGGTTGTAAAATTGTTTAATATGATTTATTTATTTAGATCTAGTAAGAAACAAGGAGGATAAGAGCCAATTATATTAAAGAATCTTACAACAATTATAAAGTTACTTTTTCTACTGAACGCAATCTATCTCAATTCTGTCAAATGACTGATGAGGAAGAAAAGAGCGAAAAAAAGGGAAAAAAGCCCACGTGGTCCAGTGGTTATTCTCGGTTATTTCCTCTCGGTAAATTTCCGCCAGGAAACGCGGTGTCATCCTATTTTTAGATTCGATCAGGCTATTCAGTTTCACGCGATAGCGTCTTCGATTTTCGTTTTTTTTATTTTTTTTTTTTATTTTTTTTTAAACGAGTAACTTCGCCAAATATCAGATCTTATTGATGATGTAATAAATATAACGCGCGTCCAAGAGAGAGAGAGAGAGAGAGAGAGAGATAAGTGTTTGGCGCCACCTTTATCACGAGTTTGTTTATTACACTTGTTACGTGTGTCGTATCTACCGGTCTACTATTCTTGGCGTGGATCGAATGTACTCGCGCAAGTTGGAAAAAGACGACCCTGCGAGATAGGATAAAAAAAGTGAGGCGTCGCTTTCCGAACCGGTGATCCACAACGAAGATCCCCGCCATCGTCGGCGTCGTTATTTTTCCTTGAGATAGCTCGGCGTTTAATAAAATCACATGGGCCGCCTAGTGCTGTCAACCCTGTCAAACCTGACAATGAGTTGTTAATAAGATTTAGAACAACACGGGCGTTGAACAACACGGTTTCCGCGAACACGTACATTCTTGTAAAATTTCTTTTATCCGTTCATCGTTTCATACGCAAGTTTCCTGTTTTAATAAATGACGAGATTAACCTTTAGACGATAGAAAGTCACGATATAGAGAAGAGAAGATATAAAACTAGATATAGAGCTTAAATATAATATAATTTTCCTCAAAACATAGGAAAAGTGATTGAACTATTACAATAAGAAGTCGAAATAAAAAAAGATTTATTTGGAAAGAACATTTTGTATTGTAAAGAGTATTTAAAATTTAGGCATAGATGCAGATCTGAAAATATAATTTTGTTGAACTATCAATAATTATATAAGATGCTCAAATTGATTGCTAGAATGTTAAAATTTTTTGTATCATTTTTCATTGTCATCAAATTATTTTTGAATCTGTATTTACACACAAAAAAAATGATGTTCTAAATACGAAGCTATACGTTGAGAGAAAAATGTAGTACATTTTGCTAAAATAACATTTATTTTCGGAAAAAAAATTGCTAAATAAAAAATAATATTTAAATTAATAAAAAATTAATAGTTCTTGTATTAAATAAATATATGTTTACATTTAAATATTCAATGACATATATAATAAATTATTCAAATAACTTATTAAAATTTAATACATTTTTCTTTCAATGTGCTATGGCTCTGATGAAACAGTATTATATTTTGAAGACAGTGAGTTGTAATAAATCTTACTCAAGGAAAGCTATATGATTTAAAAAGTAGATATTAAAAAGTAGATTCCTCTAATGATTAATCCCTTCGAATTGCCGTTAAAACGGTAGGAATTCAATCATCAATCTATTCGCGAAAAGCTAAAAGAAAGTGCGGATTTCGATGGAAATGAATTCACGGGTGGATTCGCGGCGAAGAGTTCTAATGCCTGTTCCACAATAGGATCGCAAGTCGTAAGAATTTGGCTAATCACAGTTGAATATAAAAAAAAATAATCGACTATGATTGGTTCTTACGGCTTACGATTTGCGACTCTATTGTAGAACAAGCTTAAATTGCGTTACGTCATTCGGCTTCGGTCTTACGCCGAATGAAAGACGTTTGCCGCGCGGCTATCGGAGCCTCGGTCTATTGACAGAGTCGCGAATTCTTGGCAGGCTGCAACGCAATTAGCCGACTGTGTATGCCGGCTTGCCGCACTCTATCTCGCAGCCAGCCGGTGCGAAAGAGTTATGCCACCGTCGAAAATATCCCGAACAACGCGCTCGCGGGTAACACCGGTGGAGGTGTTAAGCGAGGACGTGTTAACGCTGTGCTTTCGCTCGTCGCGGCGACGTAAACATCGTCGTGTAGACGCGAGATCCAGCGGTTACGCACCACGTTGAGATTCGATCGGCTGCCGGTCGGTCGTCGCCGAGTTTCACACCGCGGAATCTGGACGGCAAGAACACGAGCAACAACAACGAGGATAAGTTCGAGGTCGAGGTCAAGCTCGAGGTCGAGATATGTGATCAGGCTGTGATCGATAGACTTCGAACATCGTATATGTTGCGCGAGTTTATTTTGCCAAGGGATTCCCCCGGAAGTCTTTAAGGAGCAGCCAGTTTGTTTAGAATACAGTAGCTTTTAATTGACACGTAAAATGTTGTTCCGACGTCAAACGAGCGAGCCGACCGGAAGTATCTCCAGGAGCTCGGATCAAGCCACGAGCTCTGGAGTCCTGACGAACTGGTATACGAAGATCAAGAGACGGCACACCTTCAGCCCGAGATCCTTGCTGAAACGGACTTTGGTATTTTCTCCGCTCTCTTTTTTTTACACAGACTTTACTCGATTAATAATACACTAGAGGGAGAGTCTGGTTACATTAATTGGGATTCTGACTAAAAAATGGATAAGTCAGACAGTCTTCCGTAATTCTTTATAAATACTCTGTAAATCTTCGGTCGTAAAAAAGCGAGTTGAAAGAAAAATAGTATGTTACTCGCGACAGAATTTCCCAGAAAAATGAAAAAAGAAATCATTAACTTTAGCATTTGATTCTTTTTAAAGCCTGTTTAAGAAACAGAGAAATCTCTCTCTCGTGATTTTTTTTAAATAAAAACTTGTCATTGTGATTTTTAGCGACAATAATTTGGAATAAATTTTTGTTCGCAAAGAAATTATTATCATCTATACAACAATGACGATCTCAAAGTCTGCATTTGGAACGTAATTTTATTAATTTCTTTTTTTTAATTTACAGCTGCCGGTGGTGGATCCCTTCTTAGAGAAAGTCTCACTGTCCGATCTTGGTGAGTTTAACCTATGATTTTCATTTTTTCGTAACCGAACTTTTAGAAATCGCTTTTTTAGAATCTTTCGAGATAAGATTAGAACGCTTGTTTACTCGCAACTTGTAAACTGATCCAATCGACCGAATAAGAGTCAACTCGACTAATCCGGCATGAATACTCGTAATCAGAGAAACACACGCAAGCTCTTAAGTCGTAGAGTCTCACATACGTGAGCAATTAAAATGAACAATTCGGATTATATTGATCTTGGAGAGCTGTATATTACGTTAATAGAAGTTGCGATGTATGTGTATGGCTGCATATATGTTGTGTGTACGCGTTGAAAGGAGAAATTTCCCTTTATGGGAAGAAATTGATTTAGTATCAAACGATATTGTTATAAATTTAACGTCGATCAAAGAACTATGGATTCCAAGAAGTCAATTTCGCAATGCAAAAAGTCATCGAAGAAATCCTTGAAATGCGCGCACCATTTTATTTTTCTTCTTCAGTTTAATTAAGAATCATAATATTATATTTGTAAGTTTATCTCTTTTGGATATAATGCAGCACTCCATTAAAATTAATTTTCTTGAATAGACAGAGAGAGTTTTAACAGAAAACCGATATACACTGTGCAATGTGAGCGGCAAGTGGAACCCGAGATGTGAAACTCCACGTGTTTTCCAAATCACATATGGCTTTTCCCTTCGAAATCGTGGTACTAGGTCTTCCGACGTGTCCTAGTGTATGGTGGCGATCGATGAGCTCCCGGGAGGCCAGCTAGCGTTAAGAGTGAGAGGGAGGGATTCGCGATACAGCTTCACTTCGTCGTATGGCGCGCTCTGCATTCTACGTCGCACTAGCACGCTTCGCCTATCTAGGTCTAGGTCATGGGGCAAAGAGAGAGAGAGAGAGAGAGAGAGAGAGAGAGAGAGAGAGAGAGAGCTAGTTCAATAAGTTTATCCTTTTTATTTGTATCTCGATCCCTACACTAATCACATTGGAATCTGGTGCATCATTAGGAATTTTGGTTGGACAAAATGGACAAATCAGAATTTTCTAGTTGATTCTATTAAATTCTAGTTGAAATAATTAGAGTTCTAATTGATTTGATCAGAATTTTCTGCTTGGTTAATATTGAACCAGATATAATTCGCAATATATGGATTACAGACTCATGGTTCTTTGTATCTTTGTACCTTTGTTTTCGCGCGAGTTCATTGAAAACCCTTCAGCTGTACGTCATGATTAAATGTCGCGAGCGCACGTGTAAGCACTCGCAGACCTAAAAAGGACGGCTAGGAAATAGAATTCGAAAGGGCAACAAAATGTGTCAACTCAATGAAGATGAAACGAAAGAAGACTCTTATTAATATAGATTAACTTAATCTCAATTTTTTATTTTTTTCTAGTTGTAACATTGAGAGAAAAGTGTTTGATATTTATGACTATATGGTAATTATATGATAAATAATTATAATTAGGATCTTTATTTTAATAGTTACTAATAATATAATGTTATATATAATAATTATTATTATATTTATATGTCTCCGAAAAAGCTATAATTTTATAGAACTATAAAAAAATAACTATTATTATTAGCTATAAATATAATTATTACTAGAATTAATAGCAGTAATAATTATAAAAATGAAATTCTTAATTATAATTATTTTACACAATTATATATAGTCGTATAAATGTCATACTTTTCTCACAATGAAATATTAAAAAAAGTAAAAAGTAAATTAACCAAGATTAAAATTAATCTACATTAATAGAAATGGAGATCAATTAAATGGATTAAACGACGATCCATTGGATGGACATTCTAGCTGACGTATGTCTTGTTTAAAATATAGTGAATATCAGATCAAATAGACATTTCTTACGTCGCGGTGTTGGATTTAATTATCAAAAAACAAACGTCCTAATGAAAGGAAACGATGCGAAACTTGGTGCGCTTCGTTCTTTTGGCAAGGTACACTAGCGACGGTTATTCTTGGCACGATGGTTGACGATGATGACGATGAGGAGGAGGAAGCAAAAACCAATGCGAAAGCAAAAGAGAGATAACCGGAGCAAACCGTTGACGACTGGGCAGTTGTGGTGTTCGCCAGCGACGAAGCTGACGATTCGTGGGAAATCTGCGTGGAGAGCGACGAAGAGGCCAGAGATTCGTCGTACAATCATGAGAGGAGGATACTGATGACGGGAGAAAGACTATTGGTGAAAAAGAATTGAGAGTTGCCAGGACGTTGATAAATTAAGAAAAGACTCGACTTTTCGTATATCATCTAACGCCGCAATATTATTACGCGATCAAGATAGAAATATGAGTAACTCGTGCGACGTATTCGTTTTTCTTGGATCAGAAAGCCGAGGGAACATCCCGAGGTCCCTGGGAAGAAAAATGCGGCAGTTGCGAGTATTCCAAGCAAATTTTCGTTGATACTGCAAGACAGGATGTTTATTGGCTATCGGAGAATGACGCGACGATGTTAAATAATGCTGGCCTTGCACTACTATTCGGATTCTGAGAACATTCGCGCCGCTTTAAGGCAGGTCGCGGCTGCCTGGTGGAGCCAAGACGATGATCCCGTGTACTCGAAGGATCTTATCAAGGAATTCGAGGTGGAGAACCCGCCTCTCGAGGATGAGCTCGCTTGGATCCTCTCCAAAGGTACCGCGATGTAGTATAATCGTTAGTTGTCGACAGCGCCGGGGATGAGATATTATGTTTCATAAATATAAGCTGCAGAAAAAACTTTGAAAACTGCAAGATTTTTTTATAAATAATTGGTTCTTGTTTTTAGTGCGTCATTAGATTTGAATATATAAATTAATCATAGGCAACGTTCAATAGAAACAGCAGCTTTGCAATTGTTATAATTTTTTTTAATATGACTTGTATATTTATTTAGATCCATGAGGAACTAAAAGTAAGAACTTATTATATTAACCTTCCGGGGCTTCAAAGATGCAGAATTTTCAATTTTGAATTATTCCGCCTTAAATTCTGGTACGTAAAAAAAAGTAAAAAACATTTCAAGTCATATTATTGTAAAATCGTGTTCTTGAATGTTGAAAAAGATACCAGATTTTTTTCAGATTTTTTAACCTTTGAAAAACACAACCAGGCGTCCAGTGATCTGGTTGTATTAGAAAAGCAGTGAAAAACCACGAAGGATTAAAAAATCTTCCAACAGTTGCAAAACTGCTTTTCCTGCCGAACGCAACTTATATTTACGAAACATAATCGACGAATAATTTTACGTCGCTCTTCCACCGTCTCGATTAATTCAATCGAATCGTCTAGTCGAGATCACCAGCTGCTGATATGAATGTCAATATTATCTCAATTCTAGGTCGAAGAAAACTTCGACCTAGAATTGAGATAATATTGACGAGTTCACTTGTAATAGTCCTACTTCACCAAAATATTTTCGTAACGAAAACGAGCAGGATGGATTCGGAATTTGCAATGCGATTTTTTCATCTGATCGGGTGAGGTCGTCTCGCAACACAATATTTCCGCGAATCATACATGTGTGTGTGAAATCTCCGCTATGGGAAACACAGGCCCTGGTTTCGAGCTGATACATTCGTTCCAGATGCACCTACGTGGAACATACACATATACAAACACACACACATCGACAGTACTTTCAACTCGCTTCTCTCGCCGCCAGCTGTTCGTGACTCCTCGCCGCATTCTCCTTCGCCTCCTTCCTTAGTTGCACCGTAGCCGTGTTCCCTGATCTGTCTAACCGATCATAGACGCCAACATCTGCGTGATTTTGAAAGTATCGCTCAAACATTTTACTGAAGTGATCGTTGTGTCAATATAAAGTCTGCTGTTGTATCGTGTCCGTCTCTCGTTCACTGTTTCTGAACATGTCTCCTTTGACGGCGTGTATAAAAAAGAATTACGTCCCAGTTCGATAATTTCCTTCTTCTCTCAATTTCCTTCTCGATAATTGAAATATCGATTCATGTTAATTCTGAATCGCGTTACTTGTGTTATATAATATAATATAATATAATGTAATTAATTTTAATCTAAATCTGTATGTGTATTGAGCGCATAGATTTAAATGCGTTTATTTTATCTCCATTTTGTGCTCGATTCAATTCTCAGAAGTTAGAACTTGTCTTTTTTTCTTATAATGTCACGTAGCTAATAGGAAGTGATATATCGTTATATTTCGTTGTTTTTCTGATGCAATTTTCTATCATTTTCCTTGTAGTATTACTCATCGCTCGCTTCTAGTGAGCAACAATATGGCTCTTATCGGCTTACAATTACCGCGGCCCTTTATCTATCATGTGTATTTTTAAGTATTGAGCCTACTATCGATAATATTTCACGGATATAGTCTCTCTTCGAACATATAATTGAGCTCCCGAGACGGTTAATCGTAATTTATCGATCATTCAATCAAGTTCCATTACTGCGTTGTGTAATATTGTTAACCTGTTCGAACTTCAAATTGGGTCATTGAGATCGGTGCTATATTATCAAAGGAAAATACGTACATTAACCGAATTTTAACATTGGCATTTGCTCCAAATGGAAATTACCCATCAAAAGTGATTAAAGTATTGCTGAAAAATGATATTGAAAAAAATAACCGGAAGCTTTTCAAGTGTTTTCCCATAAAAATCGTGGAGAAAAAACTGTGTGACGTTGTTCTCTTAATGTGCTCACATTTCAGAATCACAGTGTGAAACTCTTAATTTATTAATGACCGACAAGTTATTAATTAAAAATTTGCTTACGCAAGGCAACTGCTGAGATAAGAAGTTACGTGTGTTCGATACAAGTTTATCGCGTATAAGTTTTAACAACCGCACCGAGATAGATCTCCGCGCGAAAATGCTTCGTCGAAATCAGAAGGCTCTTCTCTACTGCGAACTGTTTGGACTTTCAGAGGAGGACGAGTCGCAGATCTTCGTCAAGTTTTTCAAGTTCCACAAATGCTATGACCTAATACCGACCAGTGCTAAGCTGGTCGTCTTTGACACTCATCTACTCGTTAAAAAGGCCTTCTTCGCTCTCGTCTACAATGGTAAGTTTGTTTTTTCGCCTATGATTATAAGAGATTTGTGGCTCGCTGTGCGAGGAATGATGCTTGATGATAGTGAGATATTTTCAGGGGTGAGGGCCGCGCCGTTGTGGGACAGTTCTCGGCAGCAATTTGTCGGCATGCTGACTATAACGGATTTCATAAAAATACTACAGATGTATTATACCAGTCCGTCGGTGACAATGGACGAATTAGAAGAGCACGAATTAGATACGTGGAGAAGTAAGTCTTTTTTTCATAAATTTAGAAAAAAGATAGTATATAATAATAAATTTTATATATAAAATTGATCGTCAACTACAACTACTATGAAAATTATAAATTCTAAAGTGGTTTGTTTAAAGTATAAAAGTGAATCTGCCCTTTATGACGATTGATAGAGAAAAGTTTAGAGTTTTTTTTATCTATAATTTAGAACTTTATAGTACCAATCGTATAGATTACACAATTAAAAAGTTTTCGTTTCGAAATGATCTGTTATTGTAGTAATAGAGAAGATTAATATATATAGTTGAATAAACTATTTTATAACTCTAATTAAATAATAATTTCTATATTCAGCCAAAGTGAATCTTAGTATTTAAATATTTCTATATGGATTTTATATACATATGTATTTGATTCTGCAAATTGCGCGTTGAAATCTTTTTCAGACTTGAAACGCTATGAGAACCAGAATAGTAATATTTATTAAACTGACAAGCAATTTAATTAACTTTTATTGCTAGTAAGCATCTTTATGAGAATATTAATAATTAAAATGTTAAGAATCTTAAATCTGTAAATAATTTTATGTGGAAAATATTGCCTCAGCTAGAGTTTGAATTTAGAACTTCCGACTTTCCAGGCTTATTAAACATCAAAAATTATTAAATTGCTCGTCAATTTAATAATTTTTGATGTGTAATAAGTCCGATAATAATTAATAATAAATAATAAAGAATAATAAGTAATATTATTACTCTGATCCTGCTCACGATTGCGTTTCAAAAAAGATTTCGGCGCGCAATTTGTAGCTATATATATAAATTCACACAAATATTTAAGTAATAAGATTTTTGATCTTCGAATAGAAATTCTCTTTATTTAATTAGATTTATTTTCATCAATTCAAAAATAAAATTCGTATTCATATTATTTTATAGTTATTGTAACTGTAAAATAATTTGATCAACTATGTGTACATTAGTCACATTACGATTCAATTAAGACTGCGCTCGCAACGTTCATGGAATCATTTAATCCTTGTTGTTCATCAAATATTTAACAAGGACAAATGATGCTTGAGCGTCAAGTGGAATATACTCTATGTGCATTAATTCTACAAGAACTTGTAGTTGTTATCTTTATAATTTACTAGTTTACTATTACTATTTCTCTGAATATGGAACACGGCTCGTATAGAATTATTAAACTATAGTATATCCTGTCAGATATTCGAAGCGATAGATATGTTTGCGATACCGAGGTATATCCAAGAAATTATGATTTCCAGAGGTCTTGAAGGATCAAGTTCATCCTCTTGTAAGCATCGGGCCGGACGCGTCACTATACGAGGCTATCAGAACCTTAATACAAAACAGAATCCACCGATTGCCTGTGATAGATCTCGATACTGGAAACGTCCTTTATATCTTGACGCATAAGCGAATACTTAGATTTCTTTTCCTATATGTAAGTATGTGTATCTCTCCTTCCAAGCAAATGATATTCTACTAGCGCGAATCTATTTTAATTCGTTGCAATTGTTTCTATTTTAATTCGTTGCATTCGTTGACAGATCCACGAGTTACCGAAACCATCTTTCACTAATAAAACTCTGAGAGAATTAAGGATAGGTACTTTCGAGAATATAGAAACAGCTACAGAGGAAACTAGCATAATTTTAGCGCTGAAAAAATTTGTGGAAAGGAGAGTTTCAGCATTGCCGATTGTCGATTCCGAGGGGAAATTAGTAAACATCTACTCAAAGTTTGATGTCATTGTAAGTCACATTTGAAAAAAAACATCTGCAAGATATTGTAGTGTATGTTATGCAAGTGCTAACGTTTAAATTCGCTTTTTTAGAACTTAGCAGCGGAAAAGACATACAACAATCTAGATGTTTCGTTACGCGAAGCAAATGAGCACCGCAATGAATGGTTTGAAGGTGTTCAGAGTTGCAAATTAGATGAGACATTGTTTACTATAATGGAAAGGATCGTCAGAGCAGAAGTAAGGGAACGTTTTTCTTTTTTAAATTAAGCATAATCTTCCAGTCTATACTACTATTGATACAATACATTTTTGTCTTGTATATTCTTAGGTGCATAGGCTAGTAGTGATCGATGATGATGATAAAGTGATCGGTATAATATCTCTCTCCGATCTGCTCTTCTACCTCGTTCTTAGGCCTTGTGGTGAGTACACTTTTTAACATTCTTGATCAATAATTATCTTTAGTTTATTTATAATTAACTTTTAAAGTACATCGTATTAAGAAGTTTATTTTCTATCTTTTTATGCAACTTATATTTTTCTTTGTAAAACGTGTAATATTATTCTTATAATAAAATTGAATGTTTCAATTTTGATTTAGTAAAGTACAGCGTATGTTTCAACTTCTCAGTAAATGCGCACTTCTCGTTGAGCGACTTTTATCATGCTAATTCTCTGTTGACTTTAGGAGAGGATGGCAGTAGCAATAAAGGTAGTTCTATATCATTGCGAGCGCAAGATTCTCTGCTGTCGAAGGCTCCTAGCTCCGCGCAGTCGGAAGCGTCGCTCGCCGATGGTGAAGCTGAGCAAGATGTCGCGGAGACGACGGATCGCAATCAGTCCGAGGAAGCGCCGGCAACACCTAGTCCACCGCTGAGCCCAATCACGTCGGACATTTCGGAACCTCAGTCGACACTAGTGAATCAAACTCAAGAAGCGACGTGGCGGGACGTGATAAACATTTGTGTCTCGGGCGTCTCGGGTGGAGAATGAAACGTTGCCGTTTTCACGTGCCGCCATGCACGGATGCAGACTCCGAACTGAATTGACCGCTGCTTTTAACCGCGGCGGCGGACAAATAACATAACGACTGCATATTTGTACATCCTTTGTTGTTATCGTGGTTCTCCGCGAGTACGCAAGTTAATCGATGATAACGCGCCGCAGGAGAGGAGGGACAGGATGTCCCGTTTGAGAAAAATTAGATGTGGCGCGTTAAAACAACAGAGAAGTTCACTGAACGTGACGTTATGATATAACAAACACGCTCTGTATAGTGTATAAAAAATCACTTAAGCTTAATTTTTTATGGTACAAATGCTACACAGACACGCTACACATTAGACGTTCAAGCTTTTCGCCAAGGACAGTAGGTAGCTACGCCATTATTTGCTCAGAATGCGATTCTCCGCGCCCTTCTACAATCGAGCATGATCGGGAAAGAAATGACGAATTTTGAAGGAACGAACGTTTTTTGGAGATATGACAAAATCTTGGAGAGAAAGGACATTTTCCAACAAGAAACACAATTGACACTAGTGAATTATCGTTGCAACTTTGTTGTTTGCTAATTAAATAAAGATGAAATAATTCACTGTTACACTTATTTGTCTTGTTGAAAAATGTCTAAAATCGCAACTTAATCACAATTATATATTCTTTATGCAAATTGTATTCACCTTTTGTGAAATGGAGTAACGTAGATATTTTCCTTTTGATCTTGTGTATAATTAGGATATGTGACAATTAAAAAAAAAGTAGTTATCGAAGAGTATTTCGCGATCGATAAAAACGAATGTCCTTTGTTCTGGCCTCGTTGTATGCACGAGATCTTTTACATTTTTTTTTTTAACGCATTGTATATTATCAATCTAATGTCTTTGATATCTTACTCATTTATAAAAATCATTTTTTTTCCTTTTATTTCTACTGGAAAAATTTAGAGATATCTAATCTTAATTACTGATTTTGCATAATAAGTAGATCCATTTTAACACCGCTCTATACGTGAATAGGCATGGTTCTTTTAAGGTTTCAGACAATTTTCATTGATTATGTAGAAGTGATATCATCGATATATATCAAACTGTATATTGTTAATACGTATTGTTAAAGCAAGATACAAATTATTTCGGATTATATCTATACACCTAAAAGATTGCCTCTTTCTTGTCCTCATTTTGATATTTCATTTTCACGTATTATCAGAATCACGCAAATGTCGAAGAGTAAAGCTTTGTACAAAAGTTGCAATGTTTTTGGCTTTTATACTAAAAAAAAAAAGGTTTCACAGAATTGTATTGCAACAATAAGACAAACTTATATTCTCGAATTAAAGTTATCCACTAAAATAATTTTTTATTATGATATGACTATTATGATATATAGTTTTTCTTGAATATTTACGAAAAATAGATATCAATATGTATGAACTAATTCACATGAAATTCTTGTATACTTATGTCCGTGACAAAAATTGAAAGAATCGACGTGATATACTCGATTATTAAAGTTATTCGATGAATCGGATAAAAATATTCGAGTTTTAATGTGATATTTGACCAAATTCTATATATTGTATAATCATTGCTGACGATACGCGGACTGATATAACAAACCACCGAAATAAGATTTTATATTATAATTATATCGTGAATCGTCTTAATTAAGAATACTGACTTATATAACTTACGAACAAAAATACATTCTTCGATCTATTAATTGCTTCATTCATGATTAATTTTGCTTTCATTGGCAAGTATATCGAATTCTCTGAGTATAGCAAGCAAAAAAAGTCTTTGTATATAAATTCAATTGTAATTACTACCTATTCGCGTAGTGTGAGAAAAATGCAAATTATAATAACGACAAAGTTTTGAGAAAATTTATATAGTATTATTTTGCAAATTTTAATGAATCGAGAGAAACATTCCTTTGTAAAGCAGTTCTGCATAATCAAATTGTTGAAGATAAGTATCAAGAAAAGTCTTAGAGTTATAAATTGTCTTTCAGTTGGAATTTAAATTTGACACATTTGATTCATTAGATCTTAATCTCTTTTTTTTTTGCTCATATAGAAATGCAGGTGACGGTAGTTACTCGATTTTGAAGGGAATAGTGCCTGTAAATGTAGCGAATGTATTCCTAGAGACATGTTCATTGGAATACACGTATATAAATATACATATATACTATCTGAGATATAAGTGCAGTCGGGATAAGACAAAGCTAAACATTAGTATTACTGTAATTAACAGGACGCGTAGTGTGAACGAAGATTTTTGTACAGCTGAAAAGTACTATTTAATGTGCTGTAGGCGTGCGAACGCGTTTCTTTCTTTTTTTTAGTACAAAATACGTTGCAATCATTGCGAATTGCCACGTTCACCTTCTTCTACTTAAAGATACTAAAGATTACGCTGTAATATTACCGCAGCGTGTACCGCGCACTTCGACATAACTTGTTACTTGTTGAAAGCACAGTAGAAATTGTCGAAGAATATATTTAGCTTCTCTTCAGTCTATAATATTAGAGGAACGAGAATCGACAAAGAAAGGAGCGATTGAATTCTGTGCGCGCTGCATCAAAGAACCAAAATACAAGCTCTATCGAGATGCGGTATTAAAATATAAATAAACTGTACAATAAATAATATAAAAGCTTGTGCATTACGCATAGTCATAACAAAGCGACGTTAGCGTACTATCCCTATTCCTTGTTCAATCTTTGTTGTCCCTTTTCGATATTTAAAATGAGAGAATAGCTTGCCGAGTAAAAAATATATACTATGATAGAAATGTTTTATTTAATAATTGCCTAAATTTCTTCGTTATTTAGATTAGATATCATTTTTTTTTAATGAATAATACTGTCTGTCCATCATTTAATATAAGGTGTAGTAAAAAGAAATCCATTATTTTTTCAATAGATGGCTTTAGTAATCTGCATCTCGCGTTGTATAAGTGTGATCGGGTTACGCTAGATGGCGTTAGAAAGATAAGATTTCGTACTAAAAAAACTTCTCAGTTTTGTGATTGCTTGACTCAGTATTGTTTGAGTGCGCGTCAAAGATGGACACTAGGAGATGCAAAGAGAAAATACGCCATATTTTACAATTTTTCTTCGATAAAGGCGAAAACGCAAGCCAGGCGGCTGAAAATGTGAATAGTGTTTATGGTCCTGATACTGTAACAGCCAATCACGCGCAATTTTGGTTTCGTCGATTCCGTTCCGGTAAT
>Ga0157364_1001028_pt1 | contig 22467 bp, 23 predicted proteins | sample AttsexASBM2_FD_111476 | JGI IMG/M metagenome (GOLD analysis project Ga0157364, IMG submission 111476) | Fungus gardens microbial communities from leaf cutter ant in Ribeirão Preto, State of São Paulo, Brazil - Atta sexdens ASBM2 | ecosystem: Host-associated > Fungi > Mycelium > Unclassified ...
GTTTAGGGTAGGGTAGAAATAGCTAGCATGGACCATGAGTCCAAGGTATATAAGGTAGACTATCTTGTACAGAGTTCTCTATTGAGTTCTCTTGTGTTAACCCAATACAAGGTTCTTCCCATCGACCAACCCTAAGGTCTTTGAAGTTGTAACATTTATTACCTTTTCTAGTTTTCTCTTCTTCCTAATATATACTTCCATTCTCAATTCTCCACTGTAATTTGTTATAAACAGAGATATCTTAGCTACTGAATATGTTTTATTGTTAACTACAAACTTAGCTGTCACTAGCTATTCTGGCCAATTCTTCTGTTTATAATTTATAAAGAACTGGAGGAATTGTTCCAACTTCTGATTTATTTGTTCAGTCTGCCCATCTGTTTGTAGGTGGAAGGATGTTAACAACTATTACACACTTTAGCAATCTATGCAACTTCCACATATTATCTCTGGATAACTATGCTAATCTCTTTGCTAATGTTCCTTCTGTAGTTACTAAAAAATGTGCTATTTTTGACAATCTGTTACATACTACCAATATTGTTTATTAGCTGTCAACTTTCCTGCTAGTATCTCTGTACAATTTTTCATTCTTTGACATATATTACATCTATTCACATACTTTTCTATATTTTTTGTTATCTCTGGCTATTAGTAATTTCTCATCACCAACTTTATCATTTTCCATCTTGTTATAATAGATACCTTGAGAAGGCAATATAGACTAGGGTGAAGGGTAATGACAGTACAATTGGCTGTGCTGTAGTTGTCTCAGTCAGCGCCTCATGTGATAGGCATCTTAGCCTCACTTTTCCCTCATATACTATAACTTGTTTTTCTTATGGACTATGAACTATTTTCTCATGTACTGTACATATATAGCATAGATACTATCATGTATTCTTACACTTTACCAATTATAAAAATCCCTTACTTCTTCTCAAGTCTTTGCCTAAGTACAACCTGAGCTCCAAAGCTAAGATTGTAATATATCTCCCTCTATGTTCTGCTGCTAGTATATTATGATATAACTGGATAATGTTCACTCTTAACTCCTTGTTCTTTGGTATATACACCTTTCCTTCCTTCAATACCAAATTCTCTTCCACTTGCTCTCAATACTTTTACTTCTGCTTTTTTTATCTTGTTATGACTTAGGTCCAAAGAGTTAAGACAAAAGACTACTTTTATATTGAGTAACATAAGAGAACTCAATAAAGTTCTTTGTATAGACAACTTCTACCTTATATACACTTGGTTCCTGGTCTGTGTTATGTTATATATAGCCTACCCTAATGTCCATGTATTATTCATAGGGCTAACATATTTTTGTTATATTGTATAATATTATCTATTCTAAAACTTTCTACAGCCTTCTCTGTATTATATGATATTGTGACTGTGACTGTGACATGTGATGTCACACTCCATCCTAACCCTAAGTAAAATAGAAATGAAAAATAAAAATAAAAATATATTCTAGTATTCACAATTCTGACATATGTAATATAATATAATTATTATAGAACCTTCTATATCTTTCTGTAACATATAATTGTGTGACTATGACAGATGGTTGATGTCACACAAACCCCAACCCTAAGTTTTAAATAAGAAAATAAAATAAAAAGAAAATAGAAAAGCAAAAAGAAGTAAAAATAAATAGAGTCTATTATCTTTGATTCTAACAAAACTGGAAGATCGGAATGGAAAATAATGATAATAATAATAAATTAATAAAAAAGAAGTGGGTACAAGAAATAATAGTAGTAGTGGTTAAGAGACCAAAAACATTATTAGTAGAAAAAATTAAAAAAGATGAGAGGAAAAGATAAAAAAGTAGTGAGAGTAGTAGAAGAGATGAAAAAAGCAGAGGTTAGGATATTGAAAAAGAATGAGTGGGAAATAGAAAGAGATTTAGTGTTAAAAAAAGAAAAGATATATATATTAAAGAATAAGAGGTTAAGAATAGAAGTTGTCTGGTTATACCATAATATTCTGGTAGCTAAATATAAAGATAGATGGAAAACAATAGAGTTAGCAACAAGAAATTACTAGTGGCCAGAAGTGACTAAAAATATAGAGAAATATATAAAAAGATGTGATTTATGTCAGAGAATGAAAAATAGTATTGTTACAATCAATGTCTCATGGATTCAGCATGAACTAGGGTCAAGGGTAATAATAACATGATCAGTTGTGCTGCAATAGTCTTAGTTAGTGCCTCATGTAATAGATACTATATTCTTGCTTTCTCCTTATGTTGTAAGACTCATTTGCATCATGTACTATGAACTGTTTCCTCATGGCTTATATATATATAGTATAAATATACTCTTGTATCCTTATGCTTTACTACTTGTAATTTACCCTTTTCTTCTACTCAAGTCTTTGTCTAAGTACAACCTAAGCTTTAAGCTAAGGTTGTAACATTTGATAAAGCATCAATGAACTTACCTTGCAAAAAGAAGAGGTATATAGTAGTTAATCCATAGACTAATTAGGCAAAGTTACCACCAGACAAAGAGTAAAACATATGTAGTGTAGACTACAAGAAGAACTAAGATGAGTTCAAAATGAACAAACAATGTAGAGGCACTGTCTGAAAGACTAGGATCATTGCATATTATGAACAAGACCTCAAGTAAAACAAACAAATGAATAGATGAAGAAATGTTTATGGAAATAGCATCAGCAATAACAAATAATAATGTATAGGCTGTTATGCCTAAGAGTATGGTTCCAGATCCAGGATGGTTCAACAGGAACTGAACAAAATTTGAAGACTGGTGGAGGGGGATACAATTATTCCTCAAGAGTAATAGGGTCTTGGAGACCAACAATAGGATCACAGTGATTCTAGCTTGCCTCAGAGAAGATGTAGTAGATATTTATGCTCAGAGAAAGCTAGATGAATTAGACAAAGAACTAGAAACCCAGAATTGGGACAAATTTGTTAAAGAGATCAAGACAATATTCAGTGACAAGATGAAGGCAGTAGATGTCAAATGGAAAATTGAATCCTTCAAACAAGGAAAATGGAATAAAGCAGACTTTATGATCAAGTTCAAAGTCTTAGCCATGAAAGCAGACACAGATGAGCTGCATGCCATCTTTTTATTGAAGAAGAATGTACAACCCAGCATCATCAAGATAATATTGGGATACCTACCCATTGTGGTACCAAAGACTCTTAAAAAGTGAAAGGTAGTGGTTACCTTAGTAGGACAAGGGTATGAGTCCATGGAAGGATAACACAATTACAAAACAAGTACTGGAATGATATATGGAGGGTGAGAACAGTCCATAGACATCAGAAAGTCCAACAATAATTTCAAGGATAGAAAGCTAAAGTGCTTTAACTACAATAAGTACAGTCATATGGCTAAGGAATGTTGGAAGAAGAAAGAGAAAGAAACCAGGAAGTATTTCAAATGCAAACAAGAGGAACACATTGTAAAGAACTGCAAAGGAAAATAATTGATGAAGAAATAGAAGATTTAAGAAGAATCAGATAATGAAGAAGAAGATAAAAGGAAGAAGGGTTTTGGAGAAGATCTCAAGTAGGCACAGTATGAGAGATCAATGTAAATTCTCCAAAGGAATATATTACTTCAAATTGATAGAGTAATTCTAAAAGAGAATTAAACATGCAAGCAAACATAAAAACAAAAAACAGCAAGAATCTCAAGGTTAAGACATTGGTTGACTCTGGATATACACATACAGGAATCAATAAACAATTGGTAAAGGACAAGAGAATCCAGACAAAGCCAATCAACTTCTCATTTGAAGTATTCAATGTGGACGGAACAAAGAATAGAGAGGTGACCAGAGTGGCACCTCTAGAAATTGAAAAAAATGGACACAAGAAGTAGTTGGAAGCTACAGTAACAGACTTAAATAGAACAGACATGTTTTTGGGACATGACTGGCTAGTCAAACATAACCCAGAAGTCAACTGGAAAAATAGAGTGATACAGTTTACAAGGTGTCCAGGGAGTTGCAAGATAAAGCATCAAGATATCAAATTTAGAACTAGGAGGACACAGGCCACAGAAAACAAAGAACAGGACAATGGAGAAATTAGGAAAGAATCTGATACAATGAATCTGGAGAATTTGCCAGAGTATATTTGCCTATTCACTTATTTATTCAACAAGAAGAAGTTTAAAAAATTATTGGAACAACAAGAATAGGATCACAAAATAAATCTTACAGAAAAAGCATCAAAGGAACTAAACACAAAGGCCTATGCAATGATGGTTAAGAAAGAGAAAGCTCTTAACCAGTAGCTAGATGAATAACTAAAAGCTAGGTTGATAGTAGAATCAAAGTCAAGATATATGTCACTGTGTTTTTATATTCCAAAGAAGGATGGTTCATTACAACTAGTTCAAGACTATAGAAAATTAAATCAAGTCACTATAAAAGACAAGACACCACTACTCTTGATTGGAGAAGTAATTGACAAATTGAAGGAAGCCAAATATTTCAATAAATTTGACCTTATTTGGAGATATAACAACATTCAAATCAAAGAAGGTGATGAATGGAAAGTGGCTTTCCTGACAAACAAGGGGTTATTTGAACCACAGGTTATGTACTTCAGATTATACAACTCACTGGGGACATTTCAAAGAATGATGAATAGTATTTTCTGGGAATTACTCCACAAAGGAGTGTTGGCAAACTACATGAACAACTTCATTATACCAGCTAAAACCATGAAGGAATTAGAAGAACAAATGATCAAAATGTAATTTTAACATGGAAGAGATCCTAATATTGGGAGTAGTTGTTGGGAAAGAACAGGTCAAGATGGAACAAGAAAAGATCAAAGTAGTCAAGAAATGGAAGATACTGACAAAGATCAAGGAAGTAGAAAGCTTCCTAGGATTTGCAAATTTCTACAGAAGATTTATTCAAAACTTCAGCCATACAGCAAAACCATTGAATGAGCTAAAAAAAAAAGAGAATGGATATGGACTGAGGAACACCAATGTTACAAACTTAAGACCTTAGAGTTGGTCAAAAGAGTGAACCTTGTATTGGGTTAACACAAGAGAATTTGATAGAGAACTCTGTACAGGATTGTCTACCTTATATACAAATACCTAATGGTCTGTGCAAGCTATTTCTAGCCTACCCTAAATAACCATATGTATGTCTTAAGGTCAACATGTGTTTCACATGTTATATGATGTCATTCTTCCAGAACTTTCTACATTCTTCTATACATTATGTGACTTGTGACTGTGTTATTAGATGTGACATGCTGTGTGACAGTGTGATCTTGTCACTTCAACCCTAACCCTGGTTCTAAAAATAGAATAAAGAAAATAAATTGAAAAGAAAATAGAAATGAGAGAGGAAAATAAAAAATGTTAAGTCTACTTCTTTCATTCTTGACAACTAAGAGGTTTTTGAGGAGCTAAAAAAAAAGATAATGAATCAACTGGTACTCTCTCTTTCAAAGAGAGAAGGAAAATTCAGGGTAGAAATGAATGCTTCAAGACACACTATTGGAGGAGTACTGTCTCAAGAACATAGAAATCAATAGCATTCTTGTCTAGGACAATACAACCAGTGGAAAGAAATCATGAGATTTATAACAAGAAATTACTAGTGATTGTGGAAGCACTATTCAAATAGAGGCAATATTTACTAGATATAGTAGAACCATTTAAAATTTGGATAGACCATGAAAATTTGAAATATTTCAGGGAATTCTACAAGTTAAATGGACAACAAGCCAGATAGTATCTAAAGTTACAAGATTATGATTTCACATTATAATATATACCTGGAAAGACAAATATGAAGGCAAATATTCTATTGAGAAAAGATCAGGTAGACACATGAGAGGACGATAAAGATATCCAGATGCTTGAGGAAAAGCTTTGGACAAGAAGAACAATAGCTGAAATAACAATGTTGAAAAGATACAAGTCATTAGAAGATTCAAATTTATTAGAAGAAATAGAGAGAAATAATACCAGAAAACATGAAGTAGAACAAGAATTGAAGAAAGAAAATGGTCTAGCCTGGAAACAAGATGAAATCATTTACATGAAAAGATGAATATATATTCCAAACAATAGAAAACTCAAGGAATGGATTCTATAAGAAAATTATGATCCTGTGGACATAGGACATTCAGAACAACAAAGGATGCTGAAACTAGTCAAAAGAAACTATTGGTGGCTAGAGATCAAGGAATATATCAAGAAATATATACAAGGATATATAAAATATCAACAAAATAAAGTCTAACATCAGTGGAAATTGAGAGAACTTCATTTATCAAGTAGTGAACTTAAATTTTCTCTATTTTATTTTTTATTTTTATTTTTATTTTGTTTTATTTTCTTATTGTTCTATTTTTAGAACATAGGGTTAGGGTTAAGTCATGAGGCACAGAGAACAAAGTAGAAGAATTTAGAACAAATGATGTTATACAACATGAATACCACATGTTGACCTTATGTCCTATACATGGTCATTTAGAGTAGGATGTGCAGTAGTGAGCATGAACCATTGGTAGTAGTATATAAGGTAGATTAGTTTGTAAAGGGATCTCTATCAAGTTCTCTTGTGTTACTCAATACAAGAGTTGTTCTTCTGTCCAACCCTAAAGACTTTAGATCATAACATCATCCACTGGATATATCACAAGAACTATAGCAAGAGATCACCATCGACATAATTAGACCATTATCTAAATTGAATGAGATGGATACTATTATGATTATAGTGGACAGGTTTATAAAGATGATTCAATTAAAGGTAATAACCACAAATATTTCTTCAGAAGAAATAGTCAAGATCTATAGAGATGAAATATAGAAAATTCATTATGTACCAAGGAAAATACTTAGTGACAAAGAGCCACAATTTGTGTCAAGATTTATGGAAGAATTAACAAAAGCATTAGGAATAAAAAGAATGTTTTCAACAGTATATTATCCTCAGACAGATGGTCAAACTAAAAGGATTAATCAAGAAATAGGAATGTTCTTGCAATAATACATCAATTATCAGCAAGATGATCGGATGGAATAGATAGCAGCAGCTGAGTTTTACTACAATGACAAGAAACATACAGCAACTGGCCAGACCCCATTTATTCTAAATTTTGGAAGATATCCTTGAAAAGGAAACCTTGAAGTACAAATGGAGATCCCTAAATTGGAAGAATTCCTAATGAAACTATAAAGAAGCTGGGAAGAAGCCACAAAATCTATGGAAGCAGCATAAGAAACAATGAAGAAGCAATATAATAGGAAACAAAGAAACCCTCAAGAGTTGAAGATAGGAGATGATATATGGTTGGAAGTTAAAAACATCCATTCAAATCAACTTTCAAAGAAGCTTGACCAGAAAAGATATGGACTCTTTAGGATTATGAAGGAGATTGGTCAAGAAGTATTTCAGCTTAAACTTCCAGAAGGATGGATCATACACAATGTGTTCAATGAAGACCTGCTGACAAGGTACAGGGAATCCCATTATCAAGGACAACACATGAAACCAGTATCTTAACCTATGATTATTAATGAAGAAGAAGAATACAAAGTCAAAGAAGTTTAGAAATATAGGAAATATGGAAGAGGAATGCAATACCTAGTGTATTGGAAAGGTTATGGGGATAAACATGATCAATGGATCACAGAAACAGGGTTGCCTCATGCAAAAGAAGTAATAGAAAATTATTGGTTGAGGATTTTGAGTTGAAACCTATAAAAAAGGGGGGGTAAAAATCCTATTTCAACAATTTACAATACATCTCAATTTTCAAAGCAATATCTTCTCAAGTTACCAACAACTATATCAAACTCTCCCAATTCTTATATTACCAGGAAGCTAAACAATATAGATAAGGCCAGGATATTTAGAAAGAAACATAAAGACTGGACTAAATTATACTATAAGATGTTGAAGGGACTGGAGACAATGATTGATGTATAGAGGCAGATATAAGACATGATGAAGATAGCAGAGAAGATGAACACAACAATTACAGAAATGGAGGAAACAATTCTGAAAGCAAGCATTAACAACTAAACAACAAATGCTACAAATATCCTTGGAGTATCTGAAGATCTATGGTATTTAATTCAAAGTAACATGGAAAATTGAGTGTATCAAGTTCAGAGGATGTTGGCAGATGAATTAGATAAATATAAAGGATGAGGAAACAAATACATGAATGACAATATTTGGGAAATACAAGATTCACACAAGGAAGAAGAATGAAGATTGGAATCAAGAAAAGGAGAAGTAGAAGAAGAGAAAGTTATATTAATCAAACCATATAAGGTATCTACATCAGCATCAATAATGACAAAGTCAAGTTTCATACAAGATGAAGTTGAAAATTTGATGAAGTACATGAAGTTTATTTGCTCTCCAATGCAGATAAGATTATTCAAACTACTACTATATTATCAATCACTTCAATTTAGAGTGTTGTAGCAACTACTTGTCAGAACAGCACTTGTAGTTTGCTTACTTCAGCAAAGCTCTCAGTTGGCTATCTAGTAGTGGGGATTACAAGAGAACTTGACAAGGAGCCCTTGCTGCATTGCTCTTCTATTTATATAAATACAATGTGGTCCATGCTACAACAATATCTACCTGCCCTAATATCCATACATCGTCCTCATGTCCTATTACTTATCCACTATGCTTCTACCTCAAGGCTACCATGCTATGTCCATGTGCCCTGTTATTATACTCTTTAATCTCTGTCACCATATATACATCATGAGGAACCTATGTCCCTTGACGTCACTCCTAACCCTAACTTTTTCTAGACTCTTTCTGATTCTTTTAGACCCTAAGTTCTTTTAGACCACTTTAGACTATTCTAGCTTTTATCATATGACTTCCAGGTCATGTGCTCTTCCTCTATTGTAGACTAATAATTAATTACTTATCTATGTCTGGCTAACCCTAACCCCAGCCAAGGTCTGTCTACACATTCATCTTATAACATAGAGAAGAACAAAATCCTGATTTTTGGAAAGAAGTAGCAACCACATTGGTAGACAATAAGCATAACACTAAAATGTCATGAAATGGTTATCTTATAATAATGTTTTAAGAAGGACCACCACATAAACCCTATTTCATAGCCATTAACAATCAAGGACAAGTAATCATTGATCTTAACAAGAGAACAGTGACAATATATGTGATTGGAAAACTTAAGATATTAATTTAAATTTATGAGGACATGAATGCTGAAAACGGGATATTGTTACAATTAATGCCTCATGGATTTAGTATGAACTAGGGTCAAGGATGATGATGACATGATCAGTTGTGCTGCAATAGTCTTAATTAGTGCCTCATATAATAGATGCTATATTCTTGCTTCCTCCTTATGTTGTAAGACTCATTTGTATTATATACTATGAACTGTTTCCTCATGGCTTATATATATATAATGTAGATATACTCTTGTATCCTTATGCTTTACCACTTGTAATCTATCCTTCTCTTCTACTCAAGTCTTTGCTCTTTGCCTAAGTACAACCTAAGCTCTAAGCTAAGATTGTAACAAGTATAAAGATACCAGCAGGAAAGTTGATGGCAAGTAGATACCAGAGAAGCTGTAGACATACTTGATAATTGACTTTATCACTAAGTTACTGTTAGTAGTAAAAAAGAATGTAATATTAGTTATATGTGATAGGTTGTCAAAAATAGTACATTTTGTAGTAATTATAGAGAGAATATTAGTGAAAGGATCAGCAAGATTGTTTAGAGATAATGTATGAAAGGTTACTAGAGAGCATGATTAGTAATAGAGGACCACAGTTTGTAGAGAAATTAACAAAAGAGTTGGAACAGTACTTGAGGTTTTTTACAGAATATAGACAGAGAGATTGGCTAAAGTGGTTAGCTACAGCAGAGTTTGTGGTAAACAACAAAGTTCATTTAGCAATGAAGGTATCATCTTTATGGCAAATTATGAAAGAAAGTTGAGAATAGAGGTGGATATTAGGAGGAAAGAAAAAGTAGAGAAAGCAATGGAATTTACAAAGAAAATAAAGAGGGTATAAGAGGAAGCTGGAGTGGTATTGAGAAAAGCACAAGAAGAGATGAAGAGATGGGCAGATAGAGGACAAAGAGAAGTTGAAGAATGGGATAAAGTGATGTTAAGTACAAAGAACTTAATATTTAATAAAAGACTAGTAAAGGCATTAATGGAAATACTTGTAGAACTATATATGATAGAAAAGGTAGTGTTAAAGAATATAGTGAAGTTGAAGCTGCTGGCTGCTATGAGAATTTATCAGGTGGTGAATGTTAGTAGAGTTGTGAGATATAGAGAACTGATAAAGGAATAAAAAGTGGAGAAACCAAAACTGATTGAAGTTGATGGAGTAAAGGAATAAGAAGTAAAGAAAATTCTGAGTAAAAGAAAAGTACAAGGAATGATAAAATATTTGGTGTGCTAAAAGAAGTTTATGATAGAAAATAATATATGGGAAAAGAAGAAGGATTTAGAAAATATAAAGAAAGCAAAAGCTAAGTTTGAGAAATAAATAAATGCAGAAGTTAAACAGCAAGAGGATGTGGGAAGAAAGAATTTAGATAAAGTATGCAAGGTGAAGTTGAATCCAAATGTGAAAGAATTTAGGAGAAGTAAACTACTAAAGAAGTATATAGTGAAATTTTGTTTGAATGGGATAATAGAAAATTTGAGAATGAATATTTAAAGAAGTTGGAAAAAAACTGGCAAAAAAGTTTCTCTAGAGAATAAACCTTAAAGAGAGATAATATTAGAATTACATTTCTTATATTAACTCTAATACAAGATTATTTTGTTGGCTTAACACTTTGAGTCTTGAATCATAACATTAGGCTCAAGTAATAGAGTGAAAGAATAACTTTGTATAGAATTTACACAAGAAAACTTGATAAAGTTTCTAGTATAATATATCTATCTTATATATACTAGCTTTATAAGATCAACATATAACAAATATGTTATATAATATCATTGTTTGAGAATCTTTTATATTCTTTTATATAATATATAATCATATAACTATAACAGCTATCATATCTTATTATAAATAAAAATAAAATTAAAAATTAAAAGAGTTCACTATTTTTAGAAGATGACTAATTTTGTCACTACATTGATATGCTTGTATCTCTATGAATATCTATTACTATGAGATATACTATATATTATTAGAAATAGATTGATGAGCACTTTCTAGAACAAGTTTAATTATGTGAATCTGTCTAACAATTTATAAGATATCAGCTGACAAAACTTTTACAGTTACTGATGGCCTGATATCTCAGTTGTTTGTTGCTGCTTTTGTACATCCTATATATGTGTGGATAGCTCTTATTTGGGGCTTTCCAGCATAACTTAGTTTGTAAAATTAGTCTACTAGTTGTGGAGATATAAGCTAAATAAAGTTTGTGACACATATGTCATTGTCATTGTCACAAAATCATGTGACACATAAAAGAACATAAAATATTCTAGAGCAAATTGTTATAAATTTAGATTCAAGTATAAAAGTGAAAGAACAATTTTATATTGGATAATATCTAATGGAGTTCTAGCTATAAAGTGTCTAAAGTGTCTACCTTATATACACTTGGCTAATGGTCCATGCTATACTAATCTAGCCTACCCTGAAGGGACATATATACTATATACTATTAATATATGGAATGATATTATTTATTCTAAAATCTTCTATAATATTTTATGTGATATATAATTTTGTGACAGTGACTTGTGACAGCTTGTGATAGTCATGTGTGACATCATGCTAACCCCTAATCCTAAGTTTCCAAAAATAAAAAGAAATAAAATAGAAATGAAAAAGAAAAAAGTTTTTCAATAGAAATATCTTCTTTATTCAAATCCACAAGTTATGAAAGACTAGGCCAATATCCATTCCTGCTTTTGAAAGAGATGAGATGAAATCCAGAATACATTACAGCATGATATTTACTATCTTCAACTTTGACACAAATAATATTATATAGCATAGCAACAATATATTGGCCTTATGAAAAGCACATATACTTTAGTATAGGTTAGTTATAGTGTATACATAGACCATGGTCTGTAGTATATAAGGTAAACTATTTTGTACTTGAAACTTTATTGAGTTTTTTTATGTTACTCAATATAAAAGTTATCTTTTATTTTTACTCAAGAACTTAAGTGTTATATTCCAAACTCCAAAACATGTCCAAGATATGTTTGATTTTAATACAACATCAAATCCCCACAGTTATTTGGCTTTATTTGAGTTAAAATCCACAGTCATCTTTATTTATTTCTATTGTCTAATTATCTTCTTCAAACCCCACAAAATTACTTAGACTTTATATAGAGTTTTCTCCTTTCCAATCTGAACTCCTATTTAGTATGAAACAATCACTTTGAGATCTATTTTAATTACTCCTTTTGTTATTTTATATATTTAAGGCTGGTAGTTACTTTGTAATAGCTAGTCTGATAATCAACTAAAGTTGATGTTAAATCTCTAGTGTTAATAGCAACATGCTTTACTTCTCTTCTTATAACTTCTTACAAGATCATTTTCTAAAATTGTGACCATATAGCTCATAGAAGGCACAATATATAAGTTGAGGCCAAGGTTATTCCAATAAGTCTACATTACCAAGCTTATTGCATGGAGTTTCCATACTCTGTACATTTCCAAGCTAAATCTGTAGACTTCCACTCTCAAGTATGAACTATACCTAATGTTACAAACTTAAGACCTTAGAGTTGGTCAAAAGAGTGAACCTTATATTGGGTTAACACAAGAGAACTTAATAGAGAACTCTGTACAAGATTGTCTACCTTATATACAAATATCTAATAGTTTGTGCGAGCTATTTCTAGCCTACCCTAAATAACTATGTGTATGCCTTAAGATCAACATGTGTATCACATGTTATATGACATTATCCTTCTATGCATCATGTGACTTGTGACCGTGTCATCTGATGTGACTTACTATATGACAGCATGATTTTGTCACTCTAACTCTAACTCTGGTTTTAAAAATAGAATAAAGAAAATAAAAATGAGAAAAGAAAATAGAAAAATGTTAAGTTCACTTTCTTTGTTCTTAACATCTAACATTAAGTCATAATATAATTGTAATTATAATAAGTATCATATCTTTATTATATTTTATGATATATAACTGTTATATAAAATAAAAAAATAAAAAAAATAAAGTTTATTGCTTATAACTATGATAAGTTGTCTTAACAATTATTATGACAAATAATACTTTTTAGAAGTCAAGATGATTAAGACTTATGATTTGCTGGAAAAAACAAAGTATAGTAGTATAATGTAGTATAGACAATTAATAACAACTTACTATTATCTATAAAGAGCTTTGATATGAGTGATGTAAATAACTTGAACTAGTTAATAATAGTATATTTACTGAGGTTTATATAAATAGATGATAATTGAGTGACTTATTACAAATATTGTGCATTATTACTTAGTCATACTATACTGATTACAGTTATAAGTATAAATAAGCAAAATGTTTATTCTTTTAAGAGTATATTATAAGTTGCTTAACCATTCCATTTCATTATAAATTCAACAAAAATATACTAGTTTGCAAAGCTAGGCTAGAACTACTTTTGTACATTCTGTATATATACAGATAGCCCTTATTTGGGGCTTTTTAGTACAACTTGGTTTGTGAAAATTAGTTTACTGGTTGTAGAGATATAAGCTGAATGAAGTTTGTGACAAAGTGTTTTTTTTTAATCAACAATTTATTATATAGAGCATGACAGCAGGGTATGGTAGCTACTTTGTAATTATATGCATTAAGACATAAACTACATGAAAAATGAAAGAAGAAGAAAAGAAAAAAAAATAAAAAAATAAAAGAAAAAGAGAAAATTAAAATTATGTCATAAACTTCATTCAGCTTGTATCTCTACAACCAGTGGACTAATTTTTACAAACTAAGTTGCAGTGTAAAGCTTTAAATGAGGGCTATCTATACATATGCAGGATGTACAAAAGCAACAACAAATGACTAAGATATCAGGCCATTAGTAGCTGTAAAAGCTTTGTCTGCTAATATTTCACAAACAGCTAGACAGATTCACACAATTGAACTTGTGTTAGAAAGTACTCATCAATCTGTTCACAACAATATATGATGCATCTCAAAGCAATAAGTATTGATAGAGATACAGGTATATCAATATAGTGACATAATTAGTTACCTTCTAAAATTAGCCTGACAGCTGCTATGACAGATGATAGCTCTCATCAGATACGAGTTTTGATCATGTGATGGTAACGGCTTGTACACAGACTATCACTCTTTTGTATATATACTTTTGTGTCTAAGGGCTAGACCTTAGATATTATTTTACATCAATTTATATCAATTTATATCCTTTATTATTTATATTATCACAAATAAGTAAGTAGTTCATTTTGTGATAAATTAAAAAAAGCTAATCATAATTTGACTAAGTAATGCTTTCTCCAAATGAGAAAGTATTACTGTTAAACTCAAGGAATAGAGTGAAATGTGCTATCAAATCCTTTCTTGGATTCCAATAGTTATTGTATCTTTTACACTCATAAAAATATGTCATCTTGTTTTAATAGGATAAAGACTGCAAGAATACTTAAATTCCTTCTAAGAGAAGAATGTAAGACAATATTCATCTATTGGTGCATGATTAATGATTGCTCTTAAAGCTCTGGCACATAACAAATTGGAATGTCCAAAGTATTTGAGCCATAGTTCTCCTTTGGAGATCAATGGTTTGATAGGTTTTGAGTTATTATTTAAAAGCTCTAAAAAGTGTCGCCCTTTGTTGTTTGATGCCTAAAAAGACATTTTCTAGCTGTTGAGAATATTATCATATTTGTTTTTCCTACTGAAATCCTATGAAGATTTGCATAGGAAGATAGAGGTAAGAATAAATTTCTTTGTTTCTTTATCAACTATATTATGGAGAGACTATCTGCAACAGCTTGGACAATCTCAAAGTTCAATGGAATTGTTATGGTTTCTAACAAAAAATTCTCTGAGTTCACAAGAAATAGCTGATGTATGACTTTGATAAGGATATGATGATAAATTGAAAATTCTCTTAGCAGCATGAATAGAATCCATGATGACAATGATTTAACTGATGTTGGAAAGATAAGTGGTTTGCTTAATACCACATCTTATTATAAAGAGCTCTACTTTAGTAGATATGACATTTATAACATGATAAATCATCTTGATGACTAGATTGTCATGGTTGTGGACATGAGCTATCAAAGTAGCAATCTGGTTCTTTATACTAGCATCTGATACAATGACTACTGATTGTGGATTTGTTGATGCTTGAAGAGTTATATTGTTGAGATTGCATAAATGAGTTTCCAAACTTTCTTTGCTTTTTCTATTTGAAAAGTGAAAAGAAAAATGACTGGGAAAAATATTTATAAGTCTATTTCCTAGGAAAAACTCACAACTAAATAGAGAAAAGAAAGGAACAATTTTATTAAACCTATTGTTCATGTCTATGATTAGACCTTTGATATTCAATCATTGTTTAGGTGTAAGCCTTTCTAGTGACAGTCAATGAGCTTCTTTATCATTCATATGTCTTATTTCTAGTAGTGACTTTATAATATGATTTGATGGCAGAGTATGTACTCTGAGGTGGAATCTATCATTGAGTTTTTGCAGATGAAGATGAATGGAGATAAGACCAGTGATGGCCTCAATACCAGATGATAGAGAAGTGTAAAATGCTCCTAATATCAATAATGCTACTCTTCTCTGCATATTTCTGAGTACTTTAAGAGGATATGATAGTAGTGCTTTGTTGTAGTACTACATTTGAAAGTTATATAGAGTGATTGGTAAGATACAACTTCTGTATAAAAGCCTCTTCTGAGTTGAGATGAGATCTCTTGATGAATTTCCAAGCATTTTCATGCACTTGATAGTTGATATGGCTTTATTGGTGTAAAAGTTGATATGTTGTTGAAACACCAATTTCCTATTAAAAATAAACCCAAAATATTGCCATATGTTCTTGGGTTAAAGAATAGGATCTCCTAATAGCATGAGATCTAGAGGTAGAGGATCAAAGGTACTGTATGACCTGGAAAAATGAAAAATCTCCATTTTCCTATATTCTATAATCAGTCTGAATTTCTCAAGAAGAAACATAATAATATAGTAGCTATAAAAAAGGTTTAAATTTGAAATCATTAAAGATTTGTTCTGAGCAATGAAAAGACCATTGTCTATAAAAGAAAGAATAGAAACTAAAATTTTTAGATTTTTTAGCTGTTTTTCAAAAATATAAAGAAGCAGAGAAAGATATAAAGCAGAAAGAATAGGAGAAAGAGCAAATCATTGACCTACTCCAATATCAACATTAAAGGAAGGGAAAGAAGAATTGTTCCAAAGATATTTGGTTTGTCTACCTACTAAGTAATCCTGGAAAAAGAACAAAATTTTCAAGTCAAAACCAGCTTTGATAAGTATCAGGAGAAGTTGGTGGTTCAACAATGGGAAAAATTGAGCTATGTCAAAAGCCAACATGCTGGTGGACAAATTTTTTACCTGACTTGTATGGATGAAGTAAGTAAGTGTTATATATAACATTTGTATCTGTAGTGAAGTGCTGTTTTAGGCCTTCTAGTTGACACTGGTAGATGAAATCATTGGAAATTAACTGGAATTACAACCTCTCACTAATGGCTTTCTTGATTAATTTGCTGATTGTATTAAGCAAAATAATGGGTTGAAAAGTCTTAGGGGAATTATATGATTCCTTGTTAGGCTTGGGAATAATAATAAATATAGAAACTTTAAAGTGGTATGGCCAGTAACTTAATTCAGTGTATGCATTAGCAATATTAATGAATTTTCTGAGATATACAACATCTTTGACACATTTCTTGAGATGCTTCCATAATAGTTTGTCTGGTCTAGGAGTCAATAAATGATTGTATTTTGCAATAGCACTGATAAACTCCTCTTCAGAGAATGGACTCTATTTTGTAACTTGTTTACTGGAAATTTCTTCCAGTAAATCTGAGTCTATTTGACAATTTTGTACTATATTGAACAATAGGTAAAGAGTCTGCCACAAGCCATCAAGTTTGATATATAGTTGATCATTATATTAAATAGCTTTGATAGCTAGAAGCTTGTGTTTCTTAACCCAATTCATGAGTTCCCATAGTTTGCAATTCTTGTTAGCAATCTCTTGAATTTTCAGGTTAAAAAAATTGTTTTTTGTTTTTTTAACTGTACCCTTGAATCATTTCCAATCTTTGATCTATTTGGATTATCTGTATTTTTCCAGGTCTCAATGATAGTTTTTATCTTACTATACTTTGGAATATTTAGTGATATTGACAATTTTTGAATGTTTATACCAAATTCTTTCTATACTATTGGAAAAAGTTTGCATGATTTGTTTAAGAACATCTTTGCTTTGAATATTCTTGTCAAGATTATGAAAAGTGGACTTGTTTTCTCTTCCTGATTTTTATTTTATTTTTGATTTATTTTCGTGTTTTCTATTTATAGCACTTAGGGTTAGGGTTAGAGTGATGACTAGTTACAATCACAAGTCACAAAACATAATGGAAGAAAGTAGAAGGTTCTAGAAGAAGTGATGTTATACAGCATATACAACATATGCTAACTGCATGCCTGACATATAGTTGTTTAGGGTAGGCTGTACAGTAGCTAGCATGGACCATCTAGTTAGGTATATAAGATAGACTACTTTGTAAAGAGCTCTCTATTGAGTTCTCTTGTGTTACCCAATACAAGATTCTGCTCTTAAATCAGCTCTAAGACTTTTGAGTTATAACAATTCTCCATATTGAGCCCTTTAATGGCTTCAATCAATTCATCAATGAAGTTTTCTTCTTTTTTGCTATTCTTGACTATTGTGCATTTTTTGGTTTGAACATGCTCTTTAAAAATTGTAATATTGACAGTAAGTGGGATATGGTCCAATGTTAATCTCTAATCTAGATAGATAGAGTGATTGTTGTATTCTGATGATTCTGGTCTGAAAAACATTAGATCAATGACTGAATTTGAGTCCTGTTGATCATCTGAGTACTTAGTGGGAACTTGATTAGTAGGCCAAGACAATTCTAAGTATAAAGAGTTTGCAACATCCATAAGAGTATTCCTATGAATAGAATGATATAGAAAATTAGGATCCCAACTATCATCTCTAATATTGAAATCTCCTGTCATAATAAGAATTTTGTTAATATTGACTTCAGTATTCTTGAGATACTTTAAGACTACTTGGAATAAATCTGAATATATATTAATTAAAAAGTATACCAAGCTGCAATTGAAAAATAAAATACAAGAAATGTCTCTGTGATTGAAAATGTCTTTTTGCAATAAGAGACAAAGAAAAGATAGTCTGATGTTAATATATGTTATGATTTTAGAAGAGTTATCAATATTTGAAGGATTGCTGGAAAAGATAGTCCAGTTAGGATAGTTAGGTACTCCTATCAGTTCTTCTCCCTCCTTGCTCTTTTAACTTGTTATAGAATGTATAAAAGATCATAATAGCTCTTAAATGAAAATAATGTTGAAAGAAATTTGTGTTTTCATGATAGTATTGATAATGAAATTGTTCTTCAAACTTTTCAAGAGAATATCTTGATCTCTTCATAGCTGAACAAATCAATTGGCTTCTATTTCCATGAAATACTTTTTTGAGTACTACTTCCTGTTGAAATGGTATCTCTAGAACAGACATTGATTTGAGCTGGCCTGGTGGTCTTTCTTGCAATTTAAGCACTTGAATGTGTGAGGATATAGTTTGCTCTGTTTTGTTTCAAGTCTTGGAGAATTAGTTTTGGAGTTAGCTTTACAATACCATACAAAATGACAGTAGTGTTCCATTTTATGAGGACTATTACACTTGACACACTTTGATCCTTGAATTCTACATACAAAGATAGTGTGTTTCCACATCCAGCAGTTCTTGCATTGCAGTACTCCCAGGTTCATGTTCACTCTTTAGATGGTTGCAATATAGCTTCTTATGTTGAAATATTTGTTAATTAGCCTTTTAGCTCTACTTCTACCCTGAATATCTCAAATATTCAGCTAAATAATAGCCATATCTGATTTTGGGAACACTTTAATAACTTTAGGTCTAGAGATGATGGTGATATTATTGAAAATATGGTTGTTTTTAATAATTGTTTCAACCACATCAGCTATGATTGGAGTATTAGTATTCTTTATGTTGTAGCAACCACTAGACTAGTGTCCAATAGTAGCACTAACCAGTAAATCTCAAGGGCAGATATCTAGTAGGAAACATGAGTTGTGTAATTTACAAGAGAACTTGACAGGAAACCACAACAGTATTCTACCAACTATTTATATAAACTATCCATGGTCTGTGCTACAACTATGTATCTGCTGTGTGTCCTACCCTAATATCCATGCTCTATTCTCATGTCCTATTACTCATCCACCATATATTTACCTTAAGACCAGCATACTATTTATATATGCCCTGATGTCATACCCTAAGCCCTACTCTTCATCTCTATCATCTATGCATGCATCATGTGTACACCATGAGGAAACCATGCTGTTAACATGTTCCTTGACATCACTCTCTCTTTAGACTTTTCTCAATCCTTCTAAACCATAGATCCTTCTAGACTGCTCTAGGCCTTATGACATCATGTCACATGCCTTCTCTCTCTCATTGTAGACTAATAATATAACTATCTATAAATATCTCACTAAAGTCTGTCCACACTTTCTTGTCTTATAACACTCTAGTAAGTAAGAAATATCAATAATCTTGAGATAAGATTTGAATTGAGGTAAACATGGGATTTTGACATTATCTGCCTCAATGTGGTTCATGCTTTTGACATACTGCTCAATAGTTTGGAGGTCTAGTTGAGCAGCAATCTTGTTAGTAGTTATAATAATTTCTGCCTGTTCTGCTCAAACAAAATCAGCCTTGACTTCTAACTTGATATTTTTGAAAGCTCTGTTAATGCTAACTCTATAAGTGTTTGACTCTGTTATGAACTTTGCCTTGTTGTCATTGCTCATGGGAAAAATAACTTGCTTTCTAGATGGCTCTTTTATTATCATGTGAAGTTTGGGTTTCACTTTATCTTTATTACTGATTATATTTTCAATTTTTTTTGTCTGTAGATTAGAAAAAGTTTCTTTGGTTTTCAAAACTTCCTTAGTAGTATTAGCAGAAGTCAAGGGCTTGAGTGTACAATTTTTTAAATTTCTTTTTCTTGCTAGATTGGTTGTTTTTCTTGAAGTATTTTGAGATCTCATTAATCTTCTTGAACAATTTGGCCAGAATAGAAGAAGGAAGCTTATTGAAAGTAGCAGGTAAGTTAGTACTTTTACTACTCTCATTCTTGTTGATGTTTACTCCATTGATTTGCTTCACCTATATCTTTGAGATTATCAACCTCATTTGTTTTGTTATTTTTAATTTTTTTCTTGCTTATGTATTTCACTATTCAAATAAGAGATTTTCTGATGTTGTTAGCATCAGACAGAAGGTGTTCAAGAGAACCATAAAGTAATATGGATCAAAAGTCACTGTTCCATGCATCTTGTTTCATAATCTGATTGATATCATATAGCACTTGAATATTTATTATGTCTTGCAGACTTGCATCTGATCTATTATTGGACACACACTTGCCTTATGGTATAGGAGTAGTCTTGAAGGCTGGTGCCTTGTTTAAAAAACATTGTTCCCTTATTGGAGGGATTTTGTTAGTTGTGTTATAGCTCAAAGATCTCAGAGTTGATCAATGAATGGAATCTTGTATTAGGATTAGTACAAGAGAACTCAATAGAGAACTCTGTATAGGATTATCTACCTTATATATCTTAAATCCCTGGTCTGTACACTATTACTTTAGCCTGTTCTAAATGGCCATGTGTCTGTCTTAAGATTATCATGTATATAATATATAGTATGATATTATTCCTTTCAGAACCTTCTACTATTTTCATCATGGCATGTGATCAGTGTGACAGTGACCTGTGACATCCCATAAGCCCCCTAACCCTGGTTCTAAAAATAGAATAGAGGAAAAATAAAAGAGAAGAAAAATCAAATAGAGTCTAATTTTAACAAGTTGCCTTTCTGACAGACTTACTTGCATCTACTTGTTTTTTGTAAGATAGCTGAGAGCTGTCAATTAGGTTTTGAATGACATCTTCTAGGAGATCATTGTTTAGTTCTATATATTTATGGTATGAAACTGATGAAGTGCTAGAAAAGACTGAAGAGTTTCTTGAACCAGCTTTGCTTGAGAAAACAGATCTCTCTCTAGTTATATTGCAATTGATATCTATGTCTATATTGTATAATATTCAAGACATTGAGAAATAAGTTATATGAACTGAGAATAGGAAAAAATGTATATTTGCTAATTTTCTTATAGACACTGCCACACAAGATGAAAGTAAGAGAGAAAGAAGCAATGATGTTGTGATAAAGTGTTATGACTTAAGACTTGTTAACTAGTTAAAAGAAAAATATTGTATAGAGTTTATATAAGAAAACTCAATAGAGTTCCAAGTATAAAAGTATTTACCTTATATACACTGGGCTAATGGTCTATGCTATACTAAACCTAGTCTATCCTAAAAAGCATGTGTTATCTATAAGATTAATATATAATGAACATATCATATAATATTATTGTTCCAGAACCTTCTATGTCTTTCTGTCAAGTTCACAAATAGTGGACTTAGTTTTTCTATTTCACTCTTCATTTTTATTTTTATTTTGTTTTATTTTTCTATTTTTCTATTTTTAGAACAACTAGGGTTAGGGTTGACTGGTCATGCTGTCACATCAGTCACAACCTGATGGCATAGTCACAAGACAGATCACAGGACTTGGGAGAATTTAGTAGAAGATTCAAGAACAGATGATGTTATACAACATGGACACCACATGTTGGCCTCATGGACTACACATGGTTGTTTAGGGTAGGGTGCACAGTAGTTAGCATGGACCATCTGTAGGACTATATAAGATAGACTAGTTTGTAGAAGAGTTCTTTATCAAGTTCTCTTGTGTTACTCAATACAAGAGTTGTTCTTTTGTCTAACTCTAAAGACTTAAGATCATAACACTTTCTGTGTGACAGTTTGTGACACAGTGTCATGTGGTATGATAGTTTGTAATATCACACTAACCCCTAACCCTAAGTCCAAAAGAAGAAAATAAATGAAAATGAGATAGAATAAAGAAAAACAAAGTTTACTGTCTTCAACTCTGATATGGAGAGCTTTAGAATGTGAGCAATATAAGACAAGTGTATAACTGGGGTTTATATACCCTATAGGATATGTTTATTAGTAGTATAATTCTATTTCTATATAA
>Ga0157364_1001029_pt1 | contig 22465 bp, 21 predicted proteins | sample AttsexASBM2_FD_111476 | JGI IMG/M metagenome (GOLD analysis project Ga0157364, IMG submission 111476) | Fungus gardens microbial communities from leaf cutter ant in Ribeirão Preto, State of São Paulo, Brazil - Atta sexdens ASBM2 | ecosystem: Host-associated > Fungi > Mycelium > Unclassified ...
ATTTTGCAGCATGACAATGCTCGACCCCATGTTGCGAAAGTGGTCAAGACATACTTAGAAACGTTGAAATGGGAAGTCCTATCCCACCCGCCGTATTCTCCAGACGTTGCTCCCTCTGACTATTACTTGTTTCGATCAATGACACACGGCCTGGCTGACCAGCACTTCCGGTCTGATGAAGAAGTAAAAAGTTGGATCGAGTCATGGATAGCCTCAAAAGATGACCAGTTTTTTCGACGCGGGATTCGTATGCTACCCGAAAGATGAGAGAAAGTAGTGGCCAGCGATGGACAATACTTTGAATCATAAATGTATAACCAGTTTTTTATAATAAAGCCTCGAATCTCGGAAAAAAACGGCGGAAGCAAAGTTGTACACCTAATATCTCTAGGATATATAATCTTTTTACTTTTAATATTTGTTTGAATCATAATGGATTCCTCAACTTGCATTTTAGAAGAAAATGCATCACTTTCTTATGCATTTTTCTTATATATTGGAACAGTATGCATCAGTTTCTTTGCTGCAAAAACGACTTGTTGATTTTTCTTCTACATCTTTTTGTAGTTCATTTAAATTAATTTCACCAGCTTTATTAAATTAAATTGAACTATTAAAATCTTGAATGATTAACTTGTTACTTGAGATTCTTTAATTTCTTTAATTTTATTAGGATTTAAAGTTTCTTTCTCAAATATTTCCATACTGTAAAAAATGAATTAAAAATTTTACTAAACAGAATAAATATATTATTATGTCCAAGCTCGGCATGCATGGAGCTGAGAAGATGAATGCAACAGGAATCGAATTAGTAGACTGATTTGATCGTGTAGTGCAGGCTCTGGACCGCAAGAGAGTTGTGGGGAAGAACCGATGCAAATCGGGAGGCTCTTCGCTTCGTCCTGAAGCTCCTAATGAGCAAGGGGTTGAATGGAGGACGAAATGGAAATCTCAACTTGTGTTCCGATAAACGAACACATAAGTCGGATATACTTCTAATTTAAAGAGCCTAAACTGGATCAGTGTATCTGGAAGGCGCACTTTAATGCCAGATATGCTTGTATGTCCGTATGCCCTGGCTTTCGGTCATGGAACTTCATCCAAGTGATCGGGGAGAGGGCAAAGTGCAATCGCGAGAGAACTTAATAAATATGAGGAGAGGTTTTTTTAAATTAACAAACGAGAGTTAAATTTAATAGTAATATAATAAAAAAATATTTAGCAATACATTTTTGTTTGTTTTGCGTGTGTGAAAATATCGTGTGGCAGAAGGGAGAAGTTACGGATAGGATAGCGAGGAAATAAAAAGAGAGGTTTTGGAGAGTGGATCTGAGAGAATTCGGTTTTTCTCGGACAATGATAATATTAACGCGGACACGAGCGACCGATCGACTAAGGCGAGCAATTTGTGAGATGAGAGCAACAGATTGAAACAGCGATAGATTATAGCATGAATGGATTGCAATATTTTTATTTTCTTGTACTTGGGAACTCAAAAGGGAGAAAGAAAGAAAGAAAAGAATAAAATAAAGTAAAAATAAAGGAATAATAAAAAGAAACAAAATGAAATATTGAGGATTAAGGAGACAACAACTATTTTGAGAATATGCAGCGGAACCTGAAACAGAGAAAGGGGTGCGTTAATTAATCGACGAAAGTCGATTGCTAGCATATGCGGTGAATTAAGTAAGTGCATTTAGCTAAAACGGTGTGAGCGCTCAAAGCGCGGACTTCGAATAAGGATCGATAGTGAGAATAGGGAGCGCGCGACTAGCAGCGTAGCAGCGAGCAAGCGAAGAGGAAGAGTTTTTGTCCGACCATAGAACAGAGTTTTCGTCCGACTATAGAACAGAGAACAGAGTCTTTGTCCGACCGTAGAACAGAGAACAGAGTCTTCGTCCGACTGTAGTAGCGAATAGACGTATAGAAAAATTATCTCCCAAGGCGAGATAGGCCGAGATCTAGAACATTCTACCCATGAGTACAAAACGTAAGATAGTGAGCGCGAGACGTGGAAAATATACTTGTAACACGATAACTCGAAATATATGCGAAATCAAATAACAGAACACCGTGAGTTGTGACGAAACTTTCATTGTGGAGAGCACCGCGAGCCAAGTATTCGGTAAACCGACGGTGCATGCACGACAGATACATGTACTTCACTTTATGATATAAAGTTGTTGTATTGATTATAATATCGAGTGACTTGATTATTGCAATATCTTTTCTTGAACATGGGTATGAACAGCGCGTCCAACATAGAGGAAAGGCACTGAATCATCAAAAAGCGAAAGGGGAAGCGAGCATCTTCGTATTTGGGAATTAAAAGACGTAATGACCGTAGACATTGAAGATTAAGGATCGAGTTCTTCGGACAAACAGAGACAGATTCGGCACACTAGTATCTTCGAAATATAATTTCTAGTAATAGGAAAATATGTCCGGTAAGAAGGTTATCGTGATTTAAGCAATGTATATTGAAAAATAAATATCTAGTAATGTAAAATGCAATAAAGTACTTCGCATCAAAATTGCATATAAATTGCATCGCAACAATAAAGCATAATAATGCATCGCATCAAAAAATGCATAAAATTCCATTACATCAAAAATGCAATAAAGTGTATCAAAACATTGAAATTATATCGCAACAAATATACGTATAAATGTATCGTTCTAAAAGTGCATAAAATTTCTTCGTATCAAAAATACATTATAGTGTATCGTACCATAATTGTATAAAAATTGCATCGCAGTGAAAGTGCATAAAATTCCATCGCAACAAAAATGCATTAAAGTGCATCGCAACAAAAAGTATATAAAAATGCATCGCAACAAGAGTGCATAAAATTCCGTCGCATCAAAATGCATTATAACGCATCGTATCAAAATTGCATCACAACAAAAGTGCATAAAATAGAAACCGAACTTGTTGACTTGATAATCGAAAACTGTTTTTGCCGACAATCAATAATAGTAGGAATCTACTTAATCGACTCTTTGATATCGACTGATAAGATAGAAATACATCTTGCCGACACCGAGATGGTATACCTTCTTATTTATCATATACTCTTGTTATTAAAGAAATATTTTCCAAGATTTATTCACGAAGAAACTCGATTAATCTCTATGCTAGACATATATTCCTGTTATTAGATATTTATTTTTCAACCTTACATTGTTTATAGCGCTTACGATAACCTCTTTACTGGAAATATTTATTACTAAAAATTATATTTCTAGCATATAATCGATAATTCTATCCGCCATCTTGAATTTTTGATATTAATTTATTCTATTTTTTGGTAATTGATATTAAATATGGCGATCAAAATTGGAACATTTTAGAATGTCTAAAACAACTTAGAAAATTCTAAGTTGAAGAATAATCGCGAAGCTTCCACATACTTCCAGAAGGTAGGACGGATAGAAAAAAAAGAAAATAAAAAGAGAAAGTTTATCTTGGAATCCTCAGATAATAAATCTATCACGTTATTCCAATTCTCGGAACATGCCGAATCACGTAAGCCTGAATCTGCGCACAGGCTCGAGCGCGTCCTCACTCCCCGATTCACGGATATACAAGGCGCGTTTGCAGAGCAGTCCCTCGTAGTCGATCTTGCAATTTAAAGCTTCTATTGGTGCAGCAGTCCTCGATGAATGCAGTAGTAATCGCCTGCCGGCTGTTGGAGAATTAATATCTCGGTGATCCTTCCATCCATCCGAGTATTACCCAACGAGAAATTACTGAGAGAGTGTAGAAGCGAAGCTTCGATAATTATTAAAGTAAATTATTAAAAATATGTTGCTTGAGAATCGTGGAACAGCAGTTCTTGAATTTTAGAACAGCCAACAGATTCTTCAGGTCGAGCATCGTAGCAAGCGCGAACAGTGCATGCATGAATCTGTCGTGACGTGCTCGCGCGTATTGCGTAAGATAATGTAATACATGCCCGTTGTAAAATAAAGTTGTTGTACGGTCAGTGAGTGTTAAATATACTTAAAGAAGAATTATACAAAATTGTACTTGATTAAAGCTTATTATTAAAGAATTATCGAATTATCGAGAATTAATTGATTATTTTGCTATTTTCATACGAAATTCAGTGTGATACCTTATGAAATAGATAGGAAATGAACAAAGTAATAAGACTATTTACATTTGTCTCTCAATCGTTGTCTTTAAGTTCGATTAAGTGAACGACAGTAAAAAGTAGAGTGCTTTCTATGTAAAAAGTTCCCTTGTTGAACATTGGCTGATATTACTTCTCGGATACGCCCGTAAGTTTATTGAATCGAAACGAGAACGCGAGTCGATATTGTATGAGAGTTGCTTGAATGTATCCTATTCGCATCGTGTATCCGTAGGCTCATTCCAGAGAACTCTCGAAACGCGAGAATTGAATATGAATTGTATGATTGATATTGCTTTTCTTATTGTCTCTTTACGGTAAAAACCTGTGTTTTCCTTCTATCTTTCTACTTAATAAGTGAATGGATTTAACAATAAAAATCCGTGACGTATGAATAAGGAAGAATAGTCAGATTAATATTTCGGTTCAAAAAATACACTTATTTTTTTACTTTCACTAGTTCTTCATAAACTTATTATTATAAGTACACGGGGAAACGAAAACTGAGGTGTTAGTAATGTCACGCTCAAAATTTCAAAACAAAAATAAAAGTAGTAAGAAGTAAGATATAATCTCACGATAAGATAATATCTTACGAATTAATCAAATTCAAAAAGCCTTAAAAAATAACGAGGATATATATATAGAATCAGTTATTCATATACGTAGAAAATTGTATCTTACGAATCCGAAACCATCCACATCTAAAGATTAGAAATAATTAAGAAAGAACAGTTATCTTTAGGCATGAATAGTGAGAGCACATATATTAAAGGCACATATATCGAAAATATAAGTAAGAGTAGGAATAAGACTAAAAATAAGAATAGTAAATCAAAGCATGATTTATTAGACTATCCGGATTTGAACATCGAAATTTCGAACGAGTTATTAGAAGCTTCAGGATTGAAACTATCTGTAGCTAACAATTTATTGAAATTAACCTCAGATGACATAGCTGAATTCTTTTGCGATATTGAATAGAAATAGAGTTATTAATATACAATCAAATCATGGGATTCAGTTCTTTTAACATACAATAGTGAATACAGTCTATACAATAGTGAATAAGTATTTATTTAACAGTTATTAGAAATTAGATTGATTAACCGCCCGAACGCAAACAAAGAAAGCGTGTTAACATAAATAGCTTCTAGGGAATGTCTCCCTCCTATAACTTCTTCCAATGATAACCAATCAAACTAAAGTAATATTTTTTTGCTTTTCAGGTATGCTGCATGTTGTAATTATTCCATCGTTACAAAAATATATCTTGACAAGGCAATAATTTGCAACCAACAATTCTTCGAATTTAAACAGGATTAGTTAATATTTAAGCAGCATCAAGATAATAACAATAGGTTGGAACACGGAGAGATTAATAAACATAATTAATAAGAATATTATATGCTATTAATTAATAAGAATATGCTATTATTTACATAGATTGGGAGATTGAAAGTGAATTGTCAATTTAAGTATTTATTGGCATCAAATAAACTTAATATTATTAAAGAAGGAATATTATAAGTAAAGGAGATTTGTTTTAATCGTTATAATTCTTTATTTGTTTCCAACCTGTTCCCTTTTGACACCTTGTTACATGTGATATATATGTCATTTTCTGTTCTCGTCTCTGGATATTGCCGGCTCAGCAGGTAGGCCTAAAAAAAAGCAGTCTGTCTCTGCGATCGAGGTACGCCGAGGAATTAATTTCAGAAATGATAATTGTGTGCCGATGGTTGTCAGACTTTCAACGCAATTAATTTGAAATATTAATAATTCCAAATTTCCCAAAGTAAATCTTAAAAAATTGTATTGTAATAAACTTATTGCGAAAAACATAAATAAATTTCTGTTGCAGCGGATCGCGTGGGGACTGCGTTCGTTTGGCTGCCTAAACGATCATCCAGACATAATATGAAAATTTTTATGGCTGTGGTGGAATTGTAAAAAGAGAACGATATAGATTGAATAGTGAAAAGAGATACAGATTGTGAATTCCGCAGAATTTAGTCATTATAATAAAATTTAGTGGCAGCAATTTTGAGATTTAGAGATTGTTTAAAGAAAACGGAATAGGTCATAAGTAAGTTAATAAAATTTAATGGCAATGATTTTGAGAAGCTCGCAATATTTAATATAATTATTAAATACTGCCAAAAACAGTACAATAATAATTCGTAATAAAACTTTAGTGGCATCATCTAATTATATATAATAATTATATATAATAATATATAATAATTATATATAATAAATTATATATAATAATTATATATAATTATATATAATAATAATGTGATAAATATTTTAATAACACGGTTAGCAGAATAATATAATAGATTTTAGTAAACAAGGGGGATTCTAACTCAGGAGCGCTGAGATGGGGACTTGTGGCGCGAGGGGGGGGATGATGTTATAGGGAGAGAGGGAGGGGAATGACGTCACGGGAAGGTCATTACTAGACGAGGAGGATTATGTTACGAGGTGAAGGGGGAGGTAGATGACATCATAGGAAGTGACATCACTAGGCGAGGGGAAAGCGATGCGGAGGACGAGGATATCCCGAGTGCAGGAAATTATATAGCCGGAAATTACGTAGCGGGAAATTATGTAGCGGAAACTTGCGATGACGCGGGGCCAGTCAATGGCCGCCGAGAGCGATCCATCGTCTCCGGGCGCAATCCGCCGCCGCCGGTCCCGGGCACGGTCCGCCGAACCCTGTGGTCGCTTTCGGACGCAGTCTGTCGATCCCCTCCACCATCAGGCGCGGTCTTCATCGCACACACTATACATACATGTATGCTTTCTATTAATACCTACCATTTTTCCTCTTATGTGTCGTCATCCCCTTCTCGCACGCGGAATATTTTATTTATTTATATTATATATTATATTATGTTATATATTTTATTTTATTTTTGATAATTATTTGCACTGCGTGATGGTATGGTTGCGCTCGATGGCATCGCGAGTGATGACGCACGCGTAATACGATACCACTGAGATAAGAACGATTATTTGCAGACACAAAGATATTTTATTTTAGACATTTATTTATGCCATACTTATTATTTTTATACGTATCTTTCCGCTTTACAACTTTCTAATTATCCTAATACGGACCCTTTTCGCAATTAAGTAAAAGATTTTTTTATTCTATCGCAGATTTGAATGCACAGTAAAAGCTCGTAACGGTAATACGGTCATGCGCGATGCAACTTAATACCGCTGAGGTTAAAGAAAGGAAGAGAAATGCTAAGTTTATCTATATATATATATATATATATTTGTGATTTATTTAATTTCTCCTCCGCTCCAATATAAATGTAATGTCATCATCTTTATCCGGATCTCTCCTCCGCTGTCTATCCAATAGGTTGCGAATGTGGCTCACCTCCTCTTCATGCATTTGTCGAATCATCTCCATCAACCCGTCAAACACTCCATTTAATTATGCGATGACGTCCGCAGTGCCATTCCAACAAAAAAAAAAAATATGAAATTAATATTGTGAATAATAGAGATATCACATTTTTCGGTAACTTCACAGATATTGAGGAAAATCGAGAATATCAATCCATCAGGTTAAAAAATTGTATTATTTATATCTATCAAGATATCAATGTTTTATATATATATATATATATATATATATTTATTTATTTATTTATTTATTTACATATCTACTGGAGCCGGATAGCGGAAATAAAACCATATTTATTAATGTGACATAACATACATTTTATTAAAAATCTTATAATTCTTCCTGGTGTCGCAATCACTAGTTAAATATTTTAAATACATTTTACAAAGCACAAATCTTAGTGTGTCTATCACATCGTATAGTGTTACAATTATCCAGATTAGTTAAAGATTCCATTGTCTTCATAAATTACATTCAAGATTTCAATATGCATTCTCGCTCATCATATAAAACAAGTTCTACAGCCACATTCGTTTCTCGTGTCCCTTACGTACATGATAACATCATCTTCAATTACAGCTATCGTGATCAGACGTTTCGTCTCACTGTACGGACATTTCATCCTTCCATCGCATGATGATAAGTATTCAATTAGGAAGCGCAAGATCTGTTGGATCTTGTTAAAAATTTTCATGGCACGGGACTTGTAAAAATGTCATGTATAAGAACGGTCCCCTGTTTCAGCACCGCTATTTCTTTAACAATAAATTTCTTGTTAACGACGAATCCTTGCAGCTCCACAAACGTTAATATGATCATGATGAGCAATTCTTCAATATTGTGCTTCATCCCGATTTTTCTCTTCCTTTTAAAGTTCTAAATATATATATTGGCTAATCTTGCAATTCACATAATCTTGCGCACATTGGACAACGGACAGTACTCGATTAGATCGTGTATGATGAGGCGGTAGTATTGGCAGGCACATTCTTCTTGCAGTCAAATTCTATGCATACGTCCACAGTAATGCTCTTAACAGATTTGTTTTATCGCGAGCAATCAATGATCGCAAAAGGCCTTTTCTCGATAAATGAGAATACGTTGAGTAGCGTTTCGAAGCAGTTGATACATTGAGTAGCGTTTCGAAGCAGTTTCATAATATGTTTTACAAAAACGCGTGTACATATCAAATAGGACGGCATATCTTTTTTTGCCAAAATCCAGATTTAAATCGTCGGATAAAATTCTGAATTAAAATATACTTTCACGTTACTCAAATTACAATCGTCGAACACACCAACATTTCGTGACATGACATTCTTTCGACCGGTCTGCAGAGCAAAGATAACATATTGTGGCTTCTCAAGTTGAATAGCCATTGTGACAGCCCATGAATGCTTGGTCATTCTATAACAGAAAATACTCGTACAGATCCTTCGAGCGAAAATTTATGTTCAGACAACGATCACTTTTCAATGCTCGCAGCATTGATAATTTATTGATCTCGTTTGAAGCATCTGCTACTGCATTTTGAATAATTCAATCTCAGGCTCCGTCACAGAATTTCTCACCAAGCAATTGTAATCGTTGCGCGATCGTATCAAAATCAATTCATGGCGAGCGTGGACGGCCGTTTATAATCTTCGTAAAAGCCCAACAGTATGTTGAGCAGTACCCAAAAATTAAAGTATTCTTCCTCCGTGTCGGATCTAGAGTTGTATTCTGCGTTCAAGGCAAAGCTTTGTTGTCATCGATGCATAATTCTTGTTGGTAATTCTAACGTTTCTGTTGCGGTCAATTTCCATACCGTTGAGTTTATATCAAATTTCATCAAACATGAATGCCACGCAATTATTTCCAAGCGTCATCAACATTTGATCATTTTTCTTCTTCATCAATCTTCCTTTGATATAGAGAAAACTCGCATGGCAACGTGTACAAATTTTGCTGCTGTATGAGTATCCGTATTTCGTCATTATACCCAAACGTAATGTTGGCATACGGATTGTACGTGTGAGTATCATGTCAATTTTGGCGATCAAAGATCGGATCATAGGTACTATTCAGGATATCAGCCATTTCATACGATGAAACTCTGACTTTAAGAATGCAATGTTAGATGCAGTGAGTTTCTTTCCAGGTGTAATTTTTCCAGTAAAAGATGTATCTTTCGTCTGTTTCATTCAACACAAGCATCTCATGTTAACATCGCCGTACATGCAATTTAATTGTGATCTCTTCTCTGCGAAAATCAAGCGACCACTTTAGTACACCACGCAAATCGTCAGATCCGCTCCATATGATCGGAAAATAAATGATCTGTGTCGGCCTTTCCAATATCTTACATTTCGGCGGCACGCTTGGCGAAAATTCGTGTATTGTGTGCATGCATCTGTTGTTGCTATACGCAGTCACGTTGCATTCGATATGTATGATATTCACATTGATGATATTTATCGGCACGTCTGATTCGCCACTATCGCGGCTCTCCAGCATGCGATTTGACGAAAATCCCAGCAGTGAGCCAAGGTTGTGAGGTTTTGCAAAAAATTATCTGATAAGCGCATTTGATCTCACTTCTCATCGTATTGTTGGCACGAATAACCAGCGGGAACTCTTCATCCTTGCTCTTCTCATCGTGAGAACGTAATTTCACGCTTCAGATATCACGCTCAGATATCGCTTTATATCACTTACGATCCTTCGGGAATGACAATTTCTTCGTTGCCATAGTAAAACTTGTTTGTTAAATTTACATTGGCTAGAGTATAATATGTTCAAAATCCGTCAGACCGAACTCATAATCGCCGAAATCGCCATTCCAATTTACCGGAAAGTAGCTCACGGCGAGGACGCTACCCTTGCCGGTTAGCATAAACGTCATGTCAACGACATGTTTTAAACGAGCATTGAATTAAATAGTGCAATATCAGTCCTTAAATTGCTTGTCAACCATTCGAAGAAACTGTAGACAAACCTGCCTGCAATTATTCTGACTGTAATGAGACGTGCGATTGTATTCGATTACACTGTTTGCCAGATATCATTCAAGTTCCTTCGATGGTTGAAGATTGCCGAAACTGTCAAAGTACATGACACGATTCCCTCTTTTCGCATACGCTATCCAATGCGTACTAGGCATTGTCCAGATTTACGATACCGTTCTCGTTTTGACGTACTCCTTCAATCGATAATGTAGTACGCATAAAGATGCCTCTAAAATATGTACATATTTTTGCAATTGCACATCGATAGTTATTCCCCTCGGCATTTTCACGTTTCATAGACGTTTTTTTTTTCTACGCGCGATACCTTGTCCGCGCTTGTAGGGAGCGAGATAAACGTCGCGGCCTTCCATGGCGCGATTATGACGTTGTAATTCCAGCTGACGCTGCGCCGCTTTGTTATCATTTACTGCCTTGGCAATTCCCGCCGCGCCGCCAACCAATAAGAATGCCGAGCAGCAGTAGAACTAGCAGGACGCCGCCGCGTTTCGCTGTTCGAAAGAATCCGCTTGCTCTTTTTCTATCTTCTTGTTTTTAAATCTATACCAATTTTCGTTTTGGCCTTCATAGCTGCCCAAACTGCTGTGACTGTGCTCTCTCTCTGAGAGTTGAATCCTTCGCGGTAATGTATTTCCGCGCTTTCTCGGCGAGTATATTGTCAGCCGTGTCGTTCAACGAGATCATTGCTGTGCGAATGCATGTCGTGCGACACGCAGCATCTAATGAATTAATTCTTTGATCATCGCTTTCCCAATCGCGTTCCCGAATCGCAAAACTGATATTCTGGAATATGTAGTTCTAAAGGAAGCGCGTTTATCGCACAATTTAACAAGCTTCTCAACGACATTCGCTGCAATTTTTCATCAAAGGCGCCGAACCGTCAATATGTGTTTGATGACTCGGTAAATTGTAATGCTCAGACACTGACAATATCGCCGTATCTCCGAATCTGTGCGTATATATTCAGTATATATTATAATCTATCCCATAACAAATCTATGCAACTTTCAAATTCTCGCAGCAGGCAAGAGAAAATATGCGATTCGTGCGCTAATTACGGGTGATTAAGTGATGAATCTTGACGGCAAAATGCAAACTAATAAAGAGACGCTCAAGCATGGCGATATGCTACCTGCATCTAACGTGCTGTCGTCTGCGGATCATCAAATTGCGGCAAGACGAACGTGTTAATAAGCCTGTTGAAAAGTCCGCCCGGCATACGAGAACGTGTACGTGTACTCGAAATCGCTGCTACAACCGATCTGGCGAATTTGTTAGCATAGAGGAAATCGGTTATTTTACGGTCTCCAATAAGCGATCATTCCGAGCGAAGCGCTTGCGAATTCCATCTTTATCTTTGATAACGTGACAAGTAGGACGCGATAAGAGAGTACTTTGCAATGGGACAACACGCGGACTGTTTCTATCTCTATCAGACGTACGCAAAGATACCGAAGCACCTTATGCACCGACAATGCAAATCTGTTGATCCTGTTCAAACAGGATGATATCAATCTGAAATGCATGTACAATGATCATGTGAATATCGATATGTTTTACGAGGATTTTTGCGATTTATGTCATAAATATTGACAGCAAAAGTATAGATTTCTAATGATTGACAAGGATAGTGCACTTACCGATGGGCGATACAGAAAATTTTAATGACTTTGCAATATCGTGATGTGATCAGTTGATCTCGATACATTGACATGGACCTCAGCAAAAATCATGAAAAGATAGCTAAAGAGATTACGAAAATGAGCGATTCGATTCGCAAAAAGTACCGCGCTTTGAAAACTGGTAAAATAGAGGAGAATATTGTATTGGAGAGACATTTCAAATCTATTATTGACTCGCTGAAACAGATTGTTGAAAATACTGGTGAATCCTCCAAGTATCCTATTACGACTGAAACATTCTTTTCGGGAGAAGACGAGAAACCAAAACCCAAAATCAAAAGAAAACGATCGAGTGCTTTGTACGACAATTCTATACAGGTTTCCATGCTCGTAAAATCAATGTTGAATCAATCGAAAACCGTATCATCTACTTTGAATGAAGTGTCTGAAATAATACAAATACTATAAAATAATACGCGTGATTTATCGTATGACTGCGCTCCCATCGTCGAAGAAATTTTTGAGGTTGCAGATGAACTGCTCGTACATCTATTCGACACATCAGCTTCAAACATCCGAGGGGCAAGAAAAGCTGCATACAAACTATAGTCCGACAGAAATATCTGAAAACAGTCCTAAGTGGTAGAGAAAGTCAACATAGACGTTATGTATGGAGTTTATTTTAGCGACAATGCTTGATAAACATGTTACCTTGCATAAAAACGATGATATAATGGAAATTATAGATGGAAAAAGATATGATGGAACGCTGGGCTTGTACGAGTTAATTTTCATAAAATTTCCCAACGAAAGTGTCTGTACGAATGATGACGTACAGATCTACAGGAGTGTTCTGCTGACGACAAATGCTCACCGCGGTCAGCGAGTTAGCCCGAGTAATCAAATAATGGGTAGTAAGGGATACAAGTATAAGAATAATAGCATCATTGGTATCGGGTAAAAAAGTTGGAACAGGAATAAATAAAAGGATGGATTTACGGCGTACGATGATATTAAACGATAACAAAATGGACTATATCCATTGGAACGAAATTGTGAATCGTTTGCGATTGTTCGAGGCCTCGTGCCAGGTGAGTCACAATGGTCACGACAACGAGATTCTGTCGATTATCAAAGAGCGAAGCGAAGGTTTGATTATAAATTAACTTCATTCTACACACGTCGTTCAGTTGACATCGCAATGCCGATCAACAAGTTTGGATTATCGTTTGGAGGAGGAAGTGAATCGCACTATCAGTGGCGTGGATTGCTCAGAAATTACGTGCATGATAACGCTTTTTGCATGGTCGCAACCGACTTTGATGCAAATTCGCGATTAGCGCTACCGGTGCTGACACAGCAAACGATGCGTGCAGCACAGTATTCAAGATTTGAAAGCTCGTCTGAAATCGAAAGGAAGATTACAGCTTTACAAAATAATGTGCAAGTTTGCTAAACTTGAAAAGATGATTCGAGAAGTGTATCGTGCCGAATCCACAATGAGAACGTCTGCTGGTTGATGAATTGCACACTTCGGCAGAAGAAGTTTTCTGCGAAGACATGTCACAATACACGAATATGATGACCTGTGGCGAATGTGGTCGAAATGCGTCCTTATACGCGATTCAACAAAAGTTACCACTACATTCTCACCATTATCGATGTGCTGAATAAGCACCTATGGGCCGAACTCAAAGTCAAAAGCAGGAACGAGGTGACGAAGACGATTACAAAAATAATTCGAGACGATGAAAGATGTTCGAAAAAATTTGCATACTGACAGAGGAAAGAAATTTTACAATTTAGATGTGCAGAAAATCTTGAAGAAATACAACATCAATCATTATTTTACGTATTCTGTAATGGAGGCCTCTGTCATCGAATTTAATCGTACATACATTGAAGGACGACATGGAAACAATTTACGCATAATGGAAATTACAAATGGATCGATATCTTATCGTATCAAATTATAATGCGCGCAAGCATTGAACAATTGATCACATCCTGTCGACGTTATCCTCGCGATCACCGACTCTTAACTATAATATATTTACAATCGCGTAAAGATTGCAGCACGCGCGATACAAAGTGGGTGATTCAGTACGCGTGAACAAATTCAAGACAATCTTTGATAAAGGTTACATCTTCTATACGCAACGCATACATTTTCATTCTAAGCTCAATGAATTCAATCATGATGGCACCGTTGTTCTCATCTTTCATAAAGCCAGGAACTTTTTTATCGTGAGTGGAATGCAATACGCATTGTCGCTCGAGTAATCGCTCGTCAAATCTATTTATATCACGTTTCATGATATCGTAGACATCGTTCTATGTGATATATGAGGCTATCAGTATCGGTACATAATTTTGCATTTTTCGCGAAATAGCGGTGCCACTCGTGGTGAAATTCCTACAAACATGTCTTGGATATATCGAGGATGCACATATACCGGTTTGTCAAACTTCATTTCGAGCTTACGCAGTTCTATCACAATCAGATTCTCCGAAAAGACGCTACGGCTACAGAAATTTTGTTTGGCGATCATTGCCTCAGTACCATATTTGCCTTCCCATTGTTAATAACTTTAAGACATAATCGCGTACGTTCTCCATTGCTAAATTGCTATTTGCTAAATACTGCGTTATTCATAAGTTTATATAAATTTTTTTCAAAATCATTTTTGGCCAAAGTTCTAAAGTTCTATATAATCGCGTAGCCATGGAGATTGTGCGAATTGCAGTATATGGTAAACCTTTATGATACGGAGACCGTGACGAGTACACTGCTGCAGGTTACGATAATGTATAACGTAACGTTGTTTATCGCATAATGTTTAGGGGAGTTTGTCAACGCGCTTACCGGTTTCTTGTGTTTTTTTAATTTTTTGTGTGTCGGATAGAATGGTAAGTCAGTGTGCGCATCATGAAGATGTTGCGAGTTTACTTCACCTCGAGAACATAGCCTATTGCCGAATCTAACACGATGATCGTAAAGTCAAAATTTTGTACGTCGTCGATCCATCGAAAACCGTGAGCGTATGAGCGTCGTAGCCTGATAAGTTATGAAAAACTATGGGTATGTAATGCGAATCCATATAATTTAGACAATTTTTTACAATTTTTGCAATTTGAGTGCGCGGGTATCACCCGGTTAAGTGGCAGTGATCGCGTACCCGCGTATCGTCAGATGCAAACGATTTCTCGCACACGTGGCAGTGCGTGGCGCTATATTTTTGCCAATCGTCTCGCGTCATGGATATGTTAGCCGAAATTATAGACTACACACTATGCACCAAATTTCTGTTCTTCCGTGAATCACACTATACAGTCCTTATCACGGCGAAAACGATTATCCGACAGTGAGCTGTCGTACGAGTAATGCACATAGTATCCGACTAAACACGCTGTGATGATACGTAGCAGGATTCCCATCCGTCTTTTCCAATGTACACTTCAAGTCGGCGTAAACGGAACATGTTCCTTCCTGCAGTGGTTGTCGAAACTCAGCCACTTGTCCTCGCTCGGTAGTCTGATCGCGCAATCGTTCAGTTTTTCACAGTTCTCGCTGTGGATCTCCAATTTAGCGTTCGAGCTAAATAGTGGAGACATCTGAAAAATATATTATATACTATATTATATATTATATTATATTATATTATATATATATATATATATATATATATATATATATATAATTATTATTATTATTCCGTATCTGTCGCAGAAATTTTCTGTTCTTGTTTCTGATAATTTGCGATCTTACAAGGTGAGACAGATCCTTGATCAGGCAAAATGTCTCGCGTTGTCATCCTCCTTAAGAGGTTTACGTGCTTGCTCCTCTTTCGGTCAGCGAGTCGTATTGGCACAATCCTCTTCTCATTAGTGTAGACGTTGATGGAAATGTCATTCAAAGTTTCAAATTTCTTAATTTGACTCAATGTCATTGGAAATTCGATATCCGCGAGATTTAGAACCGATGTATAATGTGGATACGAGGATTCCTATTCCATATGTTCTTGAGCCAGGTATAGAGCAGCAACAATAGACCATGTGAAACACATTGTCCGCAGTTTGCACGTTGCCACTCTCTTTGATTTCTCGCGGAAGTTTGATATGACATCTCACGCGCAGAGGATTGAGCTTGTTCGCGCGTTCACCGTTAAATTCAGTATATGTGATAATGTCCATCCGCTATTTCGTTCCTGAAACTCTTCCAGCGATGATAAGATAGGCTCGATGACACGCGATACTCTCGCAAATCGGTGCATATGATATAGTTCATAGTTCTAAGTGCGATATTTTTATTCACGCGTTTATCACCCATCATGAACTCGCCATTAAAAAATAGTGTTTATTTTTATAGAGTCATATTATTGCATTATATTGCACATGTTCGAGCACAACTTCGCGTCTTCGAGAAATCGGTGAGGCTCGATATGTTTAGAGTTTATCACCGCGCTCGTCAGAATACGGCTTTTGAATGCCGTTTCGATGACACGCCAACGGAGTTCGTATCCGGCATCACATGCACGAATTTTCCACGCATAGATTCCTTCAGACTTTCGAGCCGCGCGATCAGTGATTGTCTACCGATTGATCGTGGGCGTTTGATACGGCTCTGTTCCTCCAATAATACTATAAATTCACATCGCTGTTCCCACATGCTGTACTCTTTTCTTGTATGCAAGGTAGCTTGCTCAACCAAATCGTGAATGCTAGATATCGTTAACGAATGAATATATTTGATTACAATACATTATAATCTAATTCCACATAATTAAATATAAATTTGGAATTTAATTTGGCTCTAAAAAAAAACACATGAATATTTTTCAAAGTTTATGGCTTTATTGGAAAGGTAGTACATTGCCATTAAACGTGAAATACAATTTCATTCAAATGACTTCGGCTGGCTGCACAATACCCCATTCTATCAACTCAATTTTTCAGTACATTTTCCACTGTATAGGCGCGTATTTCATCGATGACAACTTTGATTTTATGTTTTAATTCTTGAATCGTTTCTGGCTGGTTAGTGTAACACTCATCCTTGACGGTTCCCCATAAAAATAGTCCAGCGGAGTCAAATCGCAGCTGCGAGGCGGCCAATTGACATCAGCATTTCGGCTGATTATGCGATTTTCGAAGACAATGCGCAAAAGATCGACTGTAGCGTTGGCTGTGTGGCAAGGTGCGCCGTCCTGTTGAAACCAAATGTCGTCTGTGTCCTCCTCTTCAAATTTGGGAAGCAAGAATTCGTTTAGTAGGCGCGGTAGCGCTCGCCATTGACAGTGACGGCAACTCCTTGCTCATTTTCAAAGAAAAATGGCCCAATGATGCCGGATCAAAACCACACCAAACAGTCACTCATTGTGGATGCATCGGCTTCTCCATGACGACGTGCTGATTCTTTGACTTCTAAATACGACAATTCTGCTTATTCACATAGCCATCGAGGTGAAAATGAGCTTCGTCAGAAAAGATGATTTTTCGGTAAAAATGCTCATCTTCAACCAAGCGTTGTTCAGCCCATTGGGCGAAAACGCATTGGATAGTCATGCGGCTTCAATTCTTGCACTAATTGAACTTTGTACGGCTTCATACCGAGGTCTTTATTCAAAATTCTTCAAAGAAGTGCATGAAATGTTCAAGTTTTGAGAACGATGGCGAGTTGATATTGATGGTTGTTCAAGCACACTCTGAGCAATAGCAGCAATGTTGACCTTACTGGACGAGCACATGAACGAGTTGCTTTATCCAATAAGGATCCAGTTTGCCGAATTCGCTTGTTGATCCACAAATTGATCCACAAACTGCGTTGAAGGCATTTCTTTTTTACCAATTTTCCACGTAAATTTCTTACAGTTTGGGTTGAAGACTTACCACTTTGGAAGTAAGTTTTCAATATTTTCCAATTTTGTTCAAGCGTATAGCGACTTATTTCGTAAATGTCAAACAAAAACTAAATTTCTGATACGTCATAAATGTTATTACGCCTTTCAAACTCAAAATAATCGGTAGTTGAAATTCCAAACACTAGCTGGCCCACCCTGTATAAACATTTCGGTCTTATATTAAGTCATCTTCAGTATCTAATAATTAAAAAATGTTGATAACCAACAACGATCTATGTGTATTACCTTATGTAACGTCAATTTGCTCGTTATTAAACATTTTTTTATTCTTAATACACAAGTTATTGATTAGTCCGAAAGGATAAAAATTTTTCGTATCCAAAAGCAATCGTTTTTTTATTACAAAAATTTAGATAGTCCAAATGTTCCTATTTAGTTGTTTTATTGAAACGCAGAATTTCTAGATTCTAGTAATTACAATATTCTTTGATTAATTATGTTTTCAAATCGTGTTTTGAATTATAAAATATAAAAAACTTCGTACTTGTTACAATCAACTGTGTAGAAAGGAGAGGATGACTTGTTTTAATAAAATTCTCGTCACAATGTTTTGTCAAATTCTTATCATGATACACAGCTATCAAGGAGAGAGTAAACAGAACTTAGAGGGGGGCGGGGTTATATTCAGCACAGGAAAGTAAGTTTCTGGTAATCAACTGTGTAGAAAGGATGTATCGAGAGGATGACTTGTTTTAATAAAATTCTCGTCACAATGTTTTGTCAAATTCTTATCATGATACACAGCTATCAAGGAGAGAGTAAACAAAACTTAGAGGGGGGCGGGGTTATATTCAGCACAGGAAAGTAAGTTTCTGGTAATTTTTCCGTATCACTGCATGTTGAGAACGTCGATTTGTTTTTTGATAAATATTATTTCCGATATGATTCTTTTATAGTTCTATGTCTAACACCTGAACGTTATCCCAATTTATTTTGTGACCACATTCTATCTGACGCTGTGATAAAATAGTCAGGGAATCTTTTGATTTTTTTATATTCGCTTTATGTTCTTTAATTCGCGTTTATGTATTGGTCAAAAAGGAAAATAAAAACGCGAATCAAAGAACATAAAGTGAATATAAAAAAATTAAATGAAAAATCTCACGATTCGCGTGGTGGACCAAGACAGCCGATTGCTCGATTTTCTAAGAAAGGAGTTAAGTTAAATCATCATTATATACATTGCACGTATGACATTGTGATATGCATGAGATGCTTGTGTTGAACAAATAGCTAAAAACAGCTAAAACAGACAGGAGATACACTTATTAACAGAGAGAATACCTGGAGAGAAATTCACTGTATCCAACGTTGCATTTTTAAAGTCTTTAGATTTTATCGTAAGAAATAGCTGACATTTTGAATATTACCGGTGAGTTCATATTTGATGACCTCATTGTCAAGATTGAGTATCACACGTATAATCTGTATGACAACACTACGTTTGGACATAGCGATGAGATACGAATACCATAGCAGCAGGCTTTGTACACGTTGCCGTCCGAAAATTTTCTCTACATCGAAGGAAAATTAAATTAAATTAATAAAATCAAGAAGAAATCAATCGAGATGTCGACGACGCTTGAAAATTGCGTGGCGTTCATGTTTGATGAAATTCGATATGAACTCAACGGTATGGAGATTGACCACAGAAACGTCAGAAAAATACCAGTATCATCAAGAACTATGTGTCGATGACATATGAAGCTTTGCGCTAAACGCTGAATAGAATTCTAGATCCGAAAAAGAATATTTTAATGTGCATTTTTGTGTGCTCAATACGTTTTTGTGAAAATATAAAGGCATGATCGACAACGCTTGCCACGAACTGATTTTGATACGAACACGCAACGATTACAATTACTTGATGGGAAATTCTGCGACGAAATCTGAGGTTGAATTATTTAAAGTGCAGTGGCGGATGCTTCACATTATATTAAACGAGATTAATAAATTGTCAATGCGAAAACGGTCGTTATCTGAGAATGATTTTTTGTTCGGAATCTGTACAAGTATTCTGCTACAGAATATGACCAAGCATTCATGTGCCGTCAAAACGACGACTTAGCTTGAAAAGCTGCGACAAGTTATCTTTACTCTGCAGACCGGTCGAAAGAATATCATGTCATGAGATGTTAGCGTGTTCGACGATTGTAATTTGAATAATGTAAAACTTTATTTAAATTTAGAGTTTTACCGATATGACGATTTAAATCTAAATTTTGGCAAAAAAAGCCGATCTGTTTAATATGTATGTTACGCGCGTTTTCACACTCTCATTTATCGAGAAAAGTGTTTTTACGATCATTGATTGCTTTCAACAAAAAAATCCGTGAAGAGCGCTATTATGGACGCATAGAAGTTGACTGCAAGAAGAATGTGCCCGTCAATATTTACTTACTCGCATATTGCTTCACCATATATGATCGTGTAATCAAATATTGTAATCAAATATTGTAATCAAAATTTTATCCGTAATCAAATATTATCCGTTGTACAACGTAATGTACAAAATCGGTAAATTGCAACGTCAACAAATATTTAGAACTTTAAAGAGAGAGAAAAACTGGGGTGCAGTCTTAAAGAATTGTTCATTATGGTCATACAGACATTTATGGATCTGCTAGAATTCGTCATCGATCTGCGAAAATTTCACTAAGTCCTGTCGCGGCGTAATGCTTCGTCATCGTGACCTCCGGATACAAAATTTTATTAGGTCCGCTTGCGAGGTGTTGCTTCGCAGCCATGACTTCTGAACACGAATTTTTTTCACTAAGTCCGTTTGTAGTATGTTGCTTCACCATTATGACCTTAGGACACAAAATTTCGTTAAATTAAATTGCTTCATTATCGTGACTTTAGTAGGATAGCAGGCGGATCCTAATTCGTTATGTGTTAGTGCGTATACATGTACTGTGTGTGTGTGTGTGTGTGTGTGTGTGTGTGTGTGTGTGTGTGTGTGTGTGTGTGGAGGGGGGTAGGAAGGGGAAATGCATCACAGACGCTGGATCCGAGAGAAAGGAAAGCGCACCATCGAGGTCCATGCTAGGAAGGGTTCGTTCCTTTTCTCTCACTCGTTGCGATCTAACTTATTTGTCCTCTCTCTCCTATCCATTGTTCTCTGTGTCTTGTCCGTTGCAGTCCAGTATTTATTATTTGTGCTCTCTTTTCTCCCGTTGCGCTCGTCTCGCCACGTTCTCTTTTCTTCTTTCGCATACGATTTTATTAAATAGATATGATATTTGTTTTTTACAATTTTTTAATAATATGTCGGCAATAATTTTAATTTAGCAACTGATAATATTTTTAGTAATATAAATGGTCAAGCATGCTTTCTTATCAAACAATATGGAGGTATGAAAAAGGAATGATTGAGAGACAAAGGATTTGATTTTAAATAAAGAATAATTTTTATATTCATTTATTTAATATTCTCATTTTTCATATAATGCATGCCATACAATATGATCTGAAGCATATGCTATCAGTTCACATTCGATGTTAGAATTTCTATCATAATCTTGCCCAAAATATTTACTGCATCACATTTATTTATAATGCGATTTTGACGTAATAAGTCATGAAATATTTGAATTTATCACTTACACTATTCGTACAATGACTTAAATCGGAATATACGTGTTCAACGCATTGTTTAAGTTCAAGTAAGTAAAAAGTAGATGGTTTCATAAACAAAAATCTTATCAGATAATGATAATTTTACATTGTGTACTTTATGTATTTTGACAAGTTCAATCACAAAATGTCTTGAATCACTAATGACAATGAAGAATTCGACTGTCAATCGCTCGATATTCATCGACAAATACCGTCCAAGTAAATGTGGCACAACGATGTGGTTACTTCGAGTCGATCGCGATTTCTACGTGGGAAATAGATCTCACGGCTATTCCAATATTCAGATATTTGCAAGCTGCAGGTATTAATGCGTATCTTCTTCTTAAGATATACCAGGTATGTAAATATGAAACTGAAATTTATCAATAGATGGCCATAGCTATCAATGTAGTTGCCGTCAGACGACGCCATTGACACCATTTCCTTGTTCTGACATCTGACAAAGATTTTCAACTCACAACAATACAAGTTTCATACAACAGTATAGTTTGTAATAGTGTTGAACATATCGAATTTTGTACCTGGAAACTACGATTTGCGGACAGCGTTGATTTTCTGTTACCATTTGAAGAAAACTGCTGCAGAACGCATCGAATGCTTGTCGAAGCTTACGGTGAGCATGCTCTTGGTAAATCACAGTGCTTTGAATGGTTTAAAAAATTCAAAAGTGGCGATTTTGACGTGAGAAACGAAGAACGTGGAAAACCAC
>Ga0157364_1001030_pt1 | contig 22460 bp, 11 predicted proteins | sample AttsexASBM2_FD_111476 | JGI IMG/M metagenome (GOLD analysis project Ga0157364, IMG submission 111476) | Fungus gardens microbial communities from leaf cutter ant in Ribeirão Preto, State of São Paulo, Brazil - Atta sexdens ASBM2 | ecosystem: Host-associated > Fungi > Mycelium > Unclassified ...
CTAAAAAATTGTTAATTTTGAGATATGTCATTTTTCTATCATAACGATACATTTTTTTTACTTAACTTTTAACAGATCATTAAACAGTCCTCTCAAATATACATGATAAAATATACACCTAGTGCTTATTATCATCTTATACTTATTTCTACTTATTTTATATGGACGTGTCTTTGAGCTATTTTAACTACTTTCTTCTGGCAATAATCGTTCTTGATTATTACCTCAATATGTATTCGATCTTCAAACCTATACTTTGCTCTGTCGCCGTCGCCATTCTTGTGATTGGTTAATACTTTAAGCCTACTGCATTTGAGGAGGAAAGAATTTTGGCTAGAAAAGTGGGTTACACCGGATGGGTCGCGATGACAGCACCGTCGTATGATTCGCGGGCGACAGTTGGGCTATATCCCGGAGATGATGTACGGGAATACGCTCGCACACTGTGACACGCGTATCCACATATCTATATGATGGAGGGAATAATATCCACGGCGGGGAATGTATCTGCCCGGAACGATGACGACATCCGGATCGATGGACGCACACGGAAACCGGAGTGGATAACCGCCTGCATCGGTGAATCAAGTCTCGTGAAGATCTCTGACGTATATACGCGAATTCGTTTGGTATATCGCAAGAATTACGTAAAACTTTATTGCTAAAAACCGAACGGTATTCTTTATCGAAAATTGAGATCGTTTCCATTATCGTTAGAAATCTCGTCTACACATTTCCTATTTAACTTCGTCCATTTAATCACGGCAAATCCAGTAAAGGTAGCACTTTTGTAGAATATAAATGCAAATTTAACTTTATCTGTACGTCGTGTACGAATATTTCACGGATAAAATATCGACGTACGATGTATCGATCATATGTATCTGCTCGCTCCTTACTCCATTTCGAATCCATCCGTTGCACCATTTCGCTGTCACTGTACGCGAACGACGGTGCAAACCATATTTCAGAAACGGAACGGTCAATGGTATTAATAACGATCGGACTCGCGCAGTGTCACATTCCGCAATCAGCTTCAGGTTTCCGTGTCCACCGATCAAGTCAAAAGAGAGAGATGCCCTCGGCACTGTCCGGGACCCATAAAGTTTAATCGCTGTTATTTCGCGGGAATACGTATCTCGCCTCTGGGCATTCGCGTACGTACAGCGGCTCCAGTGCAAATAGCTCGTGAGCTAGACGCTTTTAAATATCCCGTTCGCTCGGCACAACGCGCCGGATTTCCGATTTTTCCGTGATCGCGATAGTCATAGCCCGAGGCGAAGTTCGCGAAATCCGTGGGCCATAAATTTCACGGTGGCGTGTGACGGCGGTGGCGAGCTCTCGGGCGCCATCGATACGAAAATTAATCGAACACCCGAGAATTGAAAGTAAACGACTCCTGGGGTGGAAGTGGATCATAAATAGAGCGGCAGAATGCATTAATATACTGCGGACGCGCGTCCGCCTCGCGCATTTACGGAGAGGAGCCAATGATAATAACGACTATCGTTTGTTCGTTGGCGTGACGTCTCCGTTTTTATTGCCTTTATATTATCTCACTGTATTATAGTTCGTAAGAACTCTTTCTGTAACGACGATAAAAAATTTCGTGCACTCAACGTTCTTTGATAACCAGTGGTTTATCGAAGAACGATGGATGCGTTCATCACATCGACGTGTTTATTACTGCATATAGAACAGTTTTCTTTCAATTCCGGCGTTTGCAGGCTATTTTGATAGTATAAATAACGTTGGCATGTGTAGCGTGAATGCGCAAGTATTCGTTGCATGCATCGGCTTGATTTTACTCCTTCGAGCTGAAACTCGTACAACTAGACGCTTCAGACATATTTATCACTACTCCTGTTCCATAACCGTCTTCTTCATCTTATAAATGATGCCGTATAACGCGAAAGCCCCGTGACGTATCGGGAGACATATTTACTGAGACGAGTCCCATTCGGGCTATTTACTCGACGACTCTCGACAAAAGCTACTGGCGAACTAAGGTTGTTCTTACAAATGTTTGAACGCGTTTCATATAAAGATATAAATTATATGCACACATTACTTTTTTTAAACGCAACTACTTATAATTAAGAACAACTAACGTTGAAAAATTAATCCTTCGGCGCTACGCTATACATTTTGTCACATATATTGGGTTGTCCGGAAAGTTCGTGCCGATGTTGAAGGAAAATTTAAATTTTAGTATACATTTATTAAATTATATAGATTAGTCGACACGAACTTTCCGGACAACCCAATATAACATAATACTGAATGTTGTGCAAAAATATCGCATAAAAGTAAACATAGAATAAATTTTGTTCAATAAACGCCAAAAGAAATTAAGAAATATAACAGTAACAAGCAAAATATATTTTTATTTTAAAAATGTCTATTAGTCTTTATAAAAATATTGATAAATCTTTATTAAAAAAGTTATAACATATAAAATAAAAAAAACAGTCGACTATGCCATCTAAAGTGACATCAAAGAGTTAATTCTTTGAAGTTAAAGTTATAAAGCAATGCCGATTTAAATATAAACTATATATGCCGTTGCATCATATATAATAAAATAAAGAAATTATATTTTTAAAGAAACTGTCTCTTTTTATTGATCTCCATTTTATTTTATTATTACTACATATTAATACGAATCAATAAACATAAATTTTATGATAAATCTTTTTTAGTTGATTTGAATTAGATCTAATAAGGTTTTTAGTTTCAGACTCTTGTTAAAATATTTGATATTGAAAATTCTGAAACTATGACAAGCAGTAATGATTTCTCATTAAATTTGCGTTAAAGGGAAATTCGACTTTGAAAGATCTGAAGAAACCATCGTTAAAATATGTACTTAGACTAACCGTTCCATCTCTCAACCGCGGATTCTTTGATGGATTTTCAGTCAATCTACTCTAGATAAAATTTGATGGAAAGACTGGCAATTTGTCAAATTTCAACATTAATTATCTTAGCAATTAAACTCTGAATAAAATTTCTTCTTAAATACAAAATAAAGCTTGCTTTAAATTAATTGAAAAATAAAATATTAATGTCCGAAATGTGAGTTGTGTAAACTTCTTAATTTTTTGCTCGTGACAAAAAGTTTAAACGATTCCGAGGATTTTATAAAACAATTACCATTAAAATTCTAATTTTTTCTGACATTAAATTGGAAAGTACCTAATGCGAGCAAAATCTAGGATATTATTTTTAATAATTTAACTATTTAAAATTTCCATTTATAAAGATTATAAACATTATTTCTAGAAAACTTTCCAAGAAATTAATCTTTTGCTAAAGAAGATTATACGTGCACAAAATAATTTTTTATAAACATTATTTTTTATAAACATTTGTGAGAACATTTATCGCATAATACAAATATAAAGTTTTTTTTATATTTAAACAAATAAGAAATAATATTTATAAAAAATTAAATTTTTCCAAAACTTTTATTTTTGACATTTTATTAAAAGAGAAATTCTTTAATAATATAAAGTTAAGTTTATAGCTTATGACTTGAAAGGATGCAAATATCTCTAATGAATTATTTTGTTTTAGTTATAATTAATCTGTTCCTTACATCTTTTGCTTTTAATTTGAACAGTAAAAAGACAAGAAAACGAAAGATCTAAAGCCTTGCGCGTACAATGTGAGCGAGCAGCTTGATCAAAGTGTGCTGAAGACATTACGCTGTAAACACCACTTCGAAACTTCGTTAAGTATTAATGCGACCGTAGATTAGTGTACCGTATATCCCGCATATCGCTGTAATCTTCAGCATTAAGAAACTGATTTCCCGATTAGGATTTTCGTAGATACGCCTCTCGCAGATTTTGAGTGCCCGTATTTGGACATATCGAGTGAGGCCACTTGTCGGGATGCACTTAAGGGTTTTTACGCGCGCCCGCTGGAATCCTGTCAGAAAATGCGAATTGCGAATCTTACGAATTGCTCGGAGAAGCTGTAACCCGACAGGGGATCAAGGCGAAGAGTTCGTTTTCCGACCTCTACTACGAGTAAGAATCCCTTTTGGTCTCTCCTCCTATGTATTCTAACGTACTTCTTCTTCGCACCTAAGATATATCTTCACAGATTCCAGGGCTTTCGCAATCACGCTGGAGTATCTTGATTCGTATAAATCTCTGGTAACCCACGTGGGATTCGGCGGAACGCCGAGAGAGGCTCTTCCTTTCGTGACAAGTACACGCGTAATAGGGGCAAAGCTTCACTCTCCGAATACGTTGCGGGGGTACGACTGAATGACGCCCATGAATTCAAAACAGGTTGGAAGATCCTGGAACCCCGCTGCCGCGACTAACGCAATTATGCATGTCGACGTTCGCGTATTCTCTTTACTGCCGCCTGCTGTGCGATTTAAAGCGCGACGCACTGCGCGTACCGACCGATTATACTTTCACGTCCTCCCCGAAAATCATGTTTTATTGGCCAACCATAAAGTATGCACACTACAGCTTCAGGATTGTAAAAAGAAGATTAACGCTTCATAATGGATGCTGCTTCAATATTGAAACGCATGTTTCGCTATGTGACAAGAGAGATCATTTGATCATTACTGCGAGGAAGTTACATTTTCCTTTGACTTATTATGAATTATTTCGGAATTGGCCGAAAGTAAATACAAAAACTTAAATTTTTTATATGCTTGAAGAGCACAATTTAGATTTAATCTGGGAATAATCATCTGACTTTTTTTATATTAACGATCATCTAGAATGTTTTTACATCCTAATTAAAGTCATTGTTATTAACAATATATTGCATATCCATTATTTGATTGTTTTTCGATTTATTATTATTTGAGAACATTATGAGTAGAAACTTAATCACAATAAATTTCTGAATAAGATAAATAGAAATCAAACAAATATTAAACCGAATAAGTATGGTATTCCCTAAAACTTTTAAAATGAATCTCACTCTTAAATTTTGAAACACTGCTTTTCAAGACTGGCTTCATTTTTTTACTTCAGAATGAGTGATGATTTCATTCCAAAGAAATTAGAGAGTATGTAGATTATTGCGACTGTATCTGAAGAATAAAGATTTTAATTAATGTAACGCTTTTTTATTGTGAGTTTTCAATACAATTGCATATTTAAAGATTCAAATAAAAAATAATTATTTAAAAAGAAAAAGTAGAGTAATTTATATAAAACAACATTTTATAACAGTTTACATTTTCTCTCTCCTGGGATATAAAAATACCTCAGATGACTATAATTCTCGGATTAAATATGTAGATCTTAAAATGATATTAATATTCTTAAAAAGAATATTGAGACTCTTTCGCACTTTTGTTTTATATGAAACTCTAAAAGATTTTGTTTATAATAATAAAACAGTTTTAAACCGGATGAAACATTTTTTATAAAGTAAGAAAGAAAAAAATCGCGAATATCGATTACATTGCGATTCAATTAAGCTAAACTTCTTGTGAGATTCTTTAAAATGGCACGAAAAAAGCTTTACATCGTCTTTATAAAGTTCTTTATTTGTTAATTCCGAAAGGGTGATCATTCGATTATCGTATTTCATGAATCGTGCAAGATAAATGAAGCTTGTACGATGATTTAGGAAAAACAAAAATTAGCAGGAAATCGTGAAAAAATTAATGATTATGTTTTATTTTAATCAAATTCTGTTAGTGTGAATTCTCTCTCTCTCTCTCTCTCTCTCTCTCTCTCTTTCTCTGTCTTTTATTGGTTAAATTGGTATAGAAGCAGCTATTACTAAGTCTCGAAATCGTATATTGGGATCACCGCTAACCGCAAGCTAAATCCTTTGAAGGATTAGAAGGACCTTCTATCGAAGTTGTTGACCTTTGTGACACAATATGCCCCTCCTATTGGATACGGTGTCAGTAACTTCCACGTCGCGTAAGTAATCAACAACGACGCATATAATGCCCTCTTGTTATGGATTAGTATGCCCGATAGCACTGTGTATATGGCTTTCACGAACGCAAGTGACCATTTGAACAGTAGTATTCGCTTCGGTAAATAGGATTTGCATTGATGAAAATTGCGCTTGTTACCTAAATACAATATCATTAATTAATAAAAAAAGCATTTCAATTTTTTCATTGAAACTTGTGCACCGTTGTTCTATGCGTATTTGGAAATCAATTTATGTTGATTCGTCAATCATATTTTTATTCTTTCCTTTTGCAATCTGAGTCTTTTCTGTCCAGCTCGAATTTTTTTATTGGTTTAGGCTTTAAAAAATATGAAAAAAAAATTTAGAGTTACTTGTCAATATTTCTATTACATTATTAAATAAATACAAGATATTTATAAGATATTTTAAGAAGGAGAATTGGACTCCTTTATTTCAGAGAAATTTGATAAAATTTTGCTTGTGTCAAAAAAGATCCAGATTGCAGAGATGAAGAATTAATTAATTAAACATTTCTCGCTGTGTTGTGAAAACAATAATACTATTCCGAAGTGTTACAATAAAATTTATATAAGAATTCATTAAAATTTATTGACAAAATTTATTGAAATCACGACTCAGCTGAATTACAAAATCTTTCATTTTCATTATACAGCATATTCTTTCTCTCGATCACCATCAGATCGATCGTCAAACGATAATTTTTAGTTTGACGATCGATCTGATGGAAGGAAAGAATATGCTGTATAACGAAAATGACAGATTCGTGATTCTGTAATTCAGCTGAGTCGTGGTTTCAATAAATTTTCCCGGTGTGAATGACAGACAGCGCGCATCAGCGAAAGAATAATTAGGAAGTGCTGTAAATGTTCTTCGAACAAGACGCCAGGATGCAATATACCTACTTAAATTCCGTTAGTCTTCCGCACTTGTATGGTACTCTCACGCAACGCAATTTTCGTGAGAAGAGGATGCAAGGAGGAGAGCTCTCGAGTGGCTCACAACTCGGAAATGTAGAGTACTAGCACTCCGACAGCCGCCTGAAAGCACATACTTTCCCTTCCTTCTATCCTTTCGTCTGCTACATACCCAATTCTTTACGATTGCTTTCTACGCGCTCGCGTATGTAATTCCCGTAGCTTTCGTTAACACAATCACCGTTAGTATTCTTGTATAAAATCGAGTGACCCCACAATCCGACGGTATATCACATCTCTTTACATATCTGGTAAGCACTTATGTAGTGTATATTGTGCCCATTCTGTTAACGAGTCTCTGTTAAGTCTTCTCTCTGTTAAGTAGTCGTACAACTGATGCGTAAAATATTCCAGACATGATCTTTTCTTCGCATTTAAATGTATTTACTTAAATTTCTCACGAAAACGAAATAAATTTTAAACTAATGTGGGACACTAATAAATTATAGATTGACGTGGAACGCTATCTTTTTCATTCTTTGTGAAATTATTGGCAGACGATTATTTATCGTACTTTTATTTCCAATATCAAATTTCAGTAATGAAGCATTTATTACATATTTTTATAAATTTAACGTCAAAATTTTAAGTAAATATATTTTTGAAAGAGTTAATTTTTATCTTAATAATTAATAATTAATAAATAATAAATATCCATATTTTATTTGCCTATTTATTTTTATTTTAGCGACTCTCAAAAAAATTTTATCGTAAATCTTTCCAATCTTTCCAATTTCCAATTTCACGTAATTTCATCACTCGATACTGATTTCTCGAAATTGCCGGAACCGCTGTTTTCTTGTTTGATCTGTGGTATCTGTTGTTGAAAGGACATCCGGCGAGTCTGGGACACTCTGTATACTCTATTAAATTGCATGAACAAGAGAAGTCCGAAGGACGGATATTACTACGAATATACCACAGTATCACACTTAAGATCGTAGATTCTCAGCGACGTGTCGCAGCTACCATTGCTATCTTTTTATTCTGCGCATTTTCCATTGTGTTTAGAAATGCCAAGTGAAATATCTCCTATTATGTCATTATATACTACATTTATTACTTCTCTTAAAAGATAATTCGGATTAAAGTTAAGAACTCATGATTCTAAAATATTATGCTTAACCATGACAGTTTTCCTTGGAAACTCAGTTAATTAATTAGTAAAATAAATTTGTGTGAAAGTAAGAAAATATATGCATGAGAATTTCGTAATTAAAATCCGGTTTATTCTACAATGTGAAATAAACACGCTAGTCGTTATTGCACAAAAATTTGTTACTATCAATACATCACGGAAATGTAATCGCGTTTAGCTGGGTGTTGTGCTTTCGAGATGGAACTAACGTAAGATGTCGATCGTGCTCATCAGATCGATTCTTCACTCTCCAATTGAAGCACGACATTGCATCTGTTAACAGCAAGCAGCGACTGTCATTGCAGAATCATCGATCAGCGTATACAAGAGAGACTCGATGTCCGAGAGAAACTGCAAACGTTTGCCCTGGACGTTCGGCCTGTTTCGAATGGCACCCTGTACGCGTTCCGAGCTCATATTCGCCGTGATTTATCGTATTCGCGTGTGCAACCGCATGTAGGCGCGTCACTCCGCACAGTCGGTGGATCAGACCTGTCCCATAGATCATCGACCGAACGTATGCGCGCCGAATAACACGGAAGTGAAATAAAACAGAGAGGCTCACTAGCTCGCTGAATGACTAAAAAAAAAAGAAGAGTGATCGGAGGAAAACGAAGATTCATTCTGATCAGTTGACGTGTATGGCTAAAAACGCGCCGAACGTTGTTGAAGTTAATGCGCCATGATACTCTCGATTCTTTTATCTTCCAGTTGCAGTTTCCTTTCGTGTATTTCGATTTTAAGAAACTGTTTCTCCTAATTGAGCGTGACGTAATGGCAAGTTTTATAACACTCAGCTGAACCGAGAACACATTAAGTTTGTAAAAGGTAGTACAAAATTGTTACAGAAGGCGGAAATTTTTCTTCGCAGGTACAACCAAAGCGAAACGGCGGCTTTTTTCAATATTGAAATAGTAACGTTTTTGTTTGCTACAACGAAGTATAGTATATAAAAAATATATTAAAAACTTTAATTAAGTCTCGATACTGTAAATAATAAACAACACAATCATACAATGTAATTTGTGATCTTTGAAATGAATTTTACCTCAACAAAATTTTAATTTTCAGCTTGAGCAAAAAAATATTCGGGGTAAAAAAATTGCCGATATTATCGAAAGGATGACGTTTAATTAAGTATTTTAAAACTTTACGGAAGGCAAAATATTTACATAGTCAACAAAAAGGACGCGTTTTCGAAAACTTTCGACATATCTGTGTGCAATGTGAACTCCGTGGAGTGCAAAAATGTTACGTAAACTTTCAGAATTGGATGAAAAGCAAAATTGAATGCAAAACATGGAACGAAAAATATAATATGCAGCAAAAAGATATACAATACGTATATATGTAAACATATATTACATATAAACACGCGAATTTGCTTTACGTGTTAGGTGACAAACATCGATATCAACTGTATACAGGTAGAATTTCACCCTCATTATGCGTCACTAGATATGCGTGAGCGACAGTGTCAATTACGCTCTATTATTAATCATTATTGCAAACTCCCATTTATGTGCTGTTTTAATCACACCTCTTTGATATCAATCGAATTAAATTATCAATTACCGAGACTAGTTACAATGAAATAATAAACACAAACGATAATATGAACGTAACGTTCACTCTATCTTTCACAGTAGATTAAAGATGCATCAGAGAACATAAAAGCGTGTACCATTCACGAAATTGTTGAATCACAAGAAAATCCATGTCGCAGCATTCGTGGACAGTCGATTGATTCGCAAAGTATGCTTGAATAAATTCCGCACGAAAAGAAGATTTCTCTCTCGAAACGATCATTGATGTTCGAGTTGTACCTTTTGATTTCTCCTCTCTGCCGGAAAACTATGATGTCGTTTTTTTGTCTGCTTGTGAAAACGGTTCCTTTCCTTTCTCGATATCGCCCAACATCCTCCTCGAGTTCGCGTCGCTTTCGATAGCAATAACGAACGCGGATGGAAACAAGGTCGATAGCAGTATCTCTTTCCCGGTTTCTTTTCGTGTCATGTATACGCGATGTCCTCTGCGATATCTACATACAACTAATTCAATTGCGTATTCATGTTCAAGAAGGATAAATGCTCGTTGGAGATCATGGAACAAACGCCGTATTTGTGAAGCCCGCTCATTACAGACAGGCTACAGTTCAGACACGTCCGACTATCCTGTAGACAGAGAAGCTTGTAAAAGGATACCAGTGGAATCCTCTATAAGATCGGTTCGACTTTCGAGGCATTGCCTTTTAGCTTCTTTCTCCCGCCGCACATTTCGCCACGAGCACCGGTCCCATTCGATCCAACTAGCCGAACTAGCTCTTCCTTCTCTCCTCTGTTTGGTTCATTCGATACCATTGCCATCCCCCTGCAGCCCTCGAGAGTTCCCTCGCTGGTGATAAACGCCGTTTAAATACCAGTCGAATCTCAGTGCAACGTAGAAATCGCTCGAGGAACACAAGAAAGCGGTCGAATGCAACTAGGGAGAAATTGGACTGCTCATGGTATCCATGGCTACGTACATATATACACGAATATACACATATACACGTATATTTCCGCATCTAGATTCGTGTGCTATCTGCACTACTATCGCGGTCAGGATTTGCATGCAGGCTGCGCCAAGATCTTTCCAGGGAAACTCGGCCCATTGCGTATCTAATACCGTCTCTTACGGAAGAAAGGAGATAGCCGCGTATATGAAAATTTGTTGCTTAGCGGCAAAACTGGAGATCACTTTGAAATTCTGCAAAAGTTTCGCATTGTCACGCTTCAACATATTCATCGAACGGATGCTCGTCACTTACTTTTTTTAGACAGAAATCTCGCAGTTAATTTTTATTATGTCAGCCTTTATTATAATTTAAAACGATTATTATGTAGCGTACAAATTAACAAATAACAAATTATAAATAACATAATACACGATTAAAATAACAAGTAATGTTCTCATAAAATATCGAATGTAATACAAGTGAAAAAATGTAATATAATATTTAAAAAATTTTTTTATATTCTGATTCTATTAGGCTCTCACATTATTTTTTAGTTATTGGAGAGAGGCAATGCTTGGTATAATAATATTATTATTAATATATCGTGTAACGTATTCTTATCCACGCGAAAATATTACGAGGTTTTATGCATTCGGAATTCAGATTTAATAATAAGAGCATACGTTGTTATCTCGATAGGATGCGGAATTTCGAAGGTATGCCATTCAGGGAATTGCCGCTAATTAAAACGAATATATACGAGATACAAAAGATCATGGAACTATTGTTCCGGAAAAGAAAGGGGAAGTAGTACGCAGCTGGCGTAACGGACAAGAGACTTCTCGTAATACCTCATTTCGAGTCCCCGGGTAAATGAGTCAACCTACGCGAGCGCGGTTGAGGGTTATATTTCATAAGCGGGCGGTTACACCGAAAACCGCGCGACACTTCAAAGGTGCCTGGGAGAGACTTGTGAGGTTCACACAGAATAACCGAGGTCAAAAGTATCCCGTTCTCGTGTCACATCGCGCCGACATATTCGCGCGCATAAACCCGCGTCTCGTCGCAGAGGTTTAGCATGGCTACGCCCTTAAATACGATGCATGCGCCTAGAACTGCAGTGGATTTCGAGGCGCATTTAAGCACGCGCGACGCGGTATTGTGTATTGTTGGGCATTGCGCAGGGTGTTTAGGGTAAGCCGCCCGACACGCGACGCACACACGGCGCAGTGCGCCATAGGGTGTATAACACCCTATGGTTATGATAAGTACACACACACACACACACTTACTGCCTTATCACGGTGCATCGTAAAACCATGTCATTCGTCAACAGTCATTCATGTAATTACATTGCAGTTGTCATCGTTATCAACGTCGCGTCTGTCGTTCTGTGAGCCATCCATTCTCTAACTTTTCATCAATTCTTTTCGATCGCCGCGTAAAATTCCAAATGTTTCCACAATTTTTTTTAATTAATTAAACTGTATGAGAATTTAATCCGTATGCTTTTTATCTTGTTCATGATCTCGTCCAATAGAGTATTATGCAAAAAGTAATTTTTTTTTGCCATTTATATTCTTATGAAGTCTCTCGCACATTTATTTGTGATTAAAATACGAAGAGTACTATAAAAACAGGCTTTTTTTGTAGATAAAATATATCTAAAATATATCTTTCAGATAATTTTTTATAAAAATTTCATTTAACCTGTACATCGAAGATGTTTTTTATCTATTTTCACATTACTTCAGTCCCCACGGAGATAGTCGTATTTTCTCGATATCAATCGGATTTCATGTTCGTGATATCAATCGAATATATTGGTTTTCAGATACATGCGCGCATCGATTCAACAAGTACTACACATGCAATTAAATGTGCATTACTGAGATTTCATATCTCGGTCGTGTTCGCACCATGCAGAGCTCTGTAATGGCCTGCTGCACAGCGGGTTTCCTCCTGTATTTCTGGTAATCTGCGCCTTGAATAGCAAGAAAAGAAAGAATTCCATTTTCAGATGACGAATAATGAAATTAGAAAATGCAAGCTGTTCTGCAGAAAAAGCTTTCTTTGAATCAACGGTTTAATAGTATTTCTCTCTCTCTCTCTCTCTCTGATGAATGTGAAAATAATTTTTCTTTTGAGATTAAAAAGTGCGATCTAATTTAGAGATTAATATTAAAGATTAAAAGATCGGGATAAAATTAAGCTTCTGCAAGAATAAAAATAAATAAACGTATTTCTTAGTCAATTTTAAGTAAATCTCTCTTAAATAAAACTGTAATCTTGCTGAGAATTTTGCTTTCGTCATGATTCATTTATAATCTAAAAAATAACTAAGATGTAACATTTTATATGTTGTAAGATTTCCGAAAGAGATATCATTGTGACAAAATATATTTAAAGTTTATATGTCTTAAGTATTATATGTCTTCAAATATTCTATTTTAAGAGAATTGAAATAAAAATGATTTATGTCACGATGATATATTTTCACTTAATTGTTTGCTGTAAACTGTAAACTATAAACTTTCCCGTGATCTTATCAAAAGTATTCTATATACATTCACTTTAGTTTCAAATTTCTCACTTGATTACTTAACTTAGATTACATGTGGTGTTACATGTATTAGTTACATGTATCTTAACCTATGTAGGCTTTGCGGGACTGCGGAAATTCTAAAGAATGCAGTTGAGCATGCGAAATAAATATCGTTAGCGTTTCTATCTCCGCATTCTTGATATAAGATAAATTTTATATATCTATTTTCTAAATTCCTCTAGATAATATTTGCAACATTTATTTACTACAAATATTTTTGTTTATTAAATACTTAAGCAAATTATTTTCATGAAATGTATCTTTGAAGATTATTATAATTATCTAATTATGATGAATGTGTTTATTAAACTGTAATTTTATAAAAAATATAAATATATAAAATCTATTTTAGCTTAAATTATGGTTTTAATGAACTTAAAGAATTTTTCTTTTAATTAAACTTCGAAAAAAGCAAATGTATTGACAACGTCTGTTTAATTTTTTAAGTAAACTTACTCTAATGTAATTTTAAACTTGTAATTATATAATTTTATTAATATATTTTTGTTAATTTATATTAATTTGAGATTTAGCTATATCAAAAAAATTTAGTATCGAAAATTAAAAGAAAAATTCTTCTTTCTTCTGAAAAAATCTTGATCGTTAAAGAATTAACTTGAAATTTGCTAAAGAATCTTGAAATAAAAAAGTACGCGGCTTAAAAAAAGTGCATCCATGAAACTTTTGACGAGAGTAAGCAATTAAAAGATTGAGAGGAAAGTTTTTAGCGAGATTTTACGAACTTACAAATCATTGATTCGTCGAATCATGCAGTTTGATTTAGAACAAATTGGAACATAGTCGACTTTTTGCAACCTTGTGCAAGATCAGTCAAATTTTCTTTCAAACTCGCGTCAGAATATTATTAGATCTTATATTGAAAAGATGGCGTCGTATCAAAGCTTTGATTACAGCGACGATAATATTAGAGTGGATCTTTTCTTCGATAAGACTAGCACATTTAATCTCATAATAGAAAATTTCACGATCCGTTAGGTATACTCAAACGTCTTCTTTTTTATTTTTTAATTTTTTCATCGCACAGGACACGAAAGTGTGCCGGTGGGAAAAGAGAATATAGCCTTCCTTTGGATGCTTACAAAGAAAATCCGGAGCGCTTAAATATGACGTAGCGACCGCCTTCTCATAATCTGTATTCAACCGCTGTAATCACTTTCGCTCCCCACTGAGATTGAATTTCACGGGTAGCTGTTTAAAAAGCGGAATTTATATTCGGCTGGACGCACTCTTAGCGCGTCGGAGGATAAGTATCAATGCTACTTGGCCATTAATCATTGGTCGAGATTCTTTTTTGTGCATTCCGCCATATATCACACTGGATCGCGCGAATTGCATAATTCCTCAGTTGAGAAAATGTGAAGTCAGCAAGCGCTCCTATAATATTCGCATGTTTTCACCGATATTCTTTGTTGCAACTAGCATTAAACTTGACATGTCAAACGTATAAACAATATACACATAAATATTTGCGTCGATTTTCACTTTTTTACTTATGACTGTAATAATACACAGACTGTAATAAAAAATTATACATGCCATGCATATTTAATTGAAAAGTGAACTTTATGACATGATGATGAAACAGTGGGAAGTCTCTTCTTTTATACTTAGTTCGCCTTTGAAAAAGAAACTTTTTAACAAAGTTAAATTAATTTAAAGTTTAAGGAGGATTATTATATTTTTATCGTGGATTATTATATTTTTATGATATCATTCATACATTGTACTTGCTCTATTACGAAGTTCACTCAATTAATTTTGTTAGGTTTCGCTTGATTGGCCGCGATTAGAAGTCATCTTCTATCCAATTCATTACTGCCTAGTACTGATCGTTATTTGAGAAGATAAATTGGAAACTCTCTACTGTACTACTCTCGTAATTACGTCAAATCAAATGTCTTTGCATTTCTAAGTATTCTTTTTTCTATTTGTTGTCAGAAATGAATAAGCGTACAGAAATATTCATTGTTTTATTTCGACTGTCCAAGCAATTCCGAACATACATAATGTTCGAGATTGAAATGTTAATACGTATTCTACAGTCTGTTGGCTTAATAATCTATATAATACGAGATGTTCTGTGTAATTTACCGTTGGTTCGACGCGAATGCTGTTAAACTTCGCAACAACTATCTTCTAGAAGCATGTTAGCATCAGGTGCGCATATAACGCTTTGAATCGAGAATTATGTTATTACTGAGATTATTATCACTTAAGAAACTATTAAGCACAAGATTATTATGATTCAACTGACATTTGAATAGAAAATAAATAAGTATAATTTAAAAAATAATTAAATAAGAGAGTAAATAATTTTATCAGAATTGTTATTTCAGCTTTTATTGCTGAATTATTTTATAAGTTGTGACTAATGTGAAGGATATTTATTTTTTCTATTTCAATATATCAATTACGATTTATTAATATGAAATGCTTTATAAAGATTATATTTTGTAAAACATCATATGTAATATCAGAGACGATCTATACATCTACACTTCAATTTACATCAGTCCGTCGTCGTCTACATTGATGAAAGTTTAGACAAACTTCTTACAATTCGCTTACAAATCACTCTACCGTACGATTCACTCGAATAACTTACTTTCGACGCTATCACGACTTCCGCGACGATAATGATCCATTAAGAAAGCCGGAACTCGGCCATTCCGGCCAATACTTTCGACGGGCTCGCTCTTTGCCGCCGCGGCTTGAGAAGCGATTTCACGAAAGAAGAAAAAAAAAAGGGAATGGAGGGACATTAATCGGGAGAACACGATGGCAGGAACGTTAGCGGGTTCTCCAACTTTCCATCGAAGTGGAAACCCTCGTCTTTAGCGTGGTACGCCGTTGAACGTGCGGGATGACGAAAAGGCGGGGTGGAAGGGACAGGGCAGAATTCACCTCCTTCCGATTCCGGATGAACGCATTTCGTTGAAAGCAGATTTACATTTCCTCTTCTCTCTCTTTCTCTCTCTCTCTCTCTCTCTCTCTCTCGCTCGCTCTCTCCTTCTACGGGACCCTTACCGTAACCATCTTGCCTACCCTTTAACGTTCGCGAATTCCTTTTCTCGTGACGTTCACACGTTCTCCAACTCACGCTTGATTTGTTGCAGTTGAAAGCGACCACGAGGCAACAGCGGACGAAGGAAGACGAGGGAATGCAGTGGAGCGAGATCAGTCTCACTCTTCAGCCATTCCATTACACGAACGGTCGTTTGAATCTACGTTGCACCGCGGAGATACCTGGCGTCTACTCAAAACAAAGCGAACTCCAGCTTCTTTCGGGTATGCGCGAACCCGTGCCTGAAAGAGGTAACTATAAAAATTTTGTTTCTATTTGTTTCATATTGAAATCTAAAAACTTTTGTTCTTATAAGTTCTATAAATTCCTTTTTCCATCTTGGATTCGGCTTTATAACTTGAGAGAATTTCTCGATAACGAATACATATCATTATATTTAGTCCAATCAAGTCGAGTGACATAAATGTCATAAATGTGTGACATGAATGACATAAATGTCATTATGTTAAAATGGGAAAAGTGTTGAAAATTTTGCATATAACTTTAATATTTCTCTGAACTTTTTTGAGTTTAATACTCAATACTTATATATACACTGTATTCAATTTATCTAACTAACTTGAATGATAATTCGAATTAAACTTCGAACGCAGCGAATATTCAAGAGCGCACATTGGATCAAATCCGTTTAGTTCAAGTTAGATTATATTTGATTAGAATTAGATCAGGTTTCTCGATATACAATATCTCTATAGACAATCTCGTTACCAAGTGTCTAGAATATCCTTTGTAACGTGTTGATAATTATATATACCAAACTTGGTTGGGGCGATTTAATAAAAAAAATTATTGGACGGGAAGATAATGACAGAATGATTGCTTTTTCATGCTTTTCATAATTCATGACTTGATCTTGATGATTCTATGATCAACCAACACGCTCGAGCTAACCGAGTCGAAATTAGTCGGTCGGTCGCACGGACTAATAAATTCTGAGAGCAGGGTCCACCCACTCGAAATCGGTAAGGAAGCCTCCGGTGCATGCTGCGCTCGCTTTCCTGCACGCGACGTCGACGAGATTTAATTGAGCGGCCACGGGTATAACCTACGCTCCCATTACCTTCCGGCCGGCTGACCCGTCCTTTCACCCTTTGCCCGGTCTACCCGCCGGCGCTCTAACTTTCGTCGCCAAGTATACGTGCCGAGTCGCTAGTGCAATTCCGACGATTTCACCGTTTTCCCTGTGGATCTTACGTGGATGCAAAATAATTCACAATAGTCTGAATAAATCGGACATACAGATTTACAAAATAGTGCTTCGAATTAAAAAAAGAAAAAGTCGCGCTTATCGCATATTTCTGAAAATGTCAATAATACTTAAAAAGTTTAAATTTTTAAATTTTTTATTTATTTAATTAACGATTTATATGCGTGCCATACAATTCCATAATTTATTGAGTTTTTTTTAGAGATTATTTCTTATGAAGATATTATTTTAATGACCGAATAAAACTCCCAACTGGATTATGTGTACTACGTATATAGAGCCCATCTTCTATAATAACTCTTTTATTCTTTAATTTGTCAATTATTTATTGATTCTTTATAAAGAGCATTTATTTTTCAGGGATATAACTAAGTAAAATTTTTGGTTTAAATATTCTTTTTCATAGAATAAAAGAATTATAGAAGATGGGCTCTATTATATATAATCCAGTTGCAAGTTTTGTTCGGTCATTAAAATAATATCTTCATAACAAATAATCTCTATAAAAAACTCAATAAATTATGGAATTGTAACAGCGCGCGTATATAACGTATCTTTTAAAAATACACATAGTTATTTTATAAGTATAATGTAATTTTAATAAATTTTGTTAATTACTATCATATTTTACAATCCTGTATTATGCGCCAAGAACTAGTTAAAGCCTAGCTTTGAATCTGCAGCAGTACATACAATAGATTGCATTGATGCAATGCACGTTACCAGTGTCCCCATTGGCAACCCCAATTTTATGATCACATTCGTACCTCGCGGAATCGAAAAGTATCGTCCACCGATAATCTATATCCTGGTGTTTTGAATCTGGCTCTTCAATGGATTCTGCTCAAAATACGGGTGATTGGATACTTTCGTTCGCCCGACGGTCGGGAAAATACCTAGTGGATTTTTGCGTATTGTGCAATTCGTCCTGGGAAAACAGGACGAGTACGTAAGCCCCATTGTACGCCATTTTTTGTCCATTGTATATCTTGCTTATGATACGATATTCCCTGCTTTTAGAAAAAACAAACGGCGCTGTATGTGAATCCTATTGTTTGCTATTATGTACCATATTGTATGTAGTTTATTGGCTAATAAATGACATATTTCATTTTTCACTATTGCACGATCAGATAGTATTTACAATAAATTGATACGATCTACCAAAGTCTAAGCTTTTATTTTATATTGCGAGCATCTTTTTTCTTTCTGAATGTTACGTTTTTAATTATATACATCTAAAACGTTCGGATCTTTTTGTTGAACATTTTATGTTATTTTAAAATGTAATATGTATTTCTGCACTTCATGTTGAAAGATAGAAATTAAATTACCAATTTCTTAAGAAAAAAGATTTGAAAAATTTATTAAATTATCGAAACTGTCGATAGAAAAAAAACACTATCACTCAAAGTATTAAAATCAATTGAACACACTAAAGTGATCAAAAAATTCGTTTATGAAACGTAGCGCGGGAAATTTGGAGCATTCGATAGAAATTTCAGAGATCTCGTTTCCACATTGCGGATGTAAGCTTTCGTACGCGAAGAGATATAAAATATTTGCGCTCGGTGTAATATGAAAGAGGAATGCTGCCCATAGATTTTTTAGTGATTTTCTTCTGCTGAAGTGAACTGAAGTTTAATATGTGAAACGCGGTGCAAAGTAGATAGATGACTTAAAGAAATGGTTGGCAGATGTTGTCGTGGACCGGTGCGAAGAATGTTCATGAATTCGCCGACATAGTGATGGCCTCGGAAAACTTCTTATCATAACATTAGACAATGATAGCGAACGTGACATGTAACGCGTGTGCTGCTTTAATGCATTGAATTGATAAACTCGCGTTATTTCGATATAGCCAATCAACTATGCAGTGGTAAACCAGAGTTATTCCGAGATAGGTAATCAACTATGCTGCGGTAAACCGAAATATCACACGTAATACGAAGCTGAAGTACACACAATATTACAGCATCCATTGTTAACGACGTAATATCTATCGGAATCCTTCTCCGCAATCCTTCTCCCGAAAATGTTTCTCGTAACTAAACTTAAATTTCAGACGAAATCCATTAGTCATGCTGATAAAAATTCCGTTGTCGACATCGATAAAACATTTTGACACACAATGTGAGGTAATCCCTTTTCCATCTGTCGAAGTATACGTACGTACATACGTACATTCGCAATTTGTGAAAATAAAGGAAAGCCATTTGTACGCGAAACAAAATTAACGCGCGCGCATTCAATTCCGTATACGGTTTGACCGGTTGCCAGCAGCGTGAATTTAATAAATCGCAGAGGAACGCGCGCGCGGGGAAATGTGGATTGCGGAACATATAAAAATTTCGATTTTAGCACAGCGGCATTTATCAAAGCTTGTACGCGCGTGTTAGATATGACGATATCGTAATCACTTTTGTTAGGCTGTGTATTAGCCCCTTGACATTTTTCGTTAAATGTTATTCGCATCTGTCGACTCTCTGTATTGTTAAGCTACCGGAGCTCGGTTCACCTCATATTCGTTTATTTTGAAAAGGCCGGTGGTATATATTCCCGCGCGGAAGCGGTACGTTCATTTTATTTTCAATGACGTTTGCCCGATAACATTTAATAAGCGCCGGTCGCATGCAGCATTCTATAAAAGACTGTGACATTTACAGAAAATAAAAGCGACCACAAAAATGGTATTTTCCGCTACGTTCGTTTTTTTTCATCTGAATAGCTCGCATTTGTATAGAATATCCGATTTATATATGTATGTAGCATCGATATAACACAATACAATGGTAGAATAGCATTATAGCCTGCACAATGTCACGTCATTTCAGTATATATTTTGTTTCAGTTATTTTATAATAGAAAATTAGCTAGCTTACATTAATAATGTAAAATTACATGTTTTTCATGTTTTTCTTTAATTCTTTATACAGAAAAAACAATTTTGCTGAAATATTTAAGAATTTAATTGGGTAGACAAACTTGAAAACAATTTTGTTGGATCATCAAAATAATTACGTAGAAATCTTATGATGAACAATACTGCAAAAAATTTTGATATTCCAACAACTAGTTTGAGAATCCTACATAATTATTTTGATAGTCCAACAATTATTTTCAGATCTGTATCTAACCAAATTTTTAGATTCTTTAGTAAAATTTTTTTCCGTGTCCAAATACATTTTGTAACAGTAACAATTATATTAATGCGACAAAATACTAAGATATAAAGGATGCGAAACGGTTGATTTAATGAGAGAAAAGTTAAAAAATTAGTTACACTAAATGTAATTTTTTAACTTTTATTCCATTTTCTCGTTAAATCAATCGTCTCTTATCTTTTTTATACGTATTTCAATTGTATAAAAGGATTTTTACAATCTGTACAGCTAATTCGGAGAATATTCTGAGCTGTAATTCCGTCACTTTAGGATCCTCTTAATAATATTTAGAATTAAATATAATCAATATTTAATGTAAAGTTTGTTTTATCATATCTATATACGCTGAAAATTTAATTTATCAAACCTAATAATGCTGATTTTATACTTGCTTAGTATATTTTTTAATTGAAGAAACACATGTTAAAAATGGAATCCGCAAATGCACTTGAAATAATCAATGTATAATAATACAATAAGAATCGATTCACTTACATTCTACGATTAATATTTGTTGCTACTTATTTCGCTTTTGAGTTACAAAATCTGCATATAAAGTTAAATCTTTTAAACAGGAAATGCACTCATCCCCCGACATGATGTCATAATATCCCCGCATGCATTGTGCGAGATTGTCTCTTCCCTGGAGAATTCGTTCTCGTGTAAAAAAACTCACATCGTGCATGTGGAAGTTCAACGGCGAACTGTTGCGAAAGTACCGTGGATTTCGATATATATGTCGGTCCAACTTCCCCTTTTTCGCTTCCCATATGCGCCAATGGTATGAGGTACGAAAGATTCGGTACCTCGTTGAAGAAACTTACTCAGGACAAGACGTCGCGCCTCGCAGCGAAACTTCAGCTCTTCTGTCTCGTTGCCCTCTCGCTTCTTCGCTCTGTATCCTCTTCTCGACACCTTTCTTCCCTGTACCCTTCTCTATTCTCCATCTACCGAATCTTCGCGAATTATCCAAGACGCTAATCTCACGTGTATGAACGAAGCAAGAAGAAAAGGATTTTGAAAATCTTCTCAAAGATGTAATCTCGTCTACAGTCAAAGATTGCGCCACAGTAAATATTCATATGTATTTTAAGTACAGTACACAGTAAATCCATATGTATTATATTTTGAGTACACACACACACACACACACACACACAGAAATATATAGAATGATTTGAAGCAGACTGGAATTAAAAATAATTCCTCAACATTTTTTCATAAATTACTTTTCACAAATTGCTATTGAATATTTAATTCGCGTGTAATTAAATTCTTATTAAATTTTCATTTGAATAATCCGTTTCATAATTCAATGCTGATGTCCTACAAAATCTTTTTAACAATTGTATTTTGATGAATATTTTTTGCAGTTTATAAAAATTTTTTATCTACGAATACAATTAAGATTTTTTAAGCTTCGATCATATTTCTTGACATTGTCATAAAGCTATTCTTGCTATTTTAGCTTCTAGCTTGATATTTAGGTCAAGTGCTTCTGAGACACCCTCTATACACGTCACATGTATAATTTCGCGGCAGCCGAGCCCGGAAGCGTGGATCGTGGTAACGCAGGTATCCTGAGCTTTAAGGGTAGGTGTTATCAAGGCTTTGCATACCCGATTATCCGGCCCTTCTTGTTCCCATGTAAACTGCCGGGAGGAAAAAGAACACGCGCCGTTCTCCGATCGACTAACATCCTGGAAGATGACGCTTATCAGCTTCTCGGCTTCTCGTGCAGAGTAGTCGCAGCTACCTCTCGTCAAATAGATAGGAAAATATCGCTGTGCGCAGACAGCACCTGCGCGAAAGGGTGATTGATTGATCAC
>Ga0157364_1001031_pt1 | contig 22458 bp, 13 predicted proteins | sample AttsexASBM2_FD_111476 | JGI IMG/M metagenome (GOLD analysis project Ga0157364, IMG submission 111476) | Fungus gardens microbial communities from leaf cutter ant in Ribeirão Preto, State of São Paulo, Brazil - Atta sexdens ASBM2 | ecosystem: Host-associated > Fungi > Mycelium > Unclassified ...
AATAATTTTTTTACATTTCTTTTCTAAATAACTGTAAGGCAAGAAGTAAATATTTATCTAATCTAGTACATATCATTCTTTTTAATTGAATGATTTCATGCTTTATTTAACAAATATAAAAACTAATAACTGACAGGTAAGTGTCTTTACAACATCTTTTATTTTAAGATACTCTCTGTATATAAATTTTTATCTTAAATATTACCAGATTTCAGCTAACTGATTTATGTTTTGTTATACATTAATTAAAATCTCTAATAAAATTGAATCTTCTTACCTGTTAGTGAGCCAATACCTTGCATTGTTTCATCAGAAATAAAAAAGAAACTTTTACTAGAGTAAAGTGTGACGACTAAAAATGTGTATAGAATAGCATTTTTATATTTACTAGAGATAAAAATGCTATTCTACATATTTTTAATTCACCTTGCTCTAAGTTAAAAAAAAGTTATCTGGATATTTTCTATTCGAATCAGTCTACAAAAATTTCTACTTTCTCTTATTTCTGGTGAAAAAAAATTAAACGAATACATTCAAATTAAATTCTACAAAAATTTCTACTCAGCTAATGCAGACCACTTTGATCAAATCTGTTAAGTCACCTTACTCTCTCTAGTTTTGATAAAAAAAAAGTTGTTTGAAGGAATGTATTGGAATTAAAGCCTACAAAAATTTCTACTTAGACAAATATCACAGACTACTTTGATCAAATCTATTAAGTCAGCTTTCTCTCATATTTCTAATGAAATAATGTCAGGTGTTCACTAACAGGTGAGAAGATGGCACACTTTACATTAGGAATTATTAAATTCGTCTCGATTTACCTGCGCCGCATGGCCGCTGGGCGAGTTCTCTGACAGTGTATTACCATTAGCAGGAGTCATAGACGCGCCGCATTCTGAAAAGGAGAAAAATAATGTGAGGCGTATAAACACACGGAAGTATACATTGCAAGTGCATCGCGGGGAAAATCAATAGAGCCATCTCGTACTTGTCGGAGCCGATTGTTGGTTGTTATTCAACAACGCCAGCCCGTTCGACATGATGCCGTCTCTCACTCGGGAAGAGAATGATACCACGGGGTTAAATACAGACGGATGAATCGTGCATTCGCACGTGCAACCGCGTGTCAGTACGAATAAACACTCAGCGTCGGTTATTCTGGCATCCCGAAAATCCGCAGCGCCATTGTCGTTTTTTTTCGCATAATCGACCTAACCTGATCCCCCAGAGAGATGGCCCCGCCGATATCCGTATTGTCGCCGTTGAGAAAACGTCATAAACGCCTCGCTTCCGCTCGCTTCGTTTCGCCGAGAATGACTTTTTGTCGTACACTGAAGGACACACTTCAAAAACTTTTGAAAAGGATACTTGCTAAATGTGTGCGATCATTGCGACTCTTATACACGATTACTCTACGAGAATCGGCACTTATTCACGTCGACCGCATAAATGGCGTTTTTCGAGCGCTGCGAGCACTCTAGAGTCTATACCGAGCGCAAATGTGCGCAGGAGCGGGGAGAGGAAATCTGAGAAGAGGGCGAAAGAAGAAGAAAAAATTAAGGAAAGTAATTCGAAATTCTAAGATATTTTTTCCGAAATGAGATAATTGTTGTACTTCGCGTCGTAAAAAAGAAAAAGAAAAAACCGTTCGTGCCTTCAGAATTTCAAAATTCGATCGCGAAAATAGAATAGCTTTCGACTCCCTCTCGTGGCGATTCTTCGTGATCGGTTACGTGCACGTGATATATATGATGTGACACATATCGCTTTTCTTGGCATTTCCTACTTTCTTCTCTCCCTTCATTTAACGGGCCGATGCAAATTAGCGTCACTTCCGCTGCACGAGATGCAGCGACCGTTAAAAGCTATACACACAGAAAATACATATTGTACGCAAATAATGATTACTTATTTCAAGTATTTAAAAGTATCCGCTCTCTCATCGTAAGTTCATCACAAACAAATTTATTCAAAATATTATATATTTTTAATCTTAATAAATTTAATACTTCAATCAAGATTATTTAATTAAAACAAACTCGATTTGCTTATTATATAAAATTGCTCCTTCTTTTATTATTTTTATATCTTTATAATATTCAAAAAAGAAAATTAATTCTTAATTTGAATATTAACGAGTTCGTCTAAAATTTATAATAAATATATTCTAAGCTTATTACGAAGAAAATATTCTTTTGTTAAAGATAATTGAAAAATAAGAGAAAGAAAATAAATTGAGTAATTACTTTTCGTAATAATAGAATGATTTTTCTGTGTGTAAGGTCGATTCATTCACATACAACTTGAGCAACATATAATGTACACCTAGAGAAAGATTTCTTCGATTCAAAGAAATATTTCTATACAATTAAAAAAAAATTTCTTTAATTTAAATGTCATTTCTTTGATTTGAATGTTATTTATTGAATATTATTTATTGAAATTAAATAAAAAAATTTATTTGATTTAAAAAAATAGTTCAAATCAAAGAAATTTTTTTCTTTAATTATATAACAAAGAAACATTTCTTTGAATTGAAGAAATCTTTCTCTAGGTATATAAAGAGTAGGTCTGATCTATTTTTTCTTATAGAAATCTAAAATAAAATAAAAGAGAAAAGAACATTCTAGAATTCTAAAATTTTAGATAAAATAAGTATCATAATATATTATATCATTATTATATTATATCATAATATATTATTTCATTTTCTTTATAATATTTTTTTATATTTTTCAGTTGAAAAATTTAAGTCGACTAACTTCAACTATTCAATTTTATTCTATACACTTTTCTATGAATATTTAGTAAAAGTCGAACAAAATTCGATATTTTTTAAATTATTCTTGTTCGTCATTTAATATTAGCCAATTTAATATTGGAAACATTCGACGAACCAATGCAAATTTAGTCACGTCCGCTGCATGAAACCCTGCGAACATTAAAAGCCAAGCCCATTCAATTTCGGCTCGATCACACACTTGCACAATATGCTCGAAGAGGTCTGATCTACCCTTACAGAATTTTGACCAATTTAATATTGAAAATTATTATTTATTTTGAGTATTAAAAATATTAATCAATGTTTTTAATGTTCAAAATAAATAATTATAGTCAGTACCTTGACGTACAAATTAAATATTATTTGCAGCATCTCGTGCAGCGGACATGACGCTAAATTTGCATTGATCCGTCGAATGTTTCGAATTCTGCATGCCATTCTTCTAGTACTAAATTTCTCTAAGGTTAATCTGGCAAGAATTCTAGAATTCTAAATTCTAGATTAAAATATCACAAAACATTTTTTGAAATTAATAATTTATTATTATTTAATTTTCTTTATACCTTTTTAATATACTTTTTTTGACTTCGCGTCCGTTTGAATGTATCTACACTAAGATTCTTTAACTTTTAATCGATAATATTGATATCATTATTATCCTGGTGCTTTTTTCTTTTTATATAATACTATTTACGGAACAATAATATAACGATATCGATATTGAATTTACCGATAAGAATTACAAAATTTCAAAGCTGAGAAAGCCGTTAAGAATTACAAAATTCCAAAGCTGAGAAAATATTCTGTATACATTTGAACCCTAATTGAGAAACATGCAGTAACAAAGAACATGGGTATCTATTGTTCTCAACAAAAGATGTTTGCTTTTTTCTGCCTATTCAAGACAGCACGCATGGCACCGGGTAACGTCTCGAAAGACTTCTAGAAAAGGCTACTTCTAGAAAATTCGTTCATTTTTTGTAAAGAATTTTCATTTAATCAACTTATTTTGCTTTCTTTAATCGCTAGTCGCCGAATCACAACATATTAAAAATTAAGAGAGCATTATAATAGTATTTTTGTTATCTATTTTTTTAAACTATACAAATGAAAAATTAATGTCATTAATGAAACTGTGAACTCAATGCTTTTTAATTTTTACATTTCTACACACGAAAGTTTCTATTTCATAACAAAAATTATTATTATAAAATAATAATGTTTAAATTAAATAATTTTAATATAATAAAATAAAAGAAAAAAAAATTCTAAAACGTTCTAAAGAATTCGAGAGTTCTAGATTAAAATATCATAACATTTTCTGTTTTATTTTCTTTATACTTTTCTTTATACTTTATACTTTTTTAATACTTTTTTTATTTTCCAGTTGAAAAATTTACTTTATTATTTAAAGTTTAACTGTATTCAATTTTATTTCATATACATTTTATTTAGTAAAAGTCGAAAAATTTCGACTTTTCTTTTAATTATTCTTATCCATCGTTTATATCACTCAATTATATCTCTTCTGGATATTATAATATCCAGAATTAGAACACTAATTATATTATTAACGAAAAATCTCTCACTTACTATGTAATATATATATTTCGTATTTTTTCACTATAGCTTCAACATAAACAGTATCTCGCACACCACGTCGCACGATCTCATTGTAGCCGATAGAGAGAATGTCCGGGTCATCAGCGAAGAGTTTCCGATTGAAGCACTTGACGATCATCCTCAGATCCAAGTGATTGATCAAGAGTGTTAACTTCTTTAGTAAGCCCTTGCGAGAGAGTTGGTGTAAACGCGCACGCCACGTGACGTTACACACGTGGTAGAGGCGCGTCGAACGTTGCACTACTATGCGTGTTACCATGATTACAATTTCATAAAGATCCTTCCTTACAAGTTTACTCATCTCACAAACACGTTTCAAAACCGGAAACAATAACTGTAGTAGAGCGGGGTGAAACGTATATCTCAACAAATTATTATATGAACAAGCGTTTTCACTTAACGATAACAGTCGCGAAACAGTAAAGTTTATCTTAAATTAATTTTAAAAAAATGATTGCTCGCACGATAACGATAACGACAAATTGATACGATTCCCGACACCCGGAAAGTAAAAATCACATCAATTTGTCACTACTGTTACGGCAAATGAGACCTCTCTCATCGACACGTTCACTGTTGGATGTTTATGTGTAAGCGCAGATTCTATCACGCATCGTTTGGGGAAGGCGATAAGGGTTTCGTGCGAGAGCAATGTAAACATATTTATCCACCTTTATTTCTAAACAGTACGCTTGCTTCAATAGCAGTCTATATACGTACCGATCTTACGTGTCTCAAGAATGTATAAGTTCAAGAAGATACGAAGTAAATTTACAGTATCTTCTTCTTTAATGAAAATTAATTTTCGATGAGAAATCTTTTTTGGGTAAGACTCTTGCATTGTATCCATTGAATTCCCTAAACGCACTGAACTGCAGAATATGTGAAACTATAAAACCTGTCTTTTGTATACATGTTCTTCTGTACTGGACTTTGAACTTTTCTTTTTTGCTTTACCAAATAGATATATGGTCTAGAATTTTCTTTCCCCACCAAATTTTATTTTAAGAATAAAGAATGCATAACCAATTTATCACAAAAGAGATACCCATACATTTTCAATACTAGTCCTTTGCATTCTGAAATATTATACCTGCGTGAATCAATAGAAAAACATTATTGTGCTTTGTGATACTCTCTTGTTAAATTTTACTAAAAATAAGATCGAGATCTTTCAAGAGTATTAGTTGAAAAGAAAAAAGAGAAAATTACATGCAAATGCTATTCACAAATTTATAACATCGTCTTTTATATAATCGTAAATAAATCATTTATAAACTTAATTAAATATCAAAAAACAACAAAAAAACTTGGGCTGTGGTTTTATGCTCTTCTTTTTGTTAATTTTATGATAAAATAACTACGTTTATTATAATTATATATATTTTATATTCAATGGCCAATATTTCAAAAATAGAATGACATTTCGAATACTCTCTTAGGCATCAATAACAAAGATTTTAAATATCATAGGATTAGTCAAACTATTTGTAATTTTGAAATTAAAAATCTGTTTTTTTGTGGCTGAATTAATTACACTTGTTGTATATTAATTTAAAACGAAATAATGTACAAAAAAAATATATACATATAATTGGTGAAAGCGAGATAGAAAGTTTTGAAAATACCATAATAAAAAACAAACCTTAATTTCACTGTGAGAATTTAAGAAAATAAAATTCTAAGTTAGATGAGGCTTTAATTTATATTTTATCTCTAAAAGAAACTCTCTAAAATCTCTGGAAACGAATTAATAATAATCGATATTAATATTTTACTTTTGATGTTATTGTTTGATAACATCAGAACATTGATAAATTTCATGTCTTTCCTTCTGTCTTCGTTATCTCATTTTTACGCGCATTCTTATTGCTCACGTTGTTTTTTTAAGTGAGAAAAAGAAAAAAATGTAAACATTTAGATAAAGAATTGAAAGAATTTGATTAGTCATGCCCTATTTTAATTATTATTGTTTTATTTTGATGCAATGCATTGATTATTAGACGAAATATCTGAATAAACCTAATGATTTTTGCATCATCATTCTTTCAGAATGCGGTCTAAGTTTCACCACAAATGCTTTGAAGTATTTTTTTAACCAATCAAAAAAAAAAGAATTTACGAATTGACTAATCAAAGAATACTTTAAGCATTTGTAGTATGTTGACTGTATACTCTTAAATAAATAATAGATCGAAACAAAGATTTAAAAAATGTTATGAATTGGCCACGTTCAACGGAACATTATTTTGTAACTATTGGAAATTTTCTTTGCGCTTATTGGATTATATTTTTAGATTTCTAAACATTGAATTATATCTTTAGATCTAAAGATCCTATCTTGGTGAAAAAAGATTCCAAACTGTTTCAAAATAAATGTTCTGCGGATCATTATCCTGTCTCTTTTTTTTTATTTGCGTCATACATAGCGTTACTACAATAAAATGCCTAGATACACACAGCAATATAAAGAGGTGTGCATGATTTTTAAAGACTATAACTCTTATAGTAACTGTCTCTAGTGTCGGTTATTCTTATTTTTTCATATAGATTTTAGATGATCTGAATTTTATTCATAAGATTATTGCATTTTGCTGTATTATTATAGAAATTGAATTATTGTTAAATTATTACCGATAATGATGGGCATTCGTCAATAATGATGGGAATATTTTGACCATTTCAGGAATTCTGATACAGCCTGACATAATTTATTCAAATTTTAGTATAATATTATGTAGTATATCAGAAAAATTTAGAGATAAATATTGCACAAATATCATGTGAATATGTATATATAATAAAAAAGAATATGTAATAATTTCGTAAATATATATTAATCTAAAATTTAAAACTCAGTGAGAAATGAGCGTCAATTATTATCGATATTACATCGTATTCATGGGTGTACACAGTATTTCAATTAGCGGAAGGGGGGGGAAGGGGTAAAACTCTATCTTCACACTCAAAATTTATTAAAACATACCTATATTACAGCCTCTTCAGCGAACTTTTTTAATACTTCTTCGATCAGCTTCTCTTTCTTCGCAAGCACCATTTTTTTTGTACATACACTTAACATATAAAGTCCATTGAAGCAATTTTCCGACATTGTTGACCACTAACCAGTTTTTATACACCTTCGCAATGTACTAAATGACCTTTCAATTATGCTCGTTCTGCACGGTTGAGCTAAAGAAATATGCAAAACATGTTTCGTTGGTGTTGGGAAGAAAGTTTTAGTTTCTTTTAATAGCTGTATTGATTTCAATTCTTTGAATACTTCTTTTTTAATTTTTTCATTCCTTCAGAGAATGTATCATAATTCGGCTTCATTGTCACTCAAATTGTAAAAATCAGAAAAACTATAAGTGCTTTCTTTTTAAAATCTTTTAATGTCATATTCAACATAATAAAAAGATGTAGAGCTAATAATAATAGTATACAAGAACTTCAACTAAAAAAACCAGACCTTATTATTGAAGACTGTCTGTAATGTCTTATAATTAGATTAATGTCTTAAATACTAGTACGGCTTTTCGAAAATTTAGGAGGGGAGGGGAGGTTGCTCCCTCCCTGCATATGCTCATGATATTGTATCGATGTTGATTCGACATTAATTCGAGTCATTTCTCGCCGCAAATAATTTTCAGGATTTCAAAATTGAATTTCGAAAGATGACAATCAAGTTTTGCTAAATTACACAGTTAGCTAAATATTCTAAAATGAAATAGCATGGAAAATTGACTGATACGGGATCTACAATACAAGTCGTAGTGGTAGGATCTTAAATAATAAAAAATTGATCAATCATAATCGTTTATTTTTTTCATATTTTTTTCATATTGGACTGTGACTAATTAATTTTCTACGATTAAAAACCCTATGACCGTTATGACTTCTATTGTAAACCCCGTGTCACTGATACTTCACACACATTTTGTCCTTATTATAAATTTTGTGGAAACAATTCAGTCGTGCGCGCGTGAAGGAATATTCACGTATTTATATTCAGTGTCGAAAGTTCGAATATTTTATACCCTCTGAATTATTAATTACATCTCATCTTGATCGAGGAAGCGAATCATTAATTAAAGAAACATAAAGATTAATAAAAGAATTGAAAAGGTAGATTAATAAAAGGTATGTAACGGCTAATGGGTGAAATAAAAACCGATTGTAAGTGCAAGTGAAATTGTTCTTAATTATAAGCACATGATGTTTGTTACACTAAGCCTATGCACGACGATGCTTCATGATATGTTGTGTTACATATAAACTTTTACGCACTTCCTGCATTTATCTTCTCAAGAATTTATCTGTCTTTTCTTCGTTTACTGTTTCCCAAGAAAAGGAATTACAATAATACTTACAGCTCATTTTTTTATACATATTTTTGTTTCTCTTATACGCACGTACGATTCCTACGATGACATTAAACTGATTTCGATTAGAGACGTGTCAAAAGATCTAGTTTGATGCATGATTTACATCGCCGCAATGGCAGCATCATTTACATCTTCGGATGAGTTGCGGAGATAAGAATTGATACACGACACTTCGATTCTCGAGAAATATCTTTGAAGCATAATGTCTTTAAACACTTAAGTCTCTCTATGATAATCCAGTAAATTCGAAGAAATCGTTCGCGAAGTTATGTTACAATAACTTAATATAAGTTACAGTCTATTTCAACTGAAATTAATCCAGTCAAAAGTCTAATCGGGGTGATATCTAAGGTACTAATATGATTCAACTATCAACAACGGAACGAATGTTAAACATATGAAATAATCATTATGCCATGAAAGATCTCTTTAACATGCATATTAGGAATCCCGTAAATATTCCAATAAGAAGTGTATGTAAGAGCAGATTAATATAGTTCGATTCTATTTTCGTGGTGTACGAATCTAATCAGCATAATGTCCCTGCTAACACACACTATATATAGGTACACATTCGGATATTCACCATACATTTTATATATATATATATATATATATATATATATATATATATATATGTATGTATATATATAGTTGTGACTTTATATAATTATATTATAATTTATAATACAAATACGCGCACACGCGTATCCAAAGTGCCTTCTTGAATCGGTCGCTACGTGCGTAAGACATTTTATTTCAGTCTTTATAACATATTATATAATATCTGGTTGTCCACAAAACATCGATGTGTGTGATGACCGATACAAGAAATGTCACTTATGGCATTACTCTCCTCCGATATCTCATACAAACTGTATTTCAGTTGTCGAGAAGGTGACAAATTATACGTTCACCAGGGGGAGAAGACGTCTAAAACTTAAAAATAGAATTGCAAAATTATTAATAATATATTTTTCTGTTAGATAGAATCTGTCGGTTAATGTACGGCTTGCAAAATACTATTATATATAGTATAATTTTTTTGCAGAGTCATTCTTGGAATATTTGAATTAAAAGAGTAGATATATATTGTACATTTGTTATGTATCTCGAGTAATAGCAAGTTTCCCGGCAAAAACGCGTATCAAATAGAAGGCGATACTCATTCGATTTTCGATCCCGTTAATAGATAAAATCGTGCTGCTACAATCTTTATATATATGTATATTTTACTACTTAAAAGTTTTCGTTTTTCTTTTTCAACAGTATTATACAATTGTCACAACATATACCTTATACACACAATAAAAGTATTTAGATAGAGTTCATTTAATAGATTCTAAGAGGAAGTTAATGCAGATAGTCGTAACGTGGACTATAAATAACGATCAACAATTTGTTTGAAAACAGAAAACAAGTGTGAATAGTAAAATCTATACCTAAGAGTGTGTAGAATATTTACAAGTGTGACGGAAATTGTCTTTTTAATTAATTTAATTTCATACATATCCTCTTTCAAATTATCGACGATGAGACCGACAAATCTATTACGATCGTTTTTCTCGTATTTGTCGTATCAAACCTTGCAGGCCTCCTAAGTTTCTGTATATTAATTTTTTATTTAGTTTCTGTCGATTAAATGCGTTTTGTCTAGATGAAATCTCATTCATTAAATCATACATATTACATTTTTCTTAATGACTACCACCGTTTTAGTGCAATTGAATGGCAAATATGAGTGCGATGTAATTATTTTGCTGTAGTGCAAACACCAATTGCTACTTGAATATTTTTCTATAAAACGCAACTATATTTATAAATCTATAACATATATTTGTAACAACATAAAACAATTATATGAACGTAATATAAATATATATATATATATATATATATAATGCTTTCTTTATAAATTATAAACATTTTACATTTTCTTTATAAATTATAACTTCTTTTATCCTGACAAATATCATTAAAATATTATTAAAAAAGATTGTCTAAAAAAATCAATAATTCAATCCCAAGAGAATTTCGAGGACTGAAACATGATAAATTTTTTAAAAAATTAACAACGCGCTGAAACTTCTATTGGTGATATTTCTCATACATATATATTCTTTAGTATTATTATTATTATATATATATAGAACGATATTCTGAATATTTTGAGAAATAAATATTCGCGCGAATAATAGAGAGTTATCTTGTTGTTTTGTAGCTCTTAGATTAATATTTCATTTGTCGCGTATAGATTAGTTACAAAATAGAAACGCTTTGGAAACTCAAGAATAGAACTTCTCTATTCATTATTCTATAACCAATCAATGCTGCAATGTACTGAAAAATTATTATACGATAAATGAAATATTAACCGTAGTCAGTATTTCATTTCTACAACAAATTTTTCAAGCATGTTAAATGGCTGCTGGATAAAGGAATTATTGAGTTTCTATAGAAATCTTCTATCTTGTAGCTAATCAATACACTTGAAAAATTTGTCACATATCGAATGAAGTATTAGCGTTAGCATAGTCTTACATTCAAAACTATTCAAACTATAATAAATTCGACAGAGTTCGAAATGGATTGGATTACTATTTTCTTCTTAATTATACATACGGGAAGGTAAAAGATAAACTGTTGGGCACAAATAAAAGTAACGTACGTGTCGCACAGGGCATCAGGAAACTTTCGATAGGCACTTTCGATTAATTGGATTTAGTCTTACCACTAATTCCCTGATACCCTAGACTCGTGAACATTCATTTACAAAGTCAGAAGGAAGCAACAAATATACTGAAAAAAATGAACCGTAACAGAGTAAGTTGTAAAGAGGGTAGTGATAAATCATCAGATTTAGTAGAACTATCGAATGGGGCATCAGAAGCGTGTTGGTTCATTTTTTTTTTCGCTTGTCCACACAGATATTTTATCACATCGTATATCTCGGTACATTCCACACAACAGCGGCATAAAGGCGGACACACGTACGTTCATATGCACGCATGCACGGTGCATATTACGTCTCCACGTGCAACATACGTATATATATATATACGTACGTACAAAAATCTGAACGATGCATTTTATTTTGGTCAAATTCGAAATCAATCATTTCGCAGCCTGTCACAGTGTCAATGATTATTTAAATACAAAAGAGCATCATTAATGTTTCCTTAAAATATTAGAAATCTTACAACGAATGATCCTTCACGATATACCGATACGGAAAAGTCGACTTTAATTGTAAGTTAAAGACTTTTAAAGTTTAAATACATAGAATTATTTGAGTTCATTAATCTTATACATTTGTCTTATATGTGCTTTGCACGTGGATTCCTATAGGCACGCATACGTACCTATCCATATGGATATTTATATTTATGTTATTATTTATTTAGTATAATGTCTTCTTAAGCGTTCACATTTCAATATATCGTCGTGGGGAACAACCCGCGGCATCGCGACAGATCGAGTCGTTACCAGTCGTAGTCGTGTTGATGAAAGGGATTGGTGCATGGTTGTTGGGCGTGTAGTTGGATAGTTGGTTTTACGACATCGAATTCCCTACCGACCACTTCACTGTAGATCTATCAAACAGGAAAGTTATATATCATCAATTGTCTCTAAGTAACGCATACCGGATTTGGAATATAAATAATTTGTTCTCGTGGCAAAGTATAGATAGGATTTCTTGTTCAGCGAGTGTGTAGCTTCTCGTAGAAGATGCGGGCAATAAAGCCGACAGCGTCTTCCTTCCGTTTTTGTATCATTTTGTTTTTTTTTTCATTTGTTTTTTTTTTTTTTTCTCTTATCGACAGAAATATTGCGTCCTCTCTTTGCCGGACGTTTTAATGAGAATGGTTTTACTGAACCTGGAAGCTCCTACGAATATACTCGTCCTCTCCCTTGCCAGTCATACCGTAATTATATCCACCTTCGCCGCCACCTCCGCCGTTTAAGAATGGGTTCGTTGGGTTGCCAGGGGCTGCGTCAATGGAAAATAAAAAAAAATTAAACGATAAAGCAGTAAATAGATTAAAGTATTATAAATAATCTAGAGGTGAGATAGTATCACTCGATCGTCTCGCTCACAAAGAAAATCTCTACTTTCCTAATGAAATGATTCCTTACCTCCGTTAGCACCGGGTACCGCGAGATTTCCACCAGCAGTCTGGTAAGTCGCCCCGTAGCCAGCATCTTGATTAGCTAGTTCGTGCAAGCGAGTGGAACTGAGGGCACGCGGTATTGCATTGCTCGGTACACCGTGCGGTGCCAAGTGAGTAGCCTCGGCTACTTGATGCGGATCTTCCGTCTGCGGTAGCTCGGATACAAAACCGGTATCCTTTCTGTAGAAATTGATGAACACAAAGACTGCTAGGACGATGATGCAGATGAGACCGTATGCTCGGAAAGTCGCTGTCGTACCTGCATTATTAAATTAATCAACATTCAATGATTGTCATCCAATGAACATTATTATAAATTAATATAAATTATTGTGTAATATAAATTTTTGAATTTTTTGTTGAAATAATTTGTGAAATAATATGTGAAAAATTCAATATTATGTAAGCCTGAAGTCATTTGAATCTTAAATCAATAATCGTTTGCAAAGAGTTATAATTGTTTCATCTGTATATTGAATATTAAATATTGAAAGAGATATTGAATATTAAAAGCTTACCATAAGCTGCGACGAACATGCCACCAATTACCGCACCGCAACCTCTTCCAAGTCCATGATGAAGTCCCTGAAGAACACCCTGCGCGCTCGAACGCAATTGTGCCGGTGTATTATGAGCGATGTAACTGCAACATGCTGCCCATACTGCCGCGTGCGTGATACCCTGAATAAATTCGAAGGGTAATACCCACCATGGATTTTTCAGCCAGGATATATAGAGAAATCGGAATACATTTCCGCCCAGACCCAGACACAATACCTAAAATGTATGAATAATAAGTATCAACAAAGCGTGAATAATAAAAAAGGCGACCAGAAATTTTTTTCTAATCTTTGTTGCAAAAAAGATGTCATATTAAATTGTAAACGCAAAATTGATATATAAATTAAAAATATATTAAAATATTAAAACAATTTCGTGAAAATCGCGTAATCATTTTTCTTTGAAAAATTTTTCTAATTTTGAAAAGTGGGATTTGTTGAAAAAACGTAAAACAGTTTTATAATTTGAAATTTTCAATTAGAATAGAGTCTGTCTCGCTTCCTTCCATTTATATAAATACAAGTTCATGCTCAGATCTACAATATAATCGAATTTATAGCCGAGCTCTTATTATCTGAAGTACAGTATCGTCAGTTCCTAATTTATCGGAACTAATAAATACTAATAGAAGGGAGAATTAATGAACCTCTATTATCTGAACCATTTAGTTATCGAAACTGTTTTGTTCCCTAATAAGTTCGTATAAACGGAGTTTTATTGTTCTATAACATAGTATATATTTCATAGTATTTCAATATAGCTGCTAATGTATTGGAAGCAATTATTCTTAAAGTTTATATTTACCTTCACGTGCCCGATCTGTCGAATAAGTTTGAAACTGAAGAAGTACGCAAAGATCTCGGAAATGTGATTGATCACAGACGCAACGCCGAAGAGAGTCGGCGAACCACCATAATCCTGAAGATGCCAAAATAGGAAAGTGAAGATCAATCCTATGCCAAATCCCATGAACCACGCGACGAAAAGAAACGACGCGCATTTTACATCCTTAAATTGCTTCAATACTGTCACCCACTCTGGTATTTCCTTCATCGTTTGGGCAAACATCTTGGTCTAAAATTAAGAAATCATTAGAACGTGAGATTACTTGTGATGCTGATAATTCATTCATAAGATTTCTTCACATACTACACGATAAGTAAACTGAAAAAAACGTTTTTATTTTTCCATTTCGCCTCGTTAATTAATAAGAGCTTTCTATTTAAAACGTCTTGATAAAAAAAAGATACAGACCTTCCCTTCGGGAGGCGGAGGCTTTGGATCTACAGCGGCGGAAGAATCCTGAAGCCCAGGCAGATTAAGTTGCTGGGATAACTGACTTTGAAGCTGCTCTTCCCGTGTTGGCTCGGCCGGAGGTTTCACCACTTCCTATATATAAAATATGATATAGATAATTAATAAGTTTAATAAATTTTATTTCAGTATTCTTACAGAAATTTAGTACTAGTCAATTTAATAGTGAAAGATACTGATTGATTTCTTACTTTAAATATTAAATTAAAATCTGAACAACAGTGTTTTTAATATTTAAGTAAGACATTAGTTAATTACTATTTTTTAATATTAAATATCTATATAAAGGATAAATATATATATTATCTATATAATATAAATTAATTTGAAATTTTTTTATTCTATTGCATAGTAATTACTCGCGAAATTTCTAATTAAAAAAGAAGAGAGAACAAGAAAATTTATGAGAAATTTATCAGATAAGAAATATTTATAAAAAAAACAATCCTATTGATATTTTCATATAGTTTTTAGCAGCGGTATTTTATTACTGTATACATATTGAAGTAAACTTACCGGCTCAGCAGGAGCCAAGTCGTACTTAAAATTAATTTGTGTTGCTGTTATCAATGCAGCACCCATTAAAACGCTAAATATTGCAAAACAAATCGTGTAATTTTTTTCTCTCTCGTCAGGTTTGCAGGGATGATCCGGAAAAGCGGTGCTATGATCCAGAGCGATTCCAACGAAAAACATAGCTAAACCCCATCCGAGACTTCCAAACATGCGTTGATGACCATATCTGATTAAAATTTAATTTTACGAATTAATGTAAATATTGTACAGTCTCCCAAAATTATTTTATTATAAAAAGAAAACAAAATTGCCTTATTATTCTTCAATGATATTCTGATTATTACCTATCAGCGTCTTCACCAAGCAAAGTAATAACAGCTGAATCGGCTAATGTTATGGCAGGTGCCGAAAAAAATTCACCGACTACTACCAACAATAACAGAAGGAAGAATGTTTTTTGAATATCCTAAAATCACATTTAATCACCATATTAAATTATTATTTTTCTTGTAGATGTTTTTTTATTATATTAATTATGTCTTTACAGACACAAACATTATTGTTTTCAAGTTTTTACATAATAAAATCAGAGTCAGATTTGTGATTTACCGGTAATCTGTAGACTATGGAACTGAAAAGCGGCTTCACCCATTCTTTATTCTCTTTTTCGTTATAATTTGAAGCATAAATGACCGATTGAGGGGACAATTTATTAGGTCCAATCGAGCCGTGAAACATTCTTGTATTTCTGCGACGTCTCACCAATGACATATCTATATTTTTTTCGTTTTCTTCTTCATTGTCATTGATTTTAACCATATCATCCTCATCCAAAAACGTTTGCCTTTTCTCCACATCTCGTTTTATCATTATCTTCTCCGGTGGTGGTTTCACATGCGTTTTGATATGAACGTAAGCCTTTTTCGGAACTGTTCTCTCAGCCTGCACTGGTTCGTTCTAGAAAGCAAACATATTTTTTTTAATGCCTTCTCTACTAAGCGCAACCAATGATTACTGATAATTTAGTGCTCATAATAACTTCATTCTCTTGTATATATGCAATTTACATATCAATAACATTCTAGAGTTAAAGAATATAAATTTTTAGATTAGTGATACATACATGCACAGTTCTATTGTACGTAAATTTTATTATCGTGTATAAAAAAGCACAAGTATTTGTACCTTCATGAAACGTTTATATTCCAACACATCGGCTGGACGATTTTTTTTTTGCAACGTTTCCAAGTCGATCCCCGTCGCATCCGCATTGTCAACATTGCTTTCTGATAATAATTTATACCTGAGATTTCCAGCATCATCCTTATCCGTGAGAGATGTTTGTCGTCTGACTCTGTTGTTTCTCAAATCGTATATAATATAGCCGCCTTTATTAGACTTTCTAACACCATTTTTCTCAATGTCATAAGATCCAAACGTACTAAATTCCTTTGAGTTTAGCTTTTTCTTATAATCAAATACTTCATTATCATCCGTATTTCGTCGTAATCTTTCGAAGACAACGTTAGATGCGACTTCTAGATATTCTTCTTTATTCTCAGGATAATACAAGTCGCTCAGATCTGTCGATCTTTTTACAATTCTTTGTTCCCTGTTAGACGCTTCCAGATAAGGAGTGTTATTTGTACTAACCATACAAGAGGTAGGCGGAGGCTGAATGAAGCCTAATGGCAGAGTGAAAATAATCCAGCAAGAAAGAGAAGCCAATAAGAGAAGTTTGCCTTTTTGCCATCTATGGACAAATAAAGAGAAATGTAAAAGTTCACTTATTTTTTTTCATCTTCTTTTATTTTCGAATATGAATATTTTCAAAAAGATAGATACTATCTACTAGATACTATCTAGGTAGATACTATCTACTTTCTGTCTATCTACTAAATAGAAAGAAACGCACATTATTACAATTCATTTGCTGCTTACAACTTAGTTTTTTCACATGTCTTTGGCCTTCTAGACGAGTGATAAGAACACTTGCTTGTCGAGCAAAAACTTTTACGGATTTGATAAATTTTTATTTACAATTACGGAAAAAACTTAGCTTTTACAAATACTGTTTCTTTTATTTTTTTTTAACCGGGTCTTACTCTGTTTTCTAATTTATGTTAATAATTATAAAAATTCGACATTTTCAATGTAATAAATTTTATAAATTGCGTACCAACTTCTGATGTGATTTCTTATCTAATAATCTTTGTCTTTTTATAAAAATTTGTTTCAATTTTTAACAGGTGTCGCTGCCTTTATTAAAAAGTATAATAATTTTATTAAAATTATGTATTTTATATCACTAGAAAGATAGTCAGTTATTAAAATTTAAATAAAATTATATTTTGTTATATATGCTTGTCGATTGAGACATAAAAAAAAATCATTTTAAAAAATGATAATTCGTTTTAAATCATTAAATATTTTTCCATAATTATATAAAAATATTCTTAGTATAGATTCTTTTTCATCAATGTATTATTTTATAATTATTTTAATAGCTTTCATTATATAATAAAAATTATTAAGATTAATATATAGACATCTTTCGCAAGTCATTCTCGAGTAAAAATAATGTGTGTGACAGATATGCAGATTTCAAATTTTTAAAAAGTTAATGACCTCAAGTTGATAAGACAATTTCTTTAGCTAGCATTTAACTTCGAATAGTGCGACTGAAAATGATCTCCACTAACTGTACTGTTATCTTTTCTACGAGATAGTAGTGTTCAGCAACTTTTAACACGTTAGAATAATTCACATTCAAATACTTTAAAAAAAAGAGCATGGCCTCACCTATCGGCCAAGGAACCCCAGAAAGGGGCGCTCAGGAATTCAATGAACGGCCTGAGACCGATGAGAAGGCCACATTGACCCGCGTTCATGCCCATCTGCTTGAAATACACCCCCATAAGTGGAAATAGGGAACCGAAGGCCGAATAGAAGAAAAAATAGAAAGTCTTCACGGTGAGGAGTTCCTGGTCGACGGCACCGAAGAGGTACTCCAGGATGTCGCTCTTACCGCGAATCTTGTGCGTGGCCTCTTTTGGTTGGGGGTACATGGAGGGATCGACCTCACCCTCAGCCTGCGGATCCACCATCGGCCTGGTGCTCGGCATCTGAGGGAGAACTCTGCCCGATGATTGGGCATCGTTCGACATACCATAGTCATAATCCTCGTGTCCATAGTTCTGCATGATTTCGTGCTTGCTTTCGCGCGGAATATGGAAACGCTCGCCCGTCGGAGCGTATTTCCCTAGCCACCAGAAATGCGCAACCCCCCGTTACATTCGCACACCGAACAAGACGCGCCGTGAAATCCGTTCACCGTCGAACAGCCGTTCCACTCTTTTCGTCGAACGGATTGGACTCTCCGATTATATCGACTGTCAAACCGGTGCTCGGTTCTTCTTCGCGGTTGAATCGATGTCGAGCGGTATAGGGAGGGGGGGAGGGGGGGACAAGCTTTGCTTGCAAAATCAATAAACATGTTACTGCGCCGGCGCGACGTAACTTTTACCCTCTTACTACCCCTGCCGACGCGATATTGTCTCAATGCCATATCGACGTTAAGTATTTCGGCAGATACTATTTTTGCTTTTCTTCCAATTTTATTGTTCTGCAATCTGTCCTTTTCTCTCTCTTTCTTCGATAAATGGAAGAACAAAAGCTAACAAATTTTATCCAATTGCATTTTTAATCATTACGTCAATCAAACAAGACTCTTTCAGACAAGATAAAACGTACTTAAATTTTAAAAAGACAGACTATTTGAAGTAATTTTTAGTTAATGAAAATGTACAAAAAAATCAACATTGTTACAACTTTCTAATATACATTATCTAATTACGTTATAATTTATTAGCGCTAAGTAAAAATTAAAATTCTATTCAATTACACGTACAAAAAGTTCAAGAAATATATTTACAAAACACAATTTTTATCGATATTTCCTAAAATGAAATCTGTCAAAAGCCTTTCTTTATTAATTAATGATAACACGGAAGTTAAATTAATACTGTTACTAAAAAAATTGATTTTAAATTCAAAGGATCTGTCATTAAAATTAGCGCGATTGTGTATAGTATGTATTTATGTGTGTATATCACCTTATAATCTTCTTAAAATATAATATTTAAAGTAGATGTGTGTAGGGTAATTCTAAATATTCATAGAGAGTTCAATTTGTAATTATTCCCATGCCGAATATTCCGGAACAATAAAAGAATTGTTACAAAATGTGAATATGTCGATGAAATTTAGAATATTGTATAAATACTCTTTGTGTATATCACGAAAATCATTCGGATGTGAGCAATTATACACATCTCTGCCGATAGAGAACCACGACAAAGAGCATTTACTTATAAATAAGAATTATCTGAAAAAGAATATAAGGTGTACAGTATTTGCTTTTGAGGTCCAATTGTCCCAAAATTGGGCTGCAAAATGAAAACGCTTGAAATGTCTTCTTCATAGTAAAATTTTCTTTAAAGATGATTCAGGAACGATCGGATCCAGAATTTCTGGAAAAATTATATATAAATGGTATTTTTAACCGATATATGAATATTGTTTTTACATTCCGTAAATATTTCGGGATATTGCGAAACTCTTGGAATGTTTTTTGGGATTTTAGGTATCTTTTATGATTTTTAGGAATATTTAGCATTAGCTGAATATGTGTCTGTGTGTATGTGGGTAAAATTAAAAATAACGATTTATGGAAGAAATAAATAATAGTTTACTTCATTGCGTCATAGTTTTTTATAAATATGCATTTTGTGTGAGATTAAATAATTAATAATTTTTTATATGTACAGTTCGCCGTATATAACAAATAACTTTCATGTAATATGCGGCTTTCTCTCGTTTTAAATAACTTTAGGTATCAGATTCATATGTGACTGCGCAGGACACGCCGAAGAAGCTGCGGTTGACGATCTTGCGGGCTTGGGCGGCCCTTGAAACATGCAGATTTTCGCTGTCTTCAAAAGACGGCCATTATTCGCAGTTCGCCAATAAACCGTGCGAACTGCCTGTTTTCCAGCGACATAGCTAACAGCACCACCAACCAGCATCTATGAATAAATTTTGTTAGATGCATTTCTTAAAAAAATATAAAAAATAGTTAATGCATGTGTCCATTATGTGGATATGTGCGTGTGTAAGAACTTTATTAACGAAAGAACAAATATTTGCAAAAGAGAAAGTAAGTAATGATTTTAATTATTAAATTTTATATATATATATATATATACAAATCTTTTTTGGAAAGCTTTTTGTAGCACAAATTAAATGAGCGTAGCGATGATTTAGAATAAAAAATATTGAATAATCGCAAATATATGATAAAAATCTCGAATCATTTAGAATATCTTTTGAAATTAAAAAAATTTTAAAAGTCTTGAATATTTTGTCTTAAATGCGTTAACAATCTTAAATGTCTGAGATATTTTGAAAATATTTTTTTTTATATAATATCTTGCATCACCCCCCCCCACACACACACACACACACACACACACACACGCACGCACGCACATTATTTTAATCCATTCTCAATTTTAAATGTACAGACATAGTTAATAATTTCATTGTTTTAAACCAAAAGAGTTTAAAATATATTGAATATTTTGAAGTCTTGAATGTTTGAGAAAATTAATTTTTTCTTTTGCTTTTTTTGTTCGATATTTTATAATGTTATTTTATTCCAGTCTCTACTTTATGTACAGACATTGAAATGTGTTTCTTAAAATTTGAAATTTTCAGGAATTTAAACATTTTAAAGAAAAATTTTCTAGACACAAGACTTTCAAGAGTTTCCAGGAAAAACTTTCAAGACTTTTCGGAATGCTCGGTTCTCCATAATTCCTAATATTCAAAACAATTCGAGTCTTGCATTTATAAATACAATTTACAGTTAATTTTTGAATAATTATCGCAATGCAGTAATTATTAAAAAAAAAAAAAAAATTCGAAAGAGATTCAAATGTCTATTACAAAAAACAGACAATAAGAGATTATTTCCTGTTTGTTGTTCATTGAGCGAATATGAAAGGAGAAAGGCTCGACATATTCTTTGTCTCGCAGGATATTAGAAACAAGCAGATATAATCAATAAGCAAAGATCTCGATGTGACACGTTTATTAAAAGGATGGTCTTTGAGTTTAATACAATAGTAATATTTCTACAAATTCATTGAAGTTTTAAAATTTAAAATAATATGAATAATATAAAAACTTACTTTGCGTCTATGTGATTGGAAATATACTGCAAGAATTGACTAGATCGTTGAAATGCAACTTGATAGCTTTCGTGGGATATCAAGAGCCGTTATGCGTGCTCCACTCTTATATATTTATACCTCATTTGATCTCGCTGAGGTAAGAACCAGTACTGATGTCTGAGTCGCGTACGGTCGGTATTTTATACGATAAATACAACGTCACACGTCATCGAGATAAGAGATCTCACGCGTCATTCACAATTATTGCCATTTCTACAGAGGAGATTTTTGTCTTCTCGGGGCAGACAAGGAGAAGGCTGTGTGATAATTGCGACGCGCGCGCGTGCCTGCGGAGGGTCTTATTCAGTATTTATCAACTTTTAAACCAAATTGATAAACTCTGAGCGCAACGCTGACGTATATATCGCGGGAAAAATTCCGTTTCGGAACGGTACGGAATATGAACTATGTACATACATCGTACTTGCCGTTCTGCAAAATTGACGTTTGCAAAATTGATGTTACAACATGACGTAAAATCACGAGAGATAATGCGGAAATATAGCGCGAACGACACTCCAGTTGATACAACAATAAACAAAACTTTCTTTGCGTCTCTTCGTATCATTTCTGCATCGGTCGACGACTTATCGCTAATAATAAAACGGAATAAATGTAATTAAAGGATTTAATACGTTATTATGAATAATAAAAAATAGGGTGTAAGGTTTTATTTTTTTATCTGCTTGTTTGATTCATTTTATGTACACATATTTAAAATTTAAATACAAAACCACGGTTCAAAGATACGTTTAAAAATAAGTCTGTTCTTTTTCAGAACTTCCAATTCTGAACTGGTATAC
>Ga0157364_1001032_pt1 | contig 22448 bp, 15 predicted proteins | sample AttsexASBM2_FD_111476 | JGI IMG/M metagenome (GOLD analysis project Ga0157364, IMG submission 111476) | Fungus gardens microbial communities from leaf cutter ant in Ribeirão Preto, State of São Paulo, Brazil - Atta sexdens ASBM2 | ecosystem: Host-associated > Fungi > Mycelium > Unclassified ...
ACATTCTCCTTGAATTCAAATTTTAGTCGCACATCCACGGTACCGCTCTTGATGGATTTGTTTTATCGCGAGCAGTCAATGATAACATAAGTATAACCATGACGAAAGTTTTTCATGTTCAATAATGTTTCACGATTTTTCCAGGGAAATAAGAATTTAGTAATAAGACGGAAACGTACATACATATCATATAAGACAGCGGTTTAGTATTTGTCCAAATTCAGATTCAGCTCATCGTACGGATAAAATTCAGAGTTGGATAAAGTTTCACGTTGGTTAATTTACAATGAGCGAAGTAAGTTTTAGTTGCTTTCATGATGTTTTTTTTAGTAGTTTGCAGAACAAAGAGAATATATGTAACTTTTTTCGTATGAGTATATTCATACAAATCTCACGAAACTCATACTTAGATATCGTCCGTTTTTCAAGATGGACAATTTATTGACTTCGTTCAACACTACGTGAGGCATTCGCCATTATATTTTGAATAATTCAAGCGTCGGTTCAATCGCTGGATCTCCCACAAGGCAATTGTAGATGCGCATTCATCAAAATTAATTAATCGTGACATGAGCGTTAATTATCACATGTTTGTAATCTTCGCAAAAACCCAACGACATGCTTAGCGGCACGCAAAAGTTAAAATATCCGACAGATGTCATTAACCTTTTTGCATTATATTCAGACGAAGTCCAGCATTATGCATATCATTTGAAAAATTATTGTTACTTGAAAACAATGCACAGCTCTTCAGAGTACTGATTATTCCAACATTTCTATTACGATCAATCTCTACGTTATTGAGTTCATATCGAATTTTGTCAAATATGAACGCCATGCACTTATTTCCAAATGTTGGCTGTTTTTGTTGACCTTTTTCCTTCGATGTCAATCTACCATAGAGAACACTTTCATACGATAGCGTGTATAGATCCTGCTGTTGTATAGATCCTTATCTCGTCGCTATGTCCAAATATGGTGTTGACGATACGTATGAAACTCGAACGTTAAAAGTCGGCTCACTTTCAATATTCAAGATATCAACCATCTCAGATATTTCGTACAATAAAGTCTGCTAATTGTAAAAATTTAACGTTTGACACAGTAAACTTCCTTCCATTGAACGATCGAATATTTTTGACGTTGTTCCTCTAGTAAAAATTATACTTCTAATCTATTTCATCTGCTCGTTCAGAACAAGCATCTCACGTTGTCGTTATCACTTTATTGCTGCCATACATGCAATCTAACGGTAATTTCTTCTCTACGAAAATCGAGTAATCGTCCATCTTGATACACAACGTTGTCAGATCTGTAACGCTCCGTACGATGATCGGAAGATAAATGATTTGTGTCGGTCTTTCCGATATCTTATATCCTACTGATGACATGCTCGATCAAAATTCATGCATCATGTGCATAGACTTGCTGTATGCGTCCGTGGTTGCATTCAGTACGAATGATATTTATCGATAATTCCGATTCATGCCATTGTCGTGGTTCCAACACGCGATTCGATGAAAATCCCAACAGTGATCCAATATTGTGAAGTTTAATGAAATTTACTCGATAAGCACATTTGATCTCACTCTTCATTGTATTGTTATTAGTTAATGGGTAGCTGTTCATCCTCTTTGTGTTTTCTCTCTCGCAACATCATTAGGATGAAATTGTAGAATTGCACATCTTAAACACTTGTTTATGTATTTTGTATGATCCTTCGGGAATTTCTTTGTTATCTTCAAAGTAAAACTTATTATTTGATGAATTACATTAGATATCATGTGGTAGGTTCCGAAGTCCTTCAGACCGAGCTCGTAATCATCATCGCTCAAATTTAAGTAGTATACGGAAAGTAGCAGACCGTGAGGACGTTACTCTTACCGTGAGCGTAAATGTTAATCACATGTTTGAATGAATACTGAGTTGAAAGAGTGCAATGTCAATTCTTAAATTGATCGTTTGTAAAAACTGTAAACTATAAAACTGTAAACTGTAAAACTGTAAACTGTAAAACTGTAAACGCAGTTACTTTGATTGTAACATTGATAAGGCGTGCGATTGTATTCGATTTGCGTTACATCCAATCGCGTCAATTCCTTCGGTAGTCGAAGATTGCCGAAACTATCAAAGTAAATAGCACGATTTCTCCGCTTCGCGTACCCAAGTAGTGAGTACCTGGCCCATCATTATCCAAATTTACAATACCGCTCTTATTTCGATATATTCTCCCTGTTGGTAAAGTAATACGCAAAATAAAAATACCTCTAAAATATGGAATTCGTATACGTTTTGCCAGTTGTTGCAGTTGTACATTGATAATTACACCATTCGGTATTTTTGGCAACTGTTTAATGTTTCTTTTAATCTTTTTTATTTCTTCTATTGTGACTTTTCGTCCATGCTTGTACGGAGCGAGGTAAATTCCATGATCTTCTATAACGCGGTTATGTTTCAGTTCTTCCAACTGATGTTGCGCGCTTTATTATTGCTTTATTATCATTTATAGCTATTGCGAATCCTGCCGCGTCGCTGATCAACGAGCCGAAGACTCTCAACAGTGGTAGAATAAATAAGATACCACTACGTTTTGGCACCAGTATTCGTTTTTTGTTAGCTTCTTCTTCGTTTTCAAGCCCATATCAATTTTCGTTTTGGCTTACATAGCCGCTCAAACAGTTTCTCTCTCCAAGAATCGAATTATTCGCGGTAATTGGTTTCCGCTCCTCTTCAGTGAGTATTTTGTCAGTCGTTTTGTGAGATCTTTGCTCCGCGAATAAGCTATGTTCACGACACGCCGCGTCTAATGGATTAATGCCTCGCCTCTAGCCAATCGCTTTTCTAATGCTGCGTACCTGGACCATAAAATTGATATCTGAGGGTATGCAACTCGATCGGAAGTGTGTTTATCGTGTGATTTAAAAAACTGATTTTTTGTTGTGGTTGACATTTGCTACAATTTCTTATAAACAGCGCTGGATCATTAATATGCGATTGATGGCAGGGCAAATTATGTTTTTTAAGCACCGACGATATTGCTAAACTTTTGAATCAGCCTTTATATGCTTGGGTAATTTGTTCTACAATTGATCTATGTAATTTTTAAATTCTCTTAGCAAAATAATTTTCGATATATATTTCAACTCTTAGTGGTTAAACTATGTGCATAGTTGTCCAATACGATAAGAAGCATTCCGAGCGGTTTTGCTTTGCGTGTTACTATAAACATCCGCTCTCGATGTCGTTTTTCAGTCATTATCGTGAAGGGAGAAGATAAATATAAAGTTCGTGTGACATATGCAGATCAAAGTGATTAATGTCGACAATAAAGGGCAGATTGAAAAATAAATAGGCACGCATGGAAACATGCTACCGATTTCTATACGTGGAATCATCTGCAATTTATCGAACTGCGGCAAAACAAAGGTGTTGAGTTAAATTTGCTGGAAAGTCCACATGGCATACGTTTCGAGAATGAGTACATGTACTCGAAGTCGTTGCAACAGTCAAAATACCGATACTTAGAGAATTTATTAGCATCGATTGAAGAAATTAGTTTTTACATTCTCTAATAACGATGTAGTACCACGAGGCCCTTCCAAATTCCATTTTTGTCTTCGATGACGTTACATGCGATAAGCAAGACGCGATCAAAGAGTACTTTGCGATGGATCGACTGTTTCTATCTGTGTCAAACGTACGCAAAGATACCGAAACATTTTATACGTGATAATGCATATTTGTTGATCCTGTTCAAACAAAACGGTACTAATTTGAAACATATATACAATGATCATGTAAACACCGACATGTCTTACGAGAATTTCTGCTATGCCATTGCTGTTGACAACTAAAGTATAAATTTGTAGTGATAGACAAAGGCAGTGCGTTTACGAATGGATGATACAGAGAAAGATTTAATGCGATACTTTAATGTGGTTAGTCGTTGTTAATACCTCAACTACATAACATTTCCTTTAGAGTGCATGGATAACAGTAAAAATCTCAAGAATCGCGAAAGGATACAAAGTAGAACAAATTGAGAAAACAAGTGACTTGATTCGTAAAAAATATCGTGCTTTAAAAACTAGCAAAATAGAAAAAGATGTAGCATTGGAGAAATACTTTAAACTTATCGTCGAACTTCTAAAACAAATTGTTGAGAACACTGCTAATGATGAATCTCGATCATAAGAAAGAAGTCAACATTGTAAAGGATAAAAATATTAAGAAAAGAAAACCTGAAGATAATGAAGATGTTCATGATAATGAAGATGATAATGATGGTGATGGCTTCTGAATAGATTATTCATGGCTTCAAATAACACCATCGTCTAAAAAGCAACGTACAAAGAATTGAATGTTATGTTGAATTCCAATTATGTGTCAGCTGAACTACGCGAATTATCGTATGAACATTCGCATGTTCGCTCAGTTGAAGATATTTATGAAACGTCCAATGAACTGCTTGAAACATTAGTTAAATAATCTTTGCAAACACGGCAAATTCGCGAGAAGTTCATAATCAATTAGGGATACTTGAATAAAAATACGTAAATGCTTCTCATGTTGGTGTCAGAGAAAAGGCGATTAATCACATTTACCTCAGCGTATACCTCAGCGAGAATGGTGTGGTGACAAATATTTCGATGTAGACACGAATAATTTTGTGATCATAGATAGAGTATAGTAAGGTACAAAGATACATCTGGTTTGTACGAATTAATTTTCAAAAGAATCCCCGCTAATATTATTTACACAAGAGATGATAAATTAGCGAATAAAAGTATTATATTGGCAACGAATGCTCATAGACGCAGCCATAATGCGAATAATCAATATTGGGTAACAAAGGACACAAATATAATAAAACCTTAGTGTCAAGATAGAGATACAAGTTGTATGAGATACAAGTTGGAACGGATACCACGCTCCAGGAATCTAAACAACAAGTCAAATAAAAGAGACAGAAAAGGTGTAATATTACGCATCATGACTCTAAATAACAATAAAATTGATTATGTCTATTGGGATTATCCTAACAAACTAGTGGCTCTCCGATTGAGACCTTGCGTCAAGTATGTCACAACACCCATGATAACGAAGTATTGTCTATTATCGAGGAGCTTCATGAAGCTATTTATTATAAATTGAAACGAGATACGCAATCATTTTAATTGATATCGAAATTGATGTCAATGAACAACGTTTATGTAAGAACTTTGTGATATTTTATGCATTTTTTATGATTTTCATACATCAATAATCATAACATAACGTAACATGTCTGAGAAAAAAAGCCTCGAAAAGTGGCGACTGGTGGAAAAACACAGTCTCTGATGAGAAAAAGTTTTCCACGCAAACGTGTCATAATTTGCGATGACCTGTGGCAGATTGATGTGGTCGAGATATGTCCTTACATACAATTCAATAAAGGTTACTACTACATTCTCATTATGTGTTGAGCACGCATGGACCGTACCGTTCAAAATCAAGAGTGGAAATGAAATGGTTACAGCGATAGCAAAGATAATTCAAGATGATAGAAAATGTCCGAAAAATTTGCAAATCAATATGGAAAAAGAATTTTATAACACAAACGTATTCTTGAAAAAATACAATATAAATCATTATTTAATATATGGTATTCCACAATGAAAGCAAACATAAATTCTTAACACGGTGTACAGTAGCGTAAAGGCATCGCACTCCCGTTATTCAAAGTGGGGACTCGGACGTGTGAGCAAATTCAAGATGATCTTTGAGAAAAGTTACACGCCAAATTGTATCACGGAGGTTTAGAATCATCAAAGTATAGAAAACTAATTGTTCAATTAAATCTTCCTCATTATGAAAAATTAATTAAAAGTATTAATTAATATAACATTAACACAATAAATATTTTTAACTTTATCAAATATTTTCCTACTAGTCTTTCTCCTATATATTAACTAATAAATCTTATCTTCATTAATTCTAAATAAAATAATATAAAAATTAAAATTATTTTTTCTTTCTTACTTACTTTACTCTATTCCGTTCTTCCTCCCCTCCTTATCATTTACTATTTTATTCCTTTTTTACTTACTTTTACGTAAAATTATTTAAAAATATGAAAAAAATTAATAAAATAATTAAACACACCCTTATCAATCTCCCCTCTCCTGTTAATATTTCTTACTGATGAAACTTTGGAATCTTATGACATATCTTCTGGAAGATTACCGCGGAAAACTGTTCGCTGGAGTATTCTGTGAATATGAGCTGCATCGTGTTGCTAATCCCAATATATATCTAGTTGAAAAAATATTGCGTAATAAAGGAGACAAAATTTACATGAAATGGTTTGGATTTAATAAATCACACAACTCTTGGATACACAAGGATAATGTGTTGTAAAAAATAAAATTTATTACAAAATTTATTACAAAATGTATAATTTGTGCTCGAAACTTTTTATAATTTTTTTTCCTGTAAAAATATTAAATATATAATATTATATAAATATATAATATTATATATATAAGATTAAATATATTGTACATATTACACGTATTATACATATATGCACATATGCGTACAAACGTACATACTATGTAACGTACTTACTATATTATACATAATATTCATATTAAATATATTAAACGTATTATATACAAATGTGTTTCATTAAAAAAAATACATAAATACGAAAAAAAGAAATGAATTTATAATAATATTTTATAATATCCTCACGGAACATATCAGTAGAATCTGGTACAATACCTTATTATCGTAAAGATTTAGAGCGATTTTCGTTTCGGATATTGTGTACACGTCACATGCAATTTAGATCTTGTGCAAGATTGCTGTCGCTTCATTTCGATTTCTTTATGTAGACATTGCATGTAATCATTGAACGTTATTGATCTCGCTATTACATTCGACCTTTTGCCTTCTTTATATCCTTCTTCCCGTAGCACAAGGCATACATTTTCACTCTAAGCCCAACGAATTCAGTCATGATCGTTATTCATCATGATCACCATTATTTTCGTTGTTCATCAAGCTCGGAACTTTTTTATTTACTAGCAGAATATCAAATATCATTGTCGATCGTAATCGCTCGTATCGAATCTATTGATATCGCATTTTATAATATTGTATATGTCGCATTTGACATGATAAATCAGATTATCCGTGTCAGTGTACATAACTTCACAATTTTCGTGAAACAGCGGTGTCATATAGTGAAATTCATATAAATACTAAAATTTAGATATGTCGAGGACATATCTGCACATACCTACGTATATTGGTTTGTCGAACTCAGTTTTCGCATTCACCTCGAATGCTTTCCGCATTTATATCGCGATCAGGTTCTTGGAAAAAATGCTTCTAATGTAAAAATTTGATTTCGCGATCATTGCTTCTATACCGTATCTCCCGTCCCAACGCGTTACGAGTCTCACATCAACATTACGCATATTCTCCATGATCTGGCCAAAAATCGCGTGATTCATTATTTTGAATAAGTTTTTCTTGAACTCATTCTTTGCTAAAGTTCTAAAATTTGTATTGAGTTGGATGTACTCGCGAAACCACGGAGATTGTGCGAATTGTAATATATGATGAATCTTTGTAATACGGAGACCATGATGAGTACATTGCTGCAGATTGTGATAATGTATGACGTAACATTTTTTATCATACAATGTCGCGAGGAACTTCTCCTCTCGCTTGTCGGGTGGTTTCTCGCGCGTTGGACAAAACGATAGATCGAAATGCGCATCATGGAGATGTTACGGATACTCTATGTTTACTTCGAGAACGTAACTCGCCAGTGAATCTGTCGCGATGATCGTAACATCAAAATTATCTATATCATTGACTCAGTGAAAATCAACATATGACAGTGATTGACACATTGCCCAATCGTACAGATTATTAACGTTGAAGTACATTAACGGTTTCGATGGATTGTACGACTGCATATACTTGTTGATCTGTGCACTGTTTGAACATTGATTCAGAACGCCACATATACCATGTTCGATGAATAAAATCATGTCAATATCGGTAAGAAGTTCGAAATTGACCATGTTTCAACATCGCGTCCCACATAAAATCAGGTAGTGTATAATAATACGCGGAATCGAGTTCATAGTTGGTGTTGCAATTATCCCGAAAATTCTCAAATATATTGACTAACAACAATACATCTGTTTTTAAATATAGATTACTGTATTCACCGAATATTTTGATGGAGAACCGCTATACATTCACGGCATGAACGTAATCACTCTTGGATACGATATCACTTATCAATGAGCTATAAATAATTCGCACGGTGGTAATTCGGTTTCCTTCAACTTTTCGATGCAATCAATGTACTCATACGAAAATATATCTTTACGTGTGAGAAGATCGAAATCCTCCGCGCTAAGATTAAGAAATTCTAACCGCGTAATTTTCAATTTATCTTTATCGAGATACGATATGCTAATTTTCTTACATTGATACTGAAAAATTTAAATGAATCTATAAAACGTATTTTCACAAGTTTTATTTTTATCATTTTTGGTGCTATCGACATATTTCGTAAATGAAATGTATTTTCTTAGTTATGGGAAATAATTCTGTACATTCTTCATACACGATAGCTATATCTTTGATAATAAAATGTGCATTGTGTCCCGATAAATTATGAAAAACTACGGGAATGAATCTTTGTAATTCAAGTTATAATATGAATAATATGCGCGGGGTCTCTGTATAGCCCGGTCAAGTGGCAATGATCGCGTATCCGCGTGTTATTTGGCGCGAACGATTTTTCGCACTCTCTAAATCTGAATCAGTGAATAGTCACTAATTATCCAGGCATACTTGGCACTGATAATCAATGAAGTTCAATGAAAGTTCTAAGAAAGGAAGAATATTTGAGCATTATATAACTAAAATATTGTTTTTTGCACGTTAATTTCAATTTTCCAATACCATTCATTGAATTTAACCAATAAAACAAGGTTAGTTACATTACATAATAAAGATTAGCTAGTTTATGGATCTCACATTTAATTCACTATTATCAGTGGCACACTTGATACTCATATCAGTGATTATCCATTGATATCCATTGATTCAGATTTAGAGAGTGCACATATGGCAGTGTGCTGTTAAATTTTTGTCAATCATCTCGCGTAAAATTTGCCATGGGTATATTGGCCGAAAGTATAGACTCTACACCATGCGCTAAATTTTTAAGTTCCTCGGCGAACCAATATAATGCGACGCAATCATTACCGCGTCGAAACCGATACATACACAGTGAGTTGTCGTACGAGCAACGGACATAGTATGCTAAGCTAAATACCCGATATTGCTGATACGTATAGTTGGATGTTTACATGTCCATCTTCATCTCTAGGGTGCAGTTTAGATCGGGATAGACCATAAACGGGATGCACTCTTTCCTGCAGTGGTAGCTGAAACTTCACTTGTCCTCACTGGGTAGCCGGATCGCGTAGTTGTTAAGTTTTCCACAATCTATTGCGTAGATCACCAGTTTTACACTCGAGCTAAAATAGTGTAAGCATTTGGAAAATAACATAAATTATTATTTTTACAAAAAATGTTACTGAAAATAATTTTTTATATTAAATATATGTAATTCATATAGATTGTAAAAAAATATTTCTTGCTCTTCTTTTTTGCTGAATTGTGAGCTCACAAAGCGGGACAGATCCTTGATCCACACAAAGTGTCCTGTGTTATCGTCGCGCGAATCCTGCGCGTACAACAAATTGACATTTCTTGTCCCTCTTTATATTGGTGAGCCGAAACGAAAGAATTTTTTTTTGCTTCTCGATATACATTAATTGAGATGTCATTGAAATTTTCAAATCTTTTAATTTGACTCAACGTCAGAACTAATGTTTTTGAGATTTAATACAATTGAACAATGTAGATATGATCGACTCTTGCTCCGTATGCTTCTTAGCCGGGTGTAAAGTGGCTACCACTGATCATGCGAAGCACGCGTTGCTTAAAGATTACATTGCTTTCTTAATTTAATTTTTCACAGTAATTCGATATGACATCCCGCGCATGTTCACATTCACGGTCAAATTTAGGATACGCGACAGCGTCTACCCGCTATCGCACTCCTAAAATTCCTCCAGCAATGTCAGGATAGACTTGACGCACAACTCGTACTACTCTTCTAAATTAGACGAACGGAAGAGTTCATAGTTTTTCGTATTAACATTTTTATTCGCGTATCACCTGAGACGAATTCGCCATTAAATTCGTGTTTATCTTAATATTATCATATCCCTGTATAACGTCTCGCACACGTTTCAGCACTATTTCTCTCGTATCTTCGAAGAATTGGCGAGACTCGATGTATCCAGAATTTATTATGGCATCGTATATGGCTTTCGAGTGCTGTATCGATTTCAGGCTTTGTATCAGAGTCCCTCGCTATACCCACTTACACAAAACGCGCATTGAATCTTTCAAACTTTCAAACCGCGCGATACGAGCGATCAACAATTGTTTAATACCAATCGATAATCGCGGCGTTTAACACGACTCTGTTCATCCAGTGATTTGAAATTATCACAAAACTATTCCCACGTGACGTACTTTTCTCGCATATTCAATCGAGCAACTTGTGCTCCAAATCACGGTTCGTTTAATCCATATTAAAATGTACTATTTTTCACAGTCACTAAAATATAATTTTTACACAGTCACTAAAAATATAATTTTTTGCACAGTTGCGTTAAATGTCTTTCACATTGCGCAAATAGGGCATAGATTGCATGGTAATATTTAATATAGCGAGTCTCGGCATTCCTTACAATACATACTATATCTACTATATCTTCGTATTCCATCTTGAATAAAACTCGAAGAAAAAAATTTAGGAAAAGTTGAAGATTCGTGTATGTATTCTCTCAAACCTTTCAATTTCACTATTGACAGCGTGTATATAGATCTCTCCATTTTTATATGCTACTGAGAGTAGGAATTGCATTTTTTGTGAACATTTAATCTTTTTCCATTATTGTATTTTTTATTTTCGTATTCCTCTAGATGATTCATAGTATGGTCTAACTTCTACATCGATAATTAAGATACATAAATTCCATATTTTTGACAAAAGACTAGATGTAAATGGGATATTGATGGTGTATTATTTTTATGGGGGGGAACAGACATACTTTATTGTTATTGGCATCGATCTCTTAAGTAAAAAAGGGTCAATGTCATTAAAGTGCATTCTTAGTACCTATTCATACTAATAGTTATTGTGCATTAGGCTTAATGACAATTACATTAAAAATTAACTAGCATATTTTAAAGATTGATTTCTAGATTGAATACATTGCCTAAAATTCATTTTTGAAAAAAGATAAGATGGGAACAGACTTTATTATCATTGGCGTCGATCCCTTTAGATAAAAAGATTTGATATGGTCAAAGTTAGTACATATATCATTGCATTTATTTTAACGTAGGTTTTGATGGCAATTACATTAAAAAATTAATTCGCATATTTCCAAAGTTAAATAAAATTTTAGATTGGATGTACTGTCTGAAAAAAATTAGAGGAGGAAACATGTATAAAGAGAACTCTAATGCAATCTCTTAGCTTCCATTGTAATCATCGTATTTTAATCGAGAATTGTGAGTTTTCTATTGGGTGCAAAATGAGTACAAATAAACAATATTGTTCCTCGATGGTGAATTTACTTCATGAGAACTTGGATTTTGAAATGTGCTTACTCGCAACGATACATGGTGTGCCCAAACATGGGAGATGGCAGATATGTGAAGATATCAATGCGTGTGATGCAAATTATAATGATTGTGTAAATTCAAATCTTCATACATATCATTGTACGATTCATGGTATTAGCAATAAAAACTATACTGAAGCTCTATCACATATACGTGTAGATATAGGACTGAAGAATATACATTACTTCTGTGTTATAAAATATGATCTTCCTTTTGTTGATATTAATGATGTTTATATTGAGATATTCTTAGCTCAAATACGAATTGGAAATAACTATGATTGATGCTAAAATAATAAATTGGATATTCTGCTGGAAAATGTGAGAAATGCACTTATTAAAGGTACATATGAGCACTTATTAAAGATATGATATTACTGATTCAGTTCGGACTGCTTACTTTAAACACTCTAATATCTATGGAATGTGAAACTTTCGAATATTGGTAGAGGGATTTAGTATTTAAAAGAGAGACATAGTCATATTATTATATCGATCGCTCAGTGGATACCGGTGAAACACTCGTATAGTATAAATATCGTATAGAACAATATAGAACAATATAGAGCAGATTCTCATTACAGTCGTTACCGCTTTCCTCGAAAATGCAAGAAAGTATAAACTATTCCGATTCAGCAAAAAGAATCATGTAAATAAGTATTACAATTTTTTTATAAAATTGTATTAATTTTTTATACATTTTCTCTCTATATCTCGCTTACCTATATTCGTCTTTTATTACAGCACATTTCCTCGCTATATGTCTTATATCTTAAGAAGATATGCATTAATATCTACAGCTTACAAATATCTGGATATTGGAATAGCCATGGGATCTATGTTTTATGTGGAAATCGCGATCGGCGATACTCGAGGTAATCGTATTGTTCTGCCATATGTTACGTGGACGGTATTTGATGAACGGTGAACACATCAAACGATTGATGCACTCGAATACTCCATCATTAATAATTCAAGATTTTGTGATTGAACTTGTCAAAATACATAATGTACATAATGTAAAATTATCATTATGTGATAAGTGTATATGAAATCATCAACTATACTTTTTATGCTTGAATTTGAACGATATATTGAACACGAGTATTCCGATTTACGTCATTGTACGAATAGTGTAAGCGATAAATTCAAATATTTCATGACTTATTTAGGTCAAAATTGCGTTATGAATAAATTTGCGGTAAATATTTTGCGCAAGATTTATGATAGAAATTGTATTGAATGTGAATTAATAGCATATGCTTCAGATCATATTGTATGTCATGCATTATATGAAAAATGAGAATATTAAATAAATGAATATTAAAATTATTCTTTTTATATAATTATTAAAATTTATATTATAAATTATTTATATAATTATTAATATATTAAAATTATTCAATCCTTTGTCTCTCAATCATTCCTTCTTCATACCTCCATATTGAATTACTTGATAAGAAAGCATATTTATATTAATAAAAATATTATCAGTTGCTAAATTAAAATTATGAGTCATCTTATTAAAAAATCGTAAAAAACAAATAATATATCTATTTAATAAAATCGTGTGCGAAAGAAGAAAAGAGAACGTGGGAGTTGGAGAGAGGGCGGGACAGAGAGGACAAAAGGTGCGAGAAAGAGAACAACGGATTAAACGCAACGAATGAGAGAAAAAAAACAACCATCCCCTTCCTTTTAACACGGACTCCGGTGACGCGCTTTCTTTTCCTCGGATCGCGTCTGAGTGCACTTCCGCCTCCCTGACCTCCCTAACACACAAATACATATCGCATATATGTTTACGCATTAACACATAGTGGATTAGAACCCGCCTAGCTATCCTGATTTGATTCTAGAATAAATATGAAATCTTTTTATTATGTATTGTGCTCGCATTCGCGAGCGTGATGCAACTTCGTCATGTGTCGCTATTATTTTTCTTTACGGTTTTCTCTAATCACCACAATTCTATATTCTGAGCTGACCATGTACAATAATCTGATAAATTTCAATTGCTCTCCACTCTCAATATCGAATATTGCTAGACACAAGAAAGCGTGTCATTTTTTCACGGATTTAACAACAAGATTTCACGCAAAAGATAAAGTTCTCTGCAGAATCGCGAACGCGAACAGCTCTGATAACCGACTGTGCAGCCACAATATTGGTAGAGGGGGATGGTTCGTAATCGGAAACGGAGAATATTAAAGAATGAGCAGAAATAGGGTCGGTTCTAACCCAGGTCTTTTGAGGAAAATGCGAGGCGCGAGGGATACGTAGGCAAGAGAAAGCGGAGCTCGGGGAGTACTCGTAGGCGAGGGGAACGCCTAAAAAATTATAATAAATTATATAAAATAAATTTTACCTTCGCCTCGCCTTTCTCCTCCTCAGCCTCCTCCTCTTTCTTAGCCTCCTCCTTCTCCTATTCCTTTTCTTCCTCTTTCCCCTCGCTTCGCTTATTCCTCAGCCTCCTCTTCCTCCTTTTCTTCCGCCTTTCTCATCCGCCTCTGCGAAGATGTGAAAAAATTTTACCTCGTCGTGCAGGTAGAGGAGTACCATCACCAATTCGACGCATTCATCTGCATCAATGTTGTTGAGGTGTACAGGCTCATCAACATTCATTTACACGATATCTTCTTTTTCTTTTTTCTTCTCCTCGTCCCAATCATCGATGATGATGACAGAATTTTCGTTCTCCTTCTCGCCTAGAACGACGTCGTTTTCCATGTGAACATCTCTTCCCCCTCAATAAATTTTATTTTTTTACGCGGAGGTTCATGGTTTTCTGGTCTTTTTTTTTCTTAGTCACACACAAATTATCACCTAAGCCGCTAAATGGCAGAATATTTTTTTGCAGTTTTTAAAAAATCATTCGTAATATACTACAATACACTGCTCTTTATATGTATTACATTCGCGCACGCAGACAAGATTCGGCGCTAAGCCAAGCGCAATAACACTACCGAGTCTACTTTTTATGCGAGACCGCGAGTTGCGAAGCATTGAAATTATTAGATCTTAATAACGAACTGATCAGATTCTACATAAGCTCAATCGATAGCATTTACTTCAAATTGTGTTAAACTGGTGTCGCGCATACAAGACTTGGTAGACTAGAACGTCGAAAAGCATCTTTTGCATAGCAATGCTGCTTAGGATACATTTTATTTTTGCACTGCATAGGAAACACTTATGGAAGAAATAAATCACTTAAAATCATAAATAAATGATTACATAAATATATAAATAAGGACTCTCAATCTTAAAAATAATAATTAAAAATTCAGAACAAGACTAATGAGAATCTAACGCTGATGTCAGAGCGAAGAAATGCAGATAATATTCAGATGTTTGCGGTTATTCATTTATTGTATGGAATGTTTCGGCTCACTTTGGAGTCATTCTTTCTTTAGCGAAAAAGTAGAAATATAATATATCGTTGAAAGTAAGTCACTCGCAGATTGACAGAAATGCAGTAATCAATACACTATAAATTATTACAATTTTACTTTAATTTTAGTTTAATAATTATAAAAATACGTGTGACTTCAACGGGAAAGAAGTTCACAAACATTGATTCACAATTTTCATAAGATATAAATTAAAGCAAGTTGTTCCTCATATTAATATCGTGTCAGTTCATCTTGTCATTTGACGTGTCATTTGAAATTGAATGTTACAAAGTGATAAAAGGACTTCTAAACAATGACAATAAATAATAAGAAAGTCAACTTATGACCAATTCAAATCTTAATATTTTAACGTGTCTAATAAGGAAGCACAAATAGTGCAAGCAATTCGTGTCTGTTTTGAAGTTAAGTCCATTCTTCTGCATGTAAATATGAAGCATTTCTGAATTTAAACGTTTATTGAGAAATCTTTCTTCACATGAATTTGGACATTCTCCCAATCAAATTCATTTTCATTTAATCAAATTCATGATTAAAACTAAGTTGATGGTTTATGATCACTGATTGGTTCTTGTTACTGTTGTTGATATGTTGCAATGCTCAGATATTCTCGTGAATAATTTTTGACCTGTTTGATCAATATACGACGCATCACAATTTTTACAAGGAATTTTATAATATTTTTATTGGAAAATTTTAGGAGAGTGTATTTCTGTACTTTAATGAATTTATTAAGCTTATTCAAACTGAAGATAGTTTCAAGTTAATGTTCCTGATAATAGTAAAGAATTTCTCAGACATTGATGGAACATAAGGTAGAACGAATCATAATGGACGTTCTTCATTAGTATCGCTAGTAATATTATTCCCTTTCGTCCGTAATTTGTGAATAACATTTTTAGACGTGAATTAATGATATTGAAAATAAAGTCAACCGGATCATTATTTAATAAAATATTGACTATAAATTTCATGTTCTTATAATAAAATTTTGAACTTAAAAATAATATTGCTTTGTCAATCATTCCTGTTATTACGCTTTCTTTTGAGAACTTGAACGTGTTGAAAAATAATTCATTAATAATGAGAAAAAAATATTAGAATTCGATTGGTTTCGCAAGCCTACTTTTTCCGGACATTATTTGAATTATCTGATCGTGGCAAAGTAAGGGCAGCATTAACCGATAAAATGGAAAAACGATCGGCAATTGTAGTTAAGTTAAAATTGTAGTTAAGTTAAAAATGCTTGTCAATGCTGATGAAAAAGTATTAGGAGCAGGCAACTTGAATAAAACTCTAAGTTTAGATATTTTATATAAAATATCAAGTGAAAATCGAGCAAAATACGATCTCGATAAGGAATTCGTAACATTTATGATCAAATTATTTAATCAGCAGCAAAAGCAGATCCGCGGTGAAGAGATACATGGTTATATTCAAGAATTTGCTATAATACTACTGCCAGTGATCCTATTTAGAGAAAAACAAATTCGATGCTTAGCTTCTGACAAACTGAGATATTTGCATCTGGATGCAATTGGTTCGATCATTGCACAACTTCTCAGTACTGCAAGTACCATCTAATGTTATGCGCTAGTCTTGCCAGGAAGTGTCGATGTTGGGCCATTACTTGTTGTCGAATTTTTATTGTCGAAACACGATATAACAGCAATTAAGCACTTTCTGGACATATTTAATGACAAATTAAAAAAAATAATGACAAAGAAAATAAAAAAGGTCGAAATAGATTTCAATGTGATATTAATACAGTCTCTCTGCAAAGTCATTAATGCAATAAACTTATCAAACTACAGCCAATATATGTACGAAAAATACGAACAGAAAATAGTAATGATAGAAAATGTAACAATTATCCATGTATGCTCTTCGCACTTTATAAAGACAATTATTCAAACAATTAAGAAGTATTATCCAAATGGGAAGAAATAAACATGCATGCATTCTATAGCAATATCATTATTAGCAAACATGTTGCACTGTAACAGTGTATCAGTTGTTGCTGAAGTGTATAGTGTGTTAAATTATTCGGAAAGGAATGTCAAGTCGATAATTTTAATTATTTGATACAATCAGTAAAAATAATAACAGAAGACGCAAGCAATATCTTGGATATGTATTTACCGCTAAAAATTGAAATTTCTGTCGACAGAAAATCATTTCCGTATTATCATGTATTTAATTCTTTGCGGCATATCAAACACATGTGACATCTTTTTAATTTGAGTTTTTTAAGTTTTTCATACAGTTTCTAACATATTACTACATTGGAAAGGACATTATCAGTTTTCTAAAACATCAGTTGTTATAAAAAAAATCATAGAAACATTCCTATTGTTGACGAAATATATTTTATAAATAAACAAATTGAAAAAATTCATTCCTTTTTAACAATAAATGTGATTGTGACTAATCAACAATAACTAATTAATCGAAAATAAAGTCCATGAGGTCGCTGATTATGAATCTGAAGTTAAAATTTAAAAATTTTAAATAGCAGATCCAATATGGCGGACCCTTTGAAGCATACATTTTTTTTACATAGAATTCAGTTGAAATTTGTTACTCAAGGGAGTTTTCGCTGATAACGAATCTGATTTCAGATTTTCAAAATTCAAAATGACAGACAAAAAATTAGTTCTGGGGCTGTAAAACATAAAAATTATTGAAGCAAGAAGGAGTGTCAGTTTTTACTCAGATTTACGCGTTGCAATAACAGAATTTGAGAAATCTACGACAATGAAATTGATGTCATGGAGACGTGAAGAAAAAAATCCAACGAACAGATTTTTAAAATATTCAAAATTTATTAAAAACACGATTAAGCAAAATAAAGAGATTACAATAATTTCCGATAACAATGATTCTCGAGATAATTTTGAAAAATGCGAATCAGAATGTCCCGTGACTGAAAGAGCAGTAGAATTTATGCACAATTGATGTATTCTAATAAATTTCCTGAATTACGAAAAGATATCAATAATTATATTGTTAAACCTGAAAATTTCAGGTTTAACCTGAATTGATTGTTTAACCTGCTGACGCGTCTGCGGATTCGGATCTGATTTAGTTTGCAGAACAATTCCTGGGTGATATTATAACGCATTTCTTAGTCTCTTATTTGAAATTGCAAAGAGTAAAAATTTTAATCTCTTATGTTACGACATTCTATTTTGTGAGAGTACATTGACGCAAGGATTTATAAGTAGGATACAACAAGTGAGCAACACGAAAGAGAGTGCGGGATTACTTTGTGTGGTACGTACCAATAAATTATGCAGCTCACTTGACCTTTCTGATGATAATTCACGAAAAATCATTGTGTATTTAGATTCGTTACATAATAATCCGAACGAAAATATTTTAAATGGCATTTGTTATTTTATGCAAAAACATCTAGAAATTAACTCGTGGAATGAATGGATATCCCACAAGATGTTCCCTCACAAATAATAAGTAATAATGTAGGCGGAAATTATGGAGTGCACGTATGTGCATAAGCGTATACAATAGTTTCTGGAACTTATGTTTTCCAAACAAGACATGAATGCAGCACGTAAACGTATAGCAAATGTTGTACCACTCAGAATGCAAGGGTGACGCTCCGGGCATCATTTATAGAAATTACGGGTCAGCCGTTAACCAGTCGTACCGTTAAGATACGTGCTGCTCAGGGCATGGAGGAATCACAAATTGGACGTGGCGGGGGTCGTTTGGTAAGGATTCGAAGTCCTTCAATTAATATAGACCAGCGTTCGTGATGTAAGAAGTTTTGTTTCCACGAGTACTCGATGTGTTACAATCTTATGATGTCTCTCAGTAGCGTTCGCAGTAACGGAGATTCTCACTATAGTCATGTATCTTCCTGACTTTTCGGAACTGTCTCGAGGTGCTCGAGGCTTACGCTTTTATGCAAATTAAGCCAAATTAACGCGTGGTTGCATTAAATTAAAGTATGTCATCTGTTTTGTAATCGAAAGTATGTGACTTGATTTATAATGATTTAACTACTGGTCTGCGGAAAATTTGCAGACGTAAATTTTGGGTATGACCTATTTGGGTCAATACAAAGTATCTTACAAATTCTGTCTCTGATAAAAGAACAGAAAAAAAAATAGTTACTTTTAAAAACTTGATATCAAACAATCAAAAGCCAAAAGTTAAGTACCATTGAAGAATTCAGTATAATTCAGTATAAAACATATAAAAAAGTCCGAAAGTGCTCCATTCTGTTTCATAAGCACATTTGACTTTGCAGCACCTAATATTATAAACTGATACATCACAGAGCAAGCAATTACAAATGCACACATAAACAATTAATAACAATAAAAATTCAATGAAGAATATAAAATAAAAAGAAAGTAAGAAAAATTTTTAAATCATCTCATAATATTACTCTAATAAAATAATATAACTTTAAATAATAATTCATAATATAACTCATAATCGACTAAACTATATTATGGACTAATGAGAGTCAGCGCGAACGGAGATGCGCAATTAATAATTTACGAATAATCTTGTTAATTTATCCGTTGATGTCATCTTTTTCGTCTTAAAATCTTGAACGTTTCGATTCTCTTTGGAATCTTCATCAGCAAATTCCTTAAAATTATATTAGATTTCGCAAACATTTGATATAGATTCACTATCAGGTTGACAAAGCTGTAGTATTATTTGTTTCAAAACATGTATGTAAGATATAAGTTCTTTTATTAATGTATCAAGCAACTCACCCAATCGATCGCAAAATCTCATTATGAAATCTTGGATATATTCAACTTAACTAATTAATTAACATTTAGTATAAATTTGTTTAAATTCCAACCGTCTGTCCGAAGAAACAATTTAATTTGATGCTGTCTAATATTTGCTAAAAGTCATATCGATATAACATAAGTTATAATAAATATGAGACCGTATTGATTTGCTTATTTAATCTAATTGTTGTATATTATATTTTTAGTATAGAATAATAATTGTAAAAACGGAAAATTATTAAAAATTAACAAGCATGAATATAATGATTATGAAGTCAACACATTAGAAACGACACAATGATTAAAACACTTCGACTCCAACTGTTACATACATAATAATTAATAAGTCTAAAGAAATGTAACAAACAGTTTCAATATTTAAGTTTCAATATTGTGCCAATGCATACATCAATGCATATACATAGCATATCCTAGGTCATCCTCAATATTTTAAATTGTCAAACATAGATGCGTAAGCATGATGCAGTGCCTCTGTATCAGACCTTAAGTTCAGTCCATTTTTCTGCATGTGTATATAATTTTTCCGATATTAAATGCTTATTCAATGTTCTTTCTGAGATTTTTATGTTGTCAATTGAATTCGTGATTGTATTCCAATCTATGATACGTGATAACAGAATGTTTATAGGTATTCCAATTAATGTTATTGCTATGTTCAGCAATCCTTATATTATATTTAATTTCCTACCTGTTTGATCTACATAGGTTGTATTACATTCTTTGCATTCAATTTTATATACAATTTTTATTCAAATTCGAGAGAACATCTTTCTATACTTTTATGAATTCAATTTATTCTTGCTAAAAAATGCTGGTTTTTCGCCCCTACATATAGTTATAAATTTATCCGCATTATATAGTTGAATTATATAGTAACAAGAACCATGGATCTTTTTCTAAATTATTCTTATTGTCATTCGAATTATCCATTTCAGTGTCCGTAGAATTACGTTTTGAGAACAAATACTTTAATTTTTTAGAGATTTCAAAAATAAATACTACTGGATAATCATTTTTTATTAATATATTAATTATGAACTTAATATTTTTTTGGTGAAACTTTGGATCTGAAAGCAAAACCGCTTTGTTAGTCATCCCCATCACTATGCCTTTTTTCTGATTCATAGGGTGTGCCGATAAATAATTTAAGTATCTCTCTGAAAAAGTTGGTTTGTGATACCAATCAAATTCTAAACCATTTCCATTTTTTATGATTGTTATGTCTAAGAAATTTATTCTGTCCCCACCTCCAAGGTGAAGTGTAGTCTATTGTGAAACAAATTGAATGTTCTTAATACCATATCTATTGAATCTGCAGGGACTGCCGTCACGACATCATCCACATAGTTTATATAAAAGTTAGAATCTAAATCTATGATCTTAAATGCCTTCTCCTCTAAATCTCTCAATACAAGATCTGCTATAATGGGGGAAAGAGGTGAACCCATTAGAGTACCGTGATTTTATTTGTAGAACTCATCATTAAAACTAAAAACTGTCGAATTTAAAACTAATGAAATTGCCTTCATGAATTCATCCCTTGGTATACATGTTGCTTTCTTTAAAAAATCCCATCTTTTATCTATATTGATATCGATAATTCTATGGGACTGTTTGAACAATGAGACAACATCCAAAGATATTAAAGCAAAATTGTTTGAAAGTCGTATGTTTCTAAGTTTTTTTATTATTTGCTATTCTCAATTTTACTATTTGATACTCTATTATTTGATATTATGTTGTGTAAGAAAGCTGCCAAGGAATAAACTGGACTATCTAACGATGATATTATAATCCTATAAATATTGCCTGGCTTATGAACTTTCGATAAAGCGTAACACCTAGATATCCCCTCACTACACAGGAGATTTTTTGTATATTTGATCAGAGATATACTTTTTCTTTTTCCATCCCATAGGCAACTCTTTTATGCTATTTCAATTTGTTTAACGGATTTTTTATAGCTTAATGTGTCAGACTCTTAAAGCATTTGAATAACTTTATGTTCCCCCTGTTTAATGCAACTATAATATTCCCTTCGTCCGCCTTTGTGAAAATTATGAGTTATTTTTAATAAATTGAGTCATGTATTTCACGAGAGAAAGCCATCTCTTATTTAAAAAATTATTTATAGTTTTTGACAGAAATTTCTTTAAAATCGGGATGATTTAATTTCTTATTTTCAATATATTAGGTGTACAAAAAAGTTCTGAGCTTTAGATTTGATACAACCAAAATAACAATTTAAATTTTACATATCTTCCCGCCTTTTTGTGGTTTTAAAGCGTTAACATTTGGCCTTCTAAAATGCCATATGGTTTGATGTTTGATGCACATAACCTCAAAAATCAGTAGTGTTCACGATAGCAATAACAAAAGAGCATATTCGATTTTCCATCCACTTCGCGTTTCATCTGAAGAAAAATGCTGCTGAAGCCACTGCAATG
>Ga0157364_1001033_pt1 | contig 22443 bp, 8 predicted proteins | sample AttsexASBM2_FD_111476 | JGI IMG/M metagenome (GOLD analysis project Ga0157364, IMG submission 111476) | Fungus gardens microbial communities from leaf cutter ant in Ribeirão Preto, State of São Paulo, Brazil - Atta sexdens ASBM2 | ecosystem: Host-associated > Fungi > Mycelium > Unclassified ...
ACTTTCAGGGAGCAATTTTTAAGTTCAATCGCAAAAACTTGTTGAACATAAACAGAATGCTCATACTTGAGAACTGTGCTCAACAAACAATTTTTTGAGAAATACAAGATTGACAAATCGTTGACAGAAATTTATTCAAAAGTTTTTATACTTTTCCACAACTCGAATATTCTAAAAATTTATGATTTTTATTTAAATGTTATCTGCATTGTTGATTCCAACTTTTGTGTCGCACAAAATTATTGCATTGCTATGGAAATATATATTTGGATCGCATATCCTTTCTTTTGAATATTGTATACGTGCAATTGTATAATGTAAAGAAGAATTTTACGTTGAATATTACTTTTGTGTATAAATAAATTGAGAATACAAAACTGATTGTTATGAGAGTATAATAAAAATTAATAAAATATTGATCCTAAGAGTATCGATTTTATAAAAGTATCGATTTGATGGTCTATGAATAAATTTCAAGCGTGTGAATTGTATAGAAAGATTAACTTTATAACATAAACTACTGATATCTTACGGAATGTATAGAATCATGCGGTACGCATGATATATTACGATAAAATCTAAGTTATGTTCCAATATATGCCGATGTGTTTATTTTATAATAAATATTAGTGCTTGTTATTTTGTTTAACGGTAAACAAAACAAATTACAAGAGAAATTTTTATTAATACTAAAAAGCAGAAAATAAAAAATGTTTAAATTAAATATTTTAAAAACACTGCATATTTAAAATAAAATAATTGGTTTATAAATTATATATACATATTTTAAGTTATTGTTTAGAGTAATATTATAATAATTTATTAAGTATAGTTTTTATATATCGAGAATTATTCGGCATTCTGTACACGTAACAATAGCGTTGATAATTGTAATAAGAGATAAGCATAAGTCTCCTTCAAAATGCAGTTTTGCACGCGCGAAGACAATCTTGTCATGGTTAGTCGGTCGGTTATCTCGACACGAATTTCCAAAATAGTCATAATTATAATGTCCTCGAGGAGCATGTACATACGATAGAGGAACACAGTAGGTGCGGGAAGCAAACATGGCATGTTCCAATGATACCTAGAATGTTTCCTAGATAGCAACAGTAGAAGTTTAAATGTACACGTCGGACATTTACTCAATATTGTATAGAAATTATATAGTATTAAAGAAAACATGGTATATGGAACTATGTGATAATTTCTTAATTATAATTATTGCAACTCTCTATTGATAAAGTAGAGTCTCTTTTTTCTCTTCCTTCTTTCTCTTTTTTTTATTTTAATAAAATATAAAAAAAATATATTTATGTATATTCTTTAACAAAAATATTTTTGAAAGAATGCTATACAAATATCAAATATATACGATAAAATTAATTTACATACATAAAAAATTACTTCTCTCAAAAAATTATGTTTATAATATATTAAAGTTAACAAAAAAAATATATAATTAAATTTATATTTAATAATGTTAAGTTTAAAACACATAGCTTTTTTAAAGCATAATTATTGCCCCAGTAATAAATTACAATAGATTAATTCTATTAAATATCAAACTAGGATTAATTTTTAAAATGTTTTGACTTATTTATATGTAAATGTTAGAGTGTCAAAAAAAGTAAAAAAAAGTAAAAAAAAATTTGAATTAACCTTAAACATTTTATTAAAATAGATTTAATTATACTTTATGTTGCTTTTATAGCAATACATATTTAATGGTCAGTATGTCTGACAAATGTTTGATTTTACTACTTTCTCTCCTCCTTTATGTGCGCTGTGAACCATAAAAATTACAAATAATATCAATGACATTATTAAAGAAAAACAGTTGATCTAATTAAATTTTACAAAAAGTAAGATATATTTGTTACAAAAAGTAAGATTTGTTTATTATGTAATATTTGTAAAAAAATTTATTTTTTAAATCTCGCTTATATTTTAACTTATTTGAATATTAGAAGAAAAATTTATCCAACGATACTAACAAAATAAATAATGTAAATATGTTTTTAAATATGATTTTTAATAATAATAAAATAAGATAAGAGTAACTAAAATTTTAATTTTTTTTTTAGATTTTTTTAAATATTTATCTTCAGCTGTGCATTATTTTTCTGTAATTATGTTGTGACATGTTCCATGGACATCGAAAAATGTTCAATGTTCAAAATACATGTTTGAACATAATCTTGAATCGAGTTCTTAGAACGTTACATATATATTCCTAATTACACGGAAGTAATTGTAACAAAAACGTTAGGAAGCCGTCTGGTCGACGCATTCCGTTCTGTCGCGATCCTAATGTATCTTATCTATCCGTACATTGACCTACCCCAACTGGGGAAGAGGAGGGAGGTTGCACCATTGAGATATTGCTCAGCTGCAGCCGCGTCCCTCGAAGGGCTGTGCGTTACGTCATCGCTCATGGTCGACCGTAGTTGGCACGCAGCTTCGCCCTATGCAGACATCCGTGTCTGATTTATACATCCTACGGGTTCAAGGGGATACTATTCGGCAATATGAATACTAGAATGTTTCTTTCGAGTTTGAAAATTTAAAAAGAATGATTTCTCTAAAGTAAAAGTATCAGTTTTGTAATAGTTTTAGCTACACTTTTGCATTTAGTATTCTCGAAATTAATATAACTAGACCGTACATTTCTTTATTACACATCTCATTTCGTTATTATACTATAATAATTTTTTAATTTTATTTTAAACAATTTCTATCCTTTAAACTTTAAAACCTACATAATAATTTACGTACATTTATGTTTTTGGAAAAGAATTTTTTATAATGCAAAATATTATATGTATATTAAATAATTAAGTCATAGTGTCAATCTAGTCATATATTATTTCAGAATTTTGTATCAAGCAAAGTCACATATGCTTTATAAAAGTTTTTTAAAAAAAGTTTTTAAAAAAAAATTCAAAATTTTTTAATAATTTTATTAAAATATAATTATAATGAAAGCAGAGATTTTTCATGTGAAACAAGCAACTATGTTAGTTTTAATTATTTTAAGTTTATTATCTTAAGAAATCATCTAAACAGAAAATACATTTAAAAAAATAGATAAAATTGTATATATATTTATTATGTTATTCATTTATAAAGAAAGAGCACATTTTAAGGAATAAAAACATTAAGGAAAAAAAAAAATTTCTCGGTGTCTAAATATTCAATAATTATGTTAATTATACAATCAATATTAATTATAATATATTAATAACAAACTTCTCTATGTTTTAAATTTAATATAAATAAATTTCATTTTATTTTGTCATTTTCACAGAAATACAGTTGCACTTCATTGCATTGTTCATGTAATGTTGATATTCATCGGTAGAATTCCAGAAGCCACATAACCAATCCTCTTCTTTATTTTTTGTGTGAAGTATCGACAGGAGCAAAAATGCCGACGTATCGATGTCGAAAAATTGATTTCAAATGGCATTTATGAATGATAGTGTCATACCACGTCGACGACTATTCAATATAGAGAACATCTCGAAATACACAGTATATATATATGGTACAGGAATTTATTCTACATGTAATCTATGTATTGAACTTTCCTTTATCAAAGATTTCATTTGAGTGTTAATAACTATATTTTAACATTCAGTTAAAAAACTTTAAATCTGCAGATTTTTTAGTAGAAATATATATATATATATATATATAAATTAGTAGAAATATAATAAAAGAATAAAGAAAAAGTTGAAAAAAATAATTTTAAAATTTTCTTTAAATAGGATTGCTGTGTGTGTATAAATTTTGATTTCTAAATAAATATATGTGTCGATAAATTTTAAAATATTATTAAAACATTATATTTTCTTCTTATATTTTAATTAGTTATGATCTATTTGAAGTATTGCTGGTTTTAGTTTAAGTACATACTGATCTTTCATAAATACGTATTTGTTAAAGTATAAAAATAGATAAAATAAATATTTTAGAATAAAATTTTAAAATTAATTCTTAAAATTTAATTCTAAGATTTTTTTTTATCTTTATCTATTACAAATCTAATTAATTTATATGTTATGTTATAATAATGTAATTGAATTAGTGTAATGATAACCAACATATTATTAATTTAAAAACTGTTTTGGCAGATGATATTCTCTCTCTCTCTCTCTCTCTCTCTCTCTCTCCTTCTTCTTCTTCTTCTTTCTAAGATTAAATATGTGTAATTTTTATTCATGTAAAATTTTATGCAATAAAATAAAATGGAAATGCTTCAAATATTTCATAACAGATCATGTTATACATTTACTTATTGAATTTTTTAATGAATAATCGCAAAAAATGCGAAAATTGAAATTGGAGTAATCTAATTTTGTTTTAAAATTCACGTATATTTGAATAAATGACAGTGACAAAAATCTTTTACGTCACTTTATGAAACTTTATGAAACTAAAATGCCGCTGCTGTTTTTCACAAACTATGTCAAGATTGTAGGAAAGAATCTTAGCTTGCATAAATATAAGGAAATATCTTAGGGAATATATTCGGGATAATAACAATTAGCATACGCTTTTTACCAATTTAAAATTTAGATGTAATCTTGATTGTAAGTTCTTCAGCATATAAATCCTGATATTTTACAGTTCTGAATATCGTGTAATACAAATCTAAACTTGTAAGATGTAAAATCTCAAACCTCAGCTTCCAACTTCTTTAATTCTTCAGTTTCTGACTATCATCTTTCAATTTTTTAAATTTGTATTAATAATTCATTATTATAATTATCATTAATAAAATTTATGAATTTTTGCAAAGAGTTATCTACAATGATGTATGACATTTTGTTTATGCATAATTAAGGCTGTAACTCGCTGAAACTTATTACTTGCTGAACAAAAAAGCGCGGAAGCTTGGGACTAAGCTAAGTTTCCTTCTCGCATCAATGGCACGTACACAGAAGGGGTAGGCGTGGCACTCTACGTTGGATGCTCGCGCGTGCACCGGACGCGAAGGGATAAGACAAGGGTATGAGCAAGAGGGTTGATATGTGCGTATGGGATGCCGCGCGAGTATAAAGGGAAACGAAGACAAGAATGAGAGACAGAGTTATTTCGCGAGATGAAATGGAACGAATGATGTGTGCGTAAAACGAGGACGACAAAATAATGAAGAAGCCAGACAGAACAAGAGAAAGAGGGAGGGGAGAGAGAGAGAGAGAGAGAGAGAGAGATAGAGGAAAAGAGAGGAGGATTGAATCTGCACAGGGATGAAATAGCGGATAGAGGGAAGCTGCGAGGAACATTCTTCCTTATTGCGTAAGCGTGAGTGAGAGAAGTAGAGAATGTGCGCCGCACCGCGCCGAAGAGAGTGGAGTCTCGTCAGAGTGAGGGAGAGCGTAAGAGAGGGAGCGAGAGCCAGATAGAGTAGGATAGAAATGCAGGGCGCGAGACCGCGCGACGCTTTCAGTCACCGCCCGATCCTCGGCGCGCACGGTTTTGAAGCGGGTATTTCTCTATCGTAGAAATAGATTGGTGATTTAAATGGAAGTTCATCGAGAGACAAGAATCGTGTGATCGGTATTGAGTGCATGCGTCGGACAAAAGTCAAATGACGCGATCGTGCTGAAATTGAAAAAATCAGCGATCGACGACTGAGTGCGCGAATATAATTACGATACCGAAATTTCGATGTGAGATTAACTTATAAATGGTGCAATGAGAATCGCAAGAACGCTGCGATTAAATTTCGTTATTATGTACAGGTGAAAACGTGGTCGTCCGGACGCAGAAGGAATCAGGACTATTGTAAATGTGAATAGTCTTGGAATAAAAATTTTACGAGAGTTCGTAATCTTTTTCCTACTTTGATTTCAGTCGTTTTTAATCGAGACGATCGATTCGTCGAAAGACTACATCGATCATGTAGTCGCGAAGCGGCGTTTCAACGGCAAGAAACTAAATCAGAAGTCACGCGGGTGTGTTCAGAATTAAATGGTGCGACAGAAATGACTTTTTTCCAGACGATGATTTATAATTATCTAGAAATCTTTAGTGCATCCACAGATGTGTAATGTGAACACACGAACAAATAACTTCGACTTTGTCCGCGGATTTGTCGCGGCGAAATGAAGGACTCTGAACATCTCTGCCAGAAGAGCTAGGTGAGTAAGATAAAACAATATTCTCGCGTTTATATGAGGGAATGAATTTTTTAGGAGGTCAAGAAAAATGATGTAGAATAATTTTAATAAAACAGTATTCAATGAATAAGGCTAATGAAAGTTAAACAGTACGATAGTCGGGGTGCAAGACAATGTATTTCAAACATTACTTAACAATTTTTACGTTTCGGCTACAAGCCGAATTTCATTCTCAGCGAACAATTATTCTTTCAAAACAATTATTTTTCCAAAAATAAATCAGAGATATATTCATAATTTAAAAAGACTCGCTCTGAAACTGTTCTTAATTATCGTCAAGTTGATAGATTCAAGAAACGATCATGTAATGGAGCCAATTGGAAAAACCTAGGAAAGGTAAAAAGATGAAAGCAATGAGAATTAATTTTTAATCAAAAGAAAATCATCTGAAGCCAAGAATGCGAGAGAATTAATATCTTAACATAATAATATAAAATTTCGCAGTCGTTGAAGAAATTACAATAATATATACTGATCGGATGATTATATTTTTAAGAAAAGTTTAACATTAATTAAAGAACTTTATTATGCAAAACATGATTATAAATTTTGAAATCGCTATTTTGTAAAATTAAAATATAGTTACATCTAATAATTAATTATGTAATTAAAAATTTGATACATATACATTCTGTATTATTAGAATATAATATATCTCTTGTAAATTTACGCAATATTATGTTTGCACGATTAATAATGTAAAATTCATACTACTTTTGTCCCCAGTCTATATAGTTTACCATTTAATTAATCCTTTGAACGGTGCATCTGTTCGGCTTTATGTTAATAGCATTATATTGACAGTTTAGATTATTATAGTTACAATTATTACTGTTATAATCAGATATTAATAAAGAGAATTGCTGTATTAAATAAAAACAAATTGTTAGCTTCATAATGAGATAGAGTATAATATATAATAATTTCAATACTTAGGGTGGGGTTTTTCTACTTTTCGATAAACTTTAACTCATTCTCTTAGCCTCTTATTCTCTTATTTTCTTATTCTTCTACTCTTTTGTTTATCCATTAGAGAAATTATCACGTAATTTATCCAAATTTTCCTTATTCAATTGCGACGTATGTAAGTATGAAGAGAACAGAATAAAATAGATTAATTATAGTTAATTCTTTCGATTACACCACTGTATATAGTAAACATTTTCAAAAATGTAGTATCTCCTTAATGTTTTATTATTTGATTTTTAACTTGCGAGAATATTTTAAAAATTATTCTATGTAGAATAATTTTTAAAATATTCTCGCAAGTTAAAATAAATTAGAAACACATCTAACAATTTTTATATCATTTTGATTGAATTTATAACATAGCATCTTATCCATAATTTATTTGTGCTGCACAATCTTATTTCAAGTAGAAAAAGTGATAGTAATATAAATTTTTTAGATTCCTATGAGGTTATCTGTATTTTGAAAAAAAATTATTATAAATAATATAACTCAGGCTGGATTGTTCCATCTTTTGATAAACTTCAGCTCACTATCTTACTCTCTTACTTTTTTTATCTCTGTTTTCTTTTATTCTTTTGTTTAGCCAGTAGATTACCACATAGTTTATCCGAAATTACCACATAGTTTATCCGAATAAATAATAAATAAATAGAACAATCGGCTTATAGAGAAAATGTAAAAAAATATCGCGACATAATATTGCTCATTGGAAACAAATTATATCCGGTTCAGATTTTTGATTTTTGTACACTATTGACTGTAGAATAAGTACATAAGTGCGAGAAAGATGCCTGAAAGTGGCGATCGACCCATCGACTGACTGACCGACCGACCAACTGAAAGAGAAAATGCTATTTCGCTAATGGAAAGTCGGATCCACAAATCGGTACTAGCGGTATCGCGGCGTTCGCTCGCCTCTTTGTCTTTTGGGTCCCGCATACTCTGGTTTTTCAATTTAAAATGACTTTTAAGGAGAACGGATAAGGGTAAGGGGTCGTTCGATCGATATCGAGCGGACCAAATGGCACCGGTAAATTGGAATTGTTACCGATAACGACGTTGTCAGAGGCAGCCGTGAATTCGCGTGTCCTTAGAAATCATTCTACGTAATTCAACTATAACTTTTACCAAGTACAGATCCTGTACTAATGAACGTCCGGAGCGATATTAAAATCAGTTTTTTAATTAAATAGCAAAACCATTGCCACGAATCTGAGAAAAAGTATCGAAAACTTAAAGGATACGAAATGGACTTTTCAGACAGTTTAGATTAATTTTTGGTTTATAAACTCTTAAATATAATTCTTGAAATTATCTTATTTTCTATTGTGCTTCGAAATGATGCGATATTATCCATGAGTATCCATAAGTATAAGTTATAATATATTATTAGTTATAAAATAATTTTTATTAAAATTAATGCGAATTAATTAAAAAAAAAAATATCAAAATTTTTTGTACATAAACCTATCACATTAAAGTGTATTTCAAATAGAATAGCATATTTTCCATAGTATATGAATTTGCAGTAATTCATAGTTAATGATGCAAACCTTTTAACATATTTAATAAATTATATATAATTTTATAAATCAGTCATTGAATTTAAATTATGTTAAATTTTCGAAAAAAATTAGTATATACAAAGTCTCTCAAAATTATTGGATATCCTTCACGTACAGATTCTGTGGAACATTCTAAGACAAAAAAATCTTATACGAAACTGTCGAGGCTATAATTTGGTTGATCAATTGTAGTAATTAAAATTTGTGTGTTCAGGTAGATAGCGCGATATCTTTATACATTAATTTTTAAATATTAACATAATTGAAACATTTACCTCAAAAAGTACCTAACTGTTGAAATTCTAGTTTCTGTTTTTAAACCGTCAATAGCCTTATAAATTAATAACGCTTTAAATAATAGAAAATCAAATTTTGATAGTTTAAGATATTTTTGCAGTAAGTTAAGTTTAGGATATTTTTGTGCCTCAATTTTGCATACAATGATAAGAGACCAAGTTATTTCAATCTTTCTAAACCAATAACGATAATTTTATATAAATCTACAAATATCATGTATTGTGCATTTTATACAAATGCTAGAAACATTTTGCAAATTTTCGAATATTTTGCAAATGTTCTAATAGTGTTACTTTATAATAAAATAAAGATATAATTGTATATTTTATAAAAAAACTCTCTCGATAGATCAAACAAATCGAATCAATTGATACGGTTCTCGTACTGCTATTTCTATGTAATTTATAAAAAAGTAAGCAAGCGTATATTTCGCAATTACAGCGTTTCTTGAATTTACGTTATAATCTTTTGACGAATTTAATCTCCAGTGATTCGCACTTTTATATATCTTTGATCACTCCGAAAATGCAATCTTTGCAACATTTTATCGCATGTTAATTTATGAAATTTATGAAAATTCCTTTATCTTTCCGCTCTATGTGAACATGTTCGGACATATAAGCTCTAGCAAAGCTATAACTTTTCGCAATAAGCGACGTTACGGTTGCCATAACAGTGAAACTGCGCGATCAGTGCACTGAATCAACTGTACGGTATTACGACGAAACTGGGAACGCGCGGCAACTTGGCGATGTTAAAGACAGAAACGGAAGTTCTTAACGAATGTCGCCATAATGATACCGGATTTGAGTTTGCTTTGACACTGCTACAAACTTTTTGACTAATTTAGCCCAGATAACTAATCAAAAATTCATCACATATATTAATTAGAAAACTTTTATATAAAAAGAACAATTTTAATATTAAATATGTTAATGTCTCTATATCTTAAAAAGAATTTACATAATATAAAATGGATCACATACATTTATGTTTTAAATATAGAGAATCAATATTACTCGTATATTTACTTGCTATAATACTTTTCTAATTATAAACGATTAAAATTGGCCAATCGAGGCGGCTGAATTCACGCCTCAGGAATAGTACATCATATGATGCCATAATACATTAATTAATTCTTTTAATATTGACATAATTGAAACGTTTACCGTGAAAGTGTTTAACTATCGAAACTCGACAGTTAATTTGGTTTAAAAAGAATGAAGTAACTTGATTTCTCTCTCTCTCTCTCTCTCTCTCTCTCTCTCTATATATATATATATATATATAAACTATCAAGCTGAAAAAAGATAATGATAGAAAAAGATAATTCAATATATTACGTCTTTTTAACGGAGCTAAGATCAGCACAAATGCTAACATTAAGGAATGTAATCTATTTTATCTATAATAAAATGTGATTCATACAAAATTTTTATGACAAAACGTTAAATAATAAATTGACGCAATTAAATAATAAATTATTTAATTTAATATAAGAATTATAATTTAATTTTTAATTTAAAGACACTTAATAGGCAATGTAATCTCTTTAAAATCTTTTTTCATAAAAGATACCTATTGCAAATTTATCAAATAATTATTCAAATTCAAATCGGAAATTCTAGAAGATTGTATATGGAAAGTCATGATATATATATGAACACAAGTGACATAGAAATAAATAATTCATTTAATTGATTAATTTACGTATTTGTTCTCTCCTCATGTTCTAATTGTTTCAATAATACTAATATGGTATTGTGATAGAAGGTACGAGAAATATGTCGATGTTAGATTCATTATTTTACATAACTAGAATATCTATTTTGCAACTAATGTTTTGCTATACCGACAACGTAATAGAATAGTCTCTTTAATTAAGTAAAATTGTAGTACTGAATGCTCGCTTAAATTATTGATACGCTCGAGAGCTCTCACGAATACTCTATCGATGCGTACTCGCTTAGCGCCCCGCGTCCGATGTCAGAGTGAACTTAATTATGAAATTGTAACGAGAAAAGTGGTACATCCGTGAGTATCATTGAATAAAAACTCAGTTTGACTTGAGCGAGAAGGAAATCGATCACTTCAAGTTTGCTTAATTTACTTTCTAATTAATTACTGGAAGTTAAATGTCTCTGCAATTTAAGAACATTAGATTTACAAATGTGGGACACTGAATACGTTTTCTTAATTCTTCTCTGGATAAACAATGCAGACAAAGATTTGTGTGTTCTGCTCGATTTGACAAGATTCTTTGATAATTTTTATTTAATAATTTTTATTTAATAAAAATGTTAGAATTAACTTTAGTTGATAGTTTGTACGATTATTTATGACAGCTTTATAAAACGTTCTATGTATATTACCACAATAATAATTATGACCTGATATTTCATATTAATATTTCATAAAAATAATTTTGAAAATTGAATGAAACATTTAAAAATATTCTGTTAAATAATCACTAATATTTCAACAATATCTCAATGTAATAATTTAACGAGATAAAAAAAGTTTAAAAGCATCTATTTTAAGTCATTTATTCATAAGTTCTTTTTACGTTACGACATCACGATGTCGCAATTGTCGACAGCGCATGTTAGCGCACGATGTGATATAAATCAGTCAAATCGTGGACTATTATTTTCCTAGCACATCTCTCGCATGAATGACGTTGATCGCTTGACGATTTTTACTTGTGCCCTTGTGATAGGGCTCCGACGTTGACATTTGATACAAAAGGCGTACGTCTGTCCGTCGCTCCGACGGGAGATATATTATTTTGGATTTACATGAATTGTTTCGAGAAAATAGCAATGAATACCGCTCATAATTTAATCGATTCAAGGAAATTTTTATTCCATTAATCCATTAAACATTACATACTTGTCACTGTCACGTATTCATTATTCCTAAATAATAATTTGTTTGAATGATTTTATTACATTTGAGATACTGTTTTATGGTGATTACTTATTTTTATTTTACGCGTAAAAAACTTTATATTTTTTATTTTAAGTTGTCTTGCTTATATTTAAATGTAAATGTATCCGTTTTATTAAAAATTACTTTTCGTTTAAGTAAGTTAAGAAAATACATTGATTAAATAGAAAGTGAGTATGTATATTTATATTAAATTAAACCTTTTTTATATCTCCATTTAATTTTATTTATATGAAATTTTTGGGTTCTTGATAAATACAATATATATTCAGTTTCTGACAAAAAAAAAATTAAATTATTTTATGTATCGTTTTGTTTTTTGAGTGTTTGAAATAAATTGAGATAAAATAAAAAAGAGAGAAAAGAGAGCAAAGGAAAGGAAAGAGAGCGTTATGACAAGAAAAGATTTAATTAATTATTTAAAAGATAAAGAAAAGTGATATTAGAAAGCATCAGCATTTGCTATAGAAATTCTAGAAAAAAAATGGATAATATCATAAAATATTATATTTTCAAATTAAATTAAAATTTATATTTTAATATAGAATTTTAATTAATACTAATAATAAAAATTTATTATAATTTGAAGATTGCTAATCCTAAACTTTGTAATCCTAGATATAGAAATGGATTAGATACTTTAAGCTTTTGTGGTACACATATCTATTGTACCATAGCATTGTGCATTAGGTAAATATCGATGTAATATAATTCCTCGATGAGAAATTTGGGGGAGGAGGTCGGTTTAGAATCACAATATTGGAATGGTTTGCAGTTACGTAAGCATTCTCGAGAAAACAGCGGATGCTCCATTTGTATTATCAGCGATAATTTGTAGCTTTGTGATTTATGTGTAAATCCATGCTCGATAGATTATGCGTTATAGTGCAGTTGCGTAAAACACTCGTGAGAATATAATTTTCGATCGAATATCGGCTAAAGCTACGCACATTAATTACCGCGCTATAATTTTATCGTGTGTCCTTGTAATATGTGCACGACGCTCCTATTATTGTTCCATTAACGATGCGACGACGATCGACCACACATGCGAAATCGATAGCTAATTTAGAAGTGCTCATTGCTATGAAATAGTTTGTCGATTATGTTTATTAATTGCGTTTTATTCATTACCACTATTTTTTCTTCTCGTGTGAAATATTCTGAATATTGTGGTCGTTGAAAACTTGTTCGTAGGAACTGTTCACTTAATCAAACATTTGATCGGCGCAGTATAAGTTAATAATAAAGCTTTGCAGTACAAAGGATATATATATATAGTATAAAATTAAAGATATTTCCAATTAAATACTAAACGATTCTATTTTAATAGTAATGAAAAAAGCAGATCATGATATGGAAAATAAAAAAAAAAGATATTCTAAATTTGTCGAATAATTCACCATCACTCTGCTTATCATTCGACACATATCATTCGAAGATTTTACTTGTAATGACCATAATTAGTGCAATATTATAATATCTTAACATTTTGTATAAAAATTATACTTATAGTTTATCATCATCTTTCAATGAATGTGAATTTATGATTATTGATAGAATGTTTTTATTTTATACATTTCTTGGTTGCTATTAATTTTGCTAATGATGAAGACGGATTGCGTATGAATTCCAAATTGGAGTCAGCGACATTTCGGAATTCAACTTTGGACCGAAGTTACCACCACTGAGAAGGAAGAGGTTGTCCTTCTCTTCCTCCAACTCCCTTGGCATGAACTATAATTAGTTTATCCAGAACTGTTAGCAGTGCTCATGCAATTCTCTCTATAAGCAAGCTACGTAAAACGTGTGAGACTTGGTCTTGTCTTACTCTTTCTGTGATCCAACACGAATTTCCTAATATATTAATTTATTACACAATATTTGATTTATATTGGAAAGTGTAATTTCAATATTAGTTAATATTATTTCTTGTAGATGAATTTCCAAGTATTTGCTTTTCCAAGTCCTTTAGTGCGCTTAAATATAACATAATTTTATAACTATAATTTTATAACTCGAAATCAAATAGCTAATGAAAATGAAGATCTTAATTTTTGAATATATTTAGAATACTTATAAATACAATAAATTGAATTATTTTGTCATTACGTTTAATAAATCCAGTATATTTTAAATTCATTTACAATTCCAGTTAACATTTAAAAATGATGTGAATGTGCAAATAAAAACAAATTTGTATGCATTATTTCTTAGAAGTTATGTGCACTATTATCATATTTTTCCAACATTCCAATCTTTCTTTTATCTTTCTTTCTCATTTTAAAGAAATTTTTATTTTGAGATAATTAATCGTTATAAATGCAAATTATTATGTTCAATTGTTTTTTACTACGTAATTAAATTCATATATATTTTATCATAATTTTTCCGATTGTCTTTTGACATGCTATTCCATTAATTGCATATCTGTTTTTAAAATTCATATTAAAAGTTAAGGCTGTTCATTGTTTAATGACTTTTGCAGAGTGCACTCTTGGGATCATGTTTGCCTCGCGTAACTCGTTATACATTCTCGTTACACACTCATTAGAAACATATCATAATCACATCATGCGGGTTTAAGTTTCCATTTGTTCTGCGATTCATATAGCAACTCGAAGACAACGGTTTATATAAATATAAACAATATAAAATTATTTAGAGATATCTTTCCGTTAGCTCTCCTTAAAACAGGATAATATTTTGCTTTATGTGAAAGAATTAGCTATCAAACCTAAACGTAATGTAAAATGTAAAGATCAAAATACTAGGGAAAATCTAGTGCCCGTGTCATATTCTGGATTTATTACATGTATTTTTTACTAGAAAACTATATGTTTCAAAAATGTATTATATTATGCAAAAATGTATTATATAAAATACTAACATAAAAGAGAAATCTTCTCCTTAAGATATATCTATAAAATATAAAGAAAGCCTCTTTTTTGTTTAATTTGAATGAAAAAATGTAACAAAAAAAAGGGGAAAAAGATAGAAGAGAAAACGTAACTAGTAAAATATTTTAATAATCAATTTTAATAATCATAATAGTAATTGGTTAATTGTTACGCTGTTCGACAAAAATCACTTTTTTCCTCTTCAAAATACCATAGTATATACTTCGAAAATTTTATCACGTTGAACACGATTGAGTAGATGTCACTAACAGATCAGGCTTTTGAATTAATTGAGGTAAAATATATTTAATAATATTTAATATGTAAATATTATATAATTTTTTCTCTCTAAACTGGAATAAATTTAGACTGTAATTTAGACTGTAATTTATTATTCTCTTTATACAATAATTAGCAAAAATTAATCAATCTAAATAAGAGAAAAAAAAATAATAAATCACTGACATTTATAAGTTTCCGATATATTAAATGTTGAAAATTTCTAATTGATTTTATTTTATGAGTATCATTTGTATCTTTAAATTAATTTTATGTAAACATATTAAATTCTGTTTCAAATATATTTGAAATAATACAAGGACAAAAATTTATGGATGCTGAGCTAAAAGTTTTGCTAAAAAATTGCTTCGTTATTCAAGGGAATTTTCAATTTTAATCTTATTCGCTCGCGACAGCTTTTATCACTTTGCTACCTCTTTCGTCGTTCTTTTCATCAAAAATCGGAAGATAATCGGTTTTTTTTTGTTAAAAACCGTTGAAAGACGAATTCTTAAAATTCTAAAGCAGAATGTACAGCGAGGAAGATTATGTGGTACATCTCAAGATCAAGCATGCCAAGATTCGCAGGATATAGAATAGGTGAAGGAAAAAAAGTACTTTTAACCGTCATAGGGGTGTAACAGATAGTTGCTGTAAAAGAGTAACGGCGGTAAAAGAGTAACATGCTGTGCACGGAATGACCTCGAGTTCCTGTTTCAAATCCGGGTCGTTGTGGATATTTGTCACGAAACAACGAATTCATGACGGAACAGTAAGTGTCTCTATATGCTGGTGAGATTCTGAGACAACTACCGACATTATCATATTCAAATAAAGAAATCTTTCTCTGTCAAAATCTATAAATAATGTTAGTACTACAAACGAATTTGAAGAACAAATTTGTTCTCTAAGTCTAGTTTATCAAAACTGATAAATTTTTTTTGTTAGACTAATGTTTTGAAAAACAAATTTTATACTAATTAATTTTAACAAATAATTATGTAATAACTATTATCCGTTATGCAGAAACAATTCTTTAAAAAAAATTAGATTTCTCTTCCAATAAATTAAAATTAAGTTCTAAACAATCAAAGTGTATTTTGCGGTCAAATTTGTTGAGATTATTTTTCGTGTCTACCAACAATATCCCGAATTACTTCTCGAGTTTGGCCACCACATGGTGCTGAGTACGTTCACTCATATGGCGGCTTAAGACATCGTTTTCAGTTTGCAATTTTCGTCGCTGTGCTTTTACTGCATAGCCACTGCACCCCGCGGAATACTGTAGAATTGCTGAACCAACTAACGAAACTTTGTTCTCGGACTCTCGAGGATTTTTCTTTCATCGACATTCTTCTTTACCTACAAGTTATCCAGAAAAGACTCGCCGTCTTCTTCAGAAAATTGTACGTCATTTTTATATGTTTGTCTATTTGTCAAAAATATTTCATCTGCCACGATTTCTTCGTTATAGACTGAGTTATTTTTAATATTTTTAATTACTCAAATAAAATAGACTAAAGTTCAATGGAATAGCTATATTTATTTTCTCAAATTATATTGAAATTCTAAAAATCCAAATCTTTGGAAAAATTTTTAAAAAGCATTTTTTTAGCTTATTCCAAATATTTATATAATATTTTTTTAAATATATTACTGTTTATTTTTACAAACTTTTTTTACTAAATAAAAAAAATACGTAAAATATTCCAAAAATTAACAAGTATTAAATAATAATTATGTTATTATATTTTTATTGCATAGGCATGTCTAAATTTACTGTGATTTTAAGCTTTACTCATGTGTTTATATTATATTTTATTTATATTATATCTGGAAAAAAAATAGAGACTCATTTATTCATAACCAAATAAATAGCAAGTTGTTTAAGATTAACTTGATAGAAATATGATATTTTCGGCAAAATTTCTTTAACTATTTAACGGATTCATAACATTCTTGCCACGTCCACATTTTCAAATCCACTGCGAAAAGTTTTGAACCCAGTTCGACTATTCGTACCCGTCGGTGAAAGCGTTTCTAGCGCAGTGTTAATTGATACTAAAAGTTATATATTTTCATGAGAACTCACACTGTGAATTATCGTGAGAAAAGCTATACTTTTCTGCACAAAAAGTTTTTTTCACACATCTCAATTAAAAATCCGCGTGTGAAAACTAATCCGAATATTATGTATATCCGTTCTTTTAATTTTTAATTAAAACTGTCTCCAGATTTTAGATTTCACTCTCACTCAATGTAGATTTATTAGTTTCGAACTATCGGATTTGGAAAGAGAGAGAGAGAGAGAGAGAGAGAGAGAGAGAGAAATATTAACAAATTATATATAGTTTAACTATAGCTCTTATCCAAAATCAATATTGCGGCGAAAAAAATTTTTCTGTTCATGGTGCACTTATATTAAAAATAAAGTACAAAATACGCACTTAATAAAATAGTGATATCACATAGTTAACAGAAATAAAATTTATATACATACGTTATTATTTATACGCATTGATATACAGATGACTTTTTCTTTTTTATGACGTAATGAAAAAAGAATAAAATAATGTTGAATTTTATTGAATATTTTTTAAAAATTATCAATTTTTTTAAAGACAATTTATATCACTATTCTATTCTATAGATAGTTTAAACGTTGAAATATTTGTGTGTTTCATATTGAGCAATGTTTGTTATTTCAACTCGCGCAATTTACAAACATACACACAAATCGATACTGCTTCTTCCATAATACAATGCAATGCAATAACAAACTAAACATTGGAGAAAAGAATAATGTAAGATTATATATAGCTATTAATATATTTATATAATACTTATTTTTAGTAAGAGCTTTGAAGTAATGAGTTTCTGTAATTAAAAAATATAAAAAATATAATAATAAATTTCACATGTATAAAGAAGAAAATCAATTTTGCGAGAAAATTTAGAAAATACAGAAGCAAGAAATTTGCATTTTACTTTCTCGATATATTGAGTTATTCTCGATTTTATTCTCTATTTTACTACATAATTTCCCGATAAAAGTATATAGTAATATTAGCGGTAAGCATATTTCTAATATAGCTTTAAACTTTAAGAATAACCCTGGATAACTAATCTAAATCTGTTTACATAAAACTAGGAGATGTTTATTCAATTTTATAAATCTTGAAAAGCAGTTAATGTAAGCTTACCTCTTTCCCGCAGCTATAATACTTATTTAATATTTACAATATTTGCAATTCAATTTTACATTATCGCTCGGAGGTACCTTTATTACACCGACATTATCGGAACCAGCCACTAACTGCAGTCATCGGTAGTTAAAGTCGAACCTCAAACTCCATTAGCTAGTCTAATAATGTCCCCGCAGAGAGAAGCGTTTTTGTCCACACTGCCAAATGACTGAATCGTCATTGTGGATTATATAGGTTGCTCGCGCAATTTTCCGAGAATAATACGACATCGAATTTCGCGTCTCGTATAAATCGAATGCAAATATTGATCGTCGCGGATTTCGATTAGACGCGCACAAGGAACGTGGCTTTTACTTCGGCGTCTCACATTTCACATTATCTGACCAATTCTTCTCTGCATTAACAAAAGGAACTCTACTCATAGCACCTTTCGTCTTTGCTGAAAGTTGTCGCATGTTAATATCTCGTGGCGAAAACTTAGTTTTCATTTCCTGACGGGACTACGGAGGTTGACGATGCCAGATATAACGAGTACCGTTGTATTTCCGTTTTAAACTTAATTCAGATTACCTGACACCCGTTGGAAACGCAGATTCTGCCAATTTATGAACGTTCGCGTAGTTGTTGAAATACGAAAATGAGATATGATAAGCAAGCATTATATCTCATTAAACTTGACATTATATCGAGGAAAGAAGAAACAGGCACTTTGCGCTAATGATAAAACAAATCTTATTATGGAGATAAAAGTTAAAAGATAGATAATAAAATTATAGAATAATTTTTTATCATAACATATGACAATATTGCTTAAAAATCGCTAATAATGCAAAGTTAATAATAACAAATATAATTTTATATATAATAGGTAAAATATTATACCTTCTCGTATACCTGATGTGTTTTCAAGTATAGAAAATATTTTAATATTAATTTGGAACAATATCCACATAGTAATATTTAGACAAAACGTAATACAATATGTATTTACAAGATTTCAAATTAATACAATATTTTTACGTGAAATATTGAGAAGCACTGAAAAAGTGCTGATGAGAACAATTTAATTTCTATGATATTGAAGTAATAATAAATCACGTTTATTGGAAATTATTGTCATTTTGTTTTGGTCAAGCTTATTACTTTCTTTCTTATATCAATAGTGAACAATTTTTGATACTTGGATTTATTAGTAATTACTCTTGATTTATTTATGATTTTGGCATCTTATTCTTCTACGAGAATAAAAATTTTAAATATCAGATTGAAAGTTGAATATATTTATATATTTTATAACGGGTCGTACAGAATTTCAATGAATTTAGCATCATACTTTTTTCTTACATGCGCGTATAATTAGAAATTGCTCATCATTAAACTTAAATTTTTAATAAGATATAAATTGCTTTAAGTTGATCGGATTAACCGAGATAGATTCAACGAGCATCAATGGAGGGACGGATCTGAGGAATTGATTTTTTAACGGGCTGCGCGATTTAACGCGATTTTACGTTCGAGCTGGTCGCGTTGGGACATGGTTATGTATATTTACGCGACTAGACGTTAAGCATTTTCACGGTTCGCTTGCGGTAAGAACGGACCGGTCGAGCCAGTATTCGCATAAATTCTTCTATCTAGGAAATTGCCGTTTTTCTCTCGTTCCACCTTCATCTTCCTGTCGTTCGTCGAACTCAGATATGCTAATAGTTCGCTACCTACTTTCATCGTCGTTGGAAATAAATCTCATTTGTGATCTGTGCTTTAAAAGATCGTGAATTAAAGGCAGAAACACACGCACACCGCATACGTATCTATACGTACATGAACGCCGCGCACAATTTCTGAAAAAAACATGGAATTATCTTTGTAATCTTTTATATAAGCTCTTATATACATTTTACGTAAGCTTTTATTGGAAATGGATGGATTTATCTAAAGATAAAAGTTCAAATTCCATATCAAAAATTTTTTCGTTACTTCTCAGCCTTTTGAGGACCAGGATTTTCTAACAAAATAACTTACGGAAAATCTTGCTTTCTAAAAGTTTTCGAAATAGTTGAATTCGATTCTGATCTCAGAATTAAAATTCAAACAAAAAATACTCTGATTATCATGAAATTTAATTTTAAAAGATTTGTGGTATTTCTGAAATTGAATATAGCCTGAAAGTATATAGAAGTAAGTAAAGAATTTCAAAAGGATAGTAACTTTCATGAAGATCTAATATCACAAATCAGAGTTCATAATCATAGTTGAGAAATTAGTACTAACTGTTTATATAGCACTAATAGGCTTCAAATAAAGTGAAACTGAAAACTTGATATTATACTTTGCAATTGAAAATTCCCTAAAAGCGAATCTTATGATAATCAAAGTTTTTTTAAATTCTACCCGCCATATTAAATCTATGATTTTAAATTTTACTGGCCTTAGATTTGAATAAATTAGCAAATTATTCCAAAGATTAAATTTTATGTAAAATAAGCAAACAGTTTACAAATCTGATCCATATAGTTAATCTGATCCATATAGTTAATCAACTATTGTTCATTTAACATTAGTTTATTAGTAATAAATATTATACAACTTTGTAACATAATTATAAGTATAAAACAATCAGTAATGATTTTGAGATTCGTGCGGTTTTTTTACTTTTAACATATTGTCAACATTGATATATATATTGTGAAGTTTAATAATATAAATTTAATTTCTATCTACGTAATTCTCGATTTTGTCTCAGAGCGACAATCAATCTTATTATCACAATTTCTACATAAACTTCGAAGATTCGCTGCGAATTTGCTGCAGCATTTTCTTCGTGACGTTACCATAAGCTGATTTGCAACTTTGTGGGGAGTCCATCGAGCTTAGATCCTGCGGTTATACAGACTCGATTTTGGTCTACCAACTTCAGTCTCGCAGGCGGTATAATGCCATGGCGATAAGACTAATGTAAGTTAGGTCACGTACCATCATAGTACATTGAGATATCCCGATGAGTATCCCTACTTGTATTCATATCCGTTATATAGATTACGTGCATACATAGATGCATGTAGTAGCTTAAGTAACTGCTTTCAGCTAACTACAACACCACTGTGGAATACGTATAAGCGATAAAATGTTGAGAACAAAATATCATGAGCGATAGCTATTTAAAATAGCAAGATTAACGATTTCTCCTTTCGGAATTTCTTTTAAAACTGAGTCGAGCAATAAAATTAATTTTTTTAGTACGGAAGGAATTTCAGTTTAATTGATTTCGTGCGATACTTGCTGCAACAATGTTATTCCATCCGTTGCACTAATTACTAATTAAATTGCGCACGTCGATTCTATTTATGTAACTCTTGATGTGTCGTACATGATCAAGCGAATGTTGTGGCTCATTATTTCGTTTAACTAATTTTCAATTGCTACATGGAAAATGATGTTTCGCAGGACCGTTATTTTTGAAGCACATTTAAACAATGAGGATTGTGACCAATTTATCAAAGTATAAAATTATAATGCTACGTATTGCAAATGTTATCGGTTAAATACAATAGTTCTACGTTTTCAATAATATAATGTTGAATATAATATATCTGTAAGATATTTGACAAATACATATACAATAAAAATGAGAAATTAAAATCAAAATTAAAATGGGGAAATTAAAATCAATTTTACGAAGATATTGTTCCCTTACTTCTCAAAAAACGCGACTAAAACATAAAAAAAACGTGATATTTGATTATCATAAATAAATCAAGTAAATATTATTTTATCAAATATAAAGTGAATTAATTCACAAAAAGAAGTAATTATCAAAATCACTTAAAAAGAGTGATTTAAAAAGATCAGAAAGATTAAAATTATTACAACATAAAAAGAATTTTTTGAATGATTATGAAATGAAAATGACAAAAATGATATTTGATTAAGACATATTTTTTTATCGATGTTATTCGATTAATAGAAAATAATTTTCTATTAAGTTAAAAAATAATTGTTAATCTTTTTTGAGAAACTTAATTTTTTGAATTGTGTTTTAAGTAAATATTTTTTTAAGTAAGGGAAGAGAGAGAGAGAGAGA
>Ga0157364_1001034_pt1 | contig 22437 bp, 12 predicted proteins | sample AttsexASBM2_FD_111476 | JGI IMG/M metagenome (GOLD analysis project Ga0157364, IMG submission 111476) | Fungus gardens microbial communities from leaf cutter ant in Ribeirão Preto, State of São Paulo, Brazil - Atta sexdens ASBM2 | ecosystem: Host-associated > Fungi > Mycelium > Unclassified ...
AGAATTAAATAATAATTACAAAATCGGCTCACGTACGCGAATCGCTTGACCTTCATTTTTACGGCAACAAAACTTCTCGATTCATTTTCGACACGACGACGTCACGCATATACAACAGTATTTCACGACGGTCACACAGAAATACATTCAGTGGTAAAGTCATGAATAAGACGGAAACTGACCGAATATCCCGTTATGATTCAGTGTCTAACAGAGTTATGTCTACGTCACACGAATTTAATTCCACACAGAAAAATGCTATTTTGAAATGTAACTATACGATGTTTTGTGATACGGTAAGTAATTTATTGGCTAATCTTTACAAATTGTAATAAAGTCACGTTTGATTCATTGGTTATAATAGAGTTTGATAATTGGTTATAATAGAGTGATCCAATATACATTAATAAAATTAATATTTAATATAAATAACATATTAATATAAAAATCTGTACAATAAAATATATTTGTATTTTAAATAAATACTAAGAGAACAAAGTGAAAATATAAATTGGAGTTGCGACACGTCAAATCGTTTGTCTTCGCGTGGAACGACTAGAAAGTAATCTAACTGACACGAGGAAATCGACAAGAATTTTGCGCTTTGTCACTGTAAAAGTGATACAACTTGCGAGCTGTCGACTAAAACAGATATGTTTTGTTCTCATAACATATCGGGGAGAAGTTAAAGACACGACCATAAAAGAAGATCAAACAGTCGCATTACAAAGATTATATTAAGCGATTCTACTTTTATCATGATTCCGATTTTATCGTGTTAAATGAATGTTAAAAGCATGAATAAAGAATGCCTTTTATAACACTAAAATTATTGAGTATTCATTATTTTTTTTCGCAATATATATTTATTTAGCATGCTAACGTATGCTCTGATAACAATATTTATAATTTTTACTTTCTATGTTTTAAAATCTTTATTGAGATCAAAGAGACGTAACTTGACAAAATGATTTACGAGTTTTTTTTAGTAAAAACAAAACTCGAAAATCTTATTTAAGCTCTGGAACTTTGTGAAATTTGCATTAACTATTATTACATTAACTAGTATACAGCACGCTCACTACGTCATCGCGCTATTGTTTTCAATAAATTAATTATAATAACTTATGCATAAATTGTAAGGAAAATATGCATCGCATAATCCCTAGCTTCTTGCCTGACCTCGGCGCTTTGAGTAAATTCTTTTTTAAAGTATCGTGTCACTAAAAAAAGCTCTTTTTTTCGATAGGAAGGTCAGTTTCTTTGACACAAGTCTGTGTCAACAGACTGTGTAATAAGGTGGGTTTGCCGCTTTAAAAGACCGTATATCTCCGAGATCGAAGGGAAGGTGTACGTCTATTCATTCTTCGACACCTTTTCCTTGAAATGTCGACCTTACAGGAAAAAACCTAAACCTGAAGACCGACACTAAGGAAGCGATCGATAACAGTCTCATATTTTATTCTTTTAAAATGCTGCGCGCATGTTACGAAGTACTTATTAATTATAACATAAATAAAAAATGGATCGATAGATAGAATAAGCGTCATAACAATGAGAAAACATAATTATCATTTGACTTGTCTATTCAAATACACCTTATGAGCATCGTATAATGATAAAGCGATCAGATAAAAAATATATGCGTATCTAACATTCCGTCCTTAAGTGACTGACAGTTCTATTACAAACGCATATGGATACACAATACGATAACCACATATCTATGCGACGCGATTGGAGGCGAAGCTCACTGCAAACGCATTACTCACATTCCGCGCACGGGACTGGAATTCACGGAATCCCGATTAGCCGATTATTCGACATAGAAATAAATATCGGTATACATAAACGCGATAGATATATATATATATATATATATATATATATATATATATGTGTGTGTATGTATGTATGTATGTATGTATGTATATGCAATCGACACCTCTTCGATATTCAAGATCTATTCTTCGATATCTAGATTGTAGCGACTCTTGTTGACCAACTTGCGGAACCGATCGGAACAGCAGCTTTTCAAGTTCCATCTACTGCAGTCGAGAGTCACTTTATGATTCATACTGAAAATCTTTTCAGAAGTAACATCGAGAGAAAAAGAAAGTGAGAAAGAGAAAGAGTTGCAGCAGAAAAACTAATCGAATCGTCTTGACTGTAGAATAGATAAAATTGAAAAGTTGAATATAGCGGTCAAACAATATTATGCCGAATCAAAATGATATTTCACCAAATGCATTGAAAATTACATTGGATATACAAACTCAGCAGTATGAAGTTTCGTTTTCCACGTGTATAATAACAGAGAAATTGAGCAATTAATCCCATGATAAAAGCAGGTTAGGTGCATAATAAATATGCCATTGATGCGCGTCGAACAAACGAGCAATCAATATACTTTCAACTCACTTCCTTCCTAATCGTTTGGATCATCTCGCTGTTGCCGCTCTATACGTCATTATATCTCTAGCGATTGCCAATTACGTTGTATTGTTAATTAATCTTTTAGGATTAATGTGACATTACGATTGCCACTACCAGAGCTCGCGTAGCTCCAACTCAGCGAGTGTTCTAATTATCCAGTTGAAACCGTCCAATTTCCGATTATCCTGTCAGTAACTTAACGACAACATGAATAGATACGGAACCGGAAACATATAACGCGATACGCGTATGTGATAACAAATTCGTGTTGAATTTCCTGCCGCAGTTGCAAACTCTACGCAAACTTTACATATGAAACGACCGTAACATAAATCTAGAAATATTTGATATTTTATAAATTTTTAACGTGTTACTTTCAATTATATAATAATAATAAAAAACGTTGAATAATTATTACTCAAGATAAAAAAATTGCTTTCTTGTTCATGCCTCTCATTGTAAATCTAATTGCAACAACTCGCGGCGCAATTGTTCATTTGCAAGAAGATATACTTTCTTCGTCATAATTTCGTAGATACTTTTGTTTCTAATCACTAGATAATCTGATTCCTTTGGAAGCAATTTGACACGAGTTTATTGTCTGTCGTTGTAATGATCGTTGCCGTAACTCTGTAATCCGAGTTGTACTCGCCCACATGTATCCTAATTATACTTCCGTAACAAGATCGTTTCCTGTAAATGAAACCAGACATCGAACGTAATTTCGTCGCAATATCTCATGCAGATTGACTAGCGTAACAAGATTTTCCGTATGGAATCTAGCGAATTAATTGTCGCGGCTTAGCGAACAATAACTCTTTGTAATCCGCACGAGTCCAAAATTTCAAGTCTTTGATTGATGCCGACATAGATATCTTATCTCTCCACCGAGGAAGCTCGTGAACTTTGTGAGACACCATCAACGGCGATGCGATCGACGATATGGCACAGAATGCATAATGAAATGGATTCGGTCGATGTTCCGCGAAGGATTGTATCGAATATGAAACGAGTTCTGGACGGGTTATCTCTCAGGTACTGACTTAAAAGTACCAAGCAACACGAGAGAGTATCTTTAATCTGCCTGCGAGCTCATTTCATGAGCAACGATGAGAAACGACCGTAAAACCAGGCAAGGAGAACAGTCAGTATGCCAAAGTTACAGCGAGTAAACAGATTATGAAATGAACCACCAAGTAAACGATTGCAAAATCACGAGAAAGCTAAATCACGACATTTAATCATTCACATCGTAATTAATGAATGATACGAAATATGAACGAGAGAGAGTAAATCAAATGATTCTTTTTAGTTACGATAAAAATCTTTGCTCTTGGCATGTTAAAGAACTGGAAATGATATGGGTTTGACAAGCGAGTTAAGGCATGTGTTGTGGATGGCAACAATTTTCCCATTACAGCGAAGCGCGACAAATGATTTATTAAGATGCTATCATATTATATGTGTGCATAGTCCTGATATAAAGAATCCATCTTATCGATATTGAACTTCTTGACTAACAGCGCGCTGGAAACTATACGCAAAAAAAAGGGTGTCCAGGAAAAAAGAGGTTTACAGCCGCATGACGCCCCGTTCCAATTTTTCCGCACGACGAAGCGATTATGTGTTACGCCGCGTGCCAACAACGCCGACTAACCGCGCCTTTACATTCTCGTCCTACGGGACTATCGATCATACCTTTTTTTACCCTCGAAAAAATTGACGATCGAAATACGTGGGCGTATAATAAGCCGACTGTATTCCAAGAGCGCAAAATAATAGCACGATACATAGAGAAAATACAAGAGCACGTGTCGTGCGTCGGCGCATCTTTCGTAATTCAGTCAGTGTCATTTGATTTCGTAATGGAAACCAATAACCTACGCTTTGTGCATTGCGGAAGAGTTTACAAAATCCTGCCGTTCATCCAGTTATATTTATTCGTTCGGATGGAACGACGTTTGTTTGAATGGAACTGTCTCGGTCCGATCAGGTATCGCGAGATTCGTTTTTCAGTAACCGCGATAACTACGCCGCACATCAATTTGAAATTTTGACGTCGTACTCGTGCCTAAAATTCGATGCACGGAATGGATTTGAAGCCGAACACGCTCGAATGCGTCCTCCACTTTGACTCGAATTAGCATGATTGATTGCAGTCAGCTAGGAAATAACAGTTTGACCGAAAGTACATACGTCGTCCATCCATTCGGAGTAAACTGCATGTAATAAAAACATCTCCTCTTACAATTCAAATTATTGTTAACAAAATTAATTAATTAAAATAATCTATATAGAATAATCTATATAAAGTAATCTATATAGAAAAATATCGTTCTATTGCTAAGAAAAGTAATTATTCAATTTATTTTCTTCCTTTTAAATAACGATTATCTTTAGCAAACATATCTTCTTGTGTGTGATAATAATCTTAAAATCTAATCTAAAAAATACTTATTACAAATTTTTAAAAAATTTATTATTAAGTTCTAAAAACAAGAATTTATTTTCTTTTGAAAAATATTATAAAATTGATCGAAAAAACGACTTTATATAATAAGCAAATCGAATTTGTTTTAATAATCTTGATCGAAGTATTAAACTTATCAAGATTCAAAATATATTTTGAATTTAATGCTTGTGATAAATTTGTTGAATTTACAAATGTATAAACTTTTGAAATACCTGAAATAAATAATTATTACTTGCGTATAGTATATATTTTTTGGTGTGTATACTTCGCGAATTTATGGCCGAATGTTAATATATAAAATTTTCTTTAATAAACAGAAAAGTGTTGTAAAGTAATGCAAAACGTTATGTAGATTTTGTCATGTCATTATAAAATACATCTTTTTAAATGAGAAGCACAACATATTATTTCAATGTAATCTGTTGTTTAATCTGGATAAACCAATCCTTATACTAGTATTTATATCTCAATTATAGAGATATAATAATCGCTTCAGCACTATAATTAAATCAAATTGTTGGTGAAAAATCATTGTCGAGATATTTAATAACTGCTAGATATTTAATAACTATAATTATGCTCATTATTTCTCATCCTTATCATGTTTTGTGACAATTTAAAATATGTACAAAGTTCTTATAAGAAAAATCTATTCATAATGCGAATGTAGGATAATCTTTATCAAGGTAAACGAGAAAAAACTATTAAAGTACCGGTTACGTATAAGTTATTCATAATTGCTTATATATTTTCCGTAAGACATAATGAATATTTCAATATATTCTGTGAGAGTTGAAACTCGTTATAATGTTTTGACGAACTAATGTATGTCGCGGTTACTTGAAGCAGTTACATAAACTAGAATTGTTATAACCCGTCTTCTCATAAAAAAAATTAAAAAAAAAATTAAAAAAAAATTTCTAATAAAACCATAGTTAAAATTAAAAAGATTGAGTAAATACACATACGTACACACATAAGTTGATTAAATTGACTGTGTATCTTCAGAGTTTAATTTGCCAGGCTTTAGCGATATTAATTTCTTCAATAGCACTGCTAATAAAACTGGTCTAATAAATTTCTACCGAGAAGTAAACCGAAACGAATGCGGTAAATATATATTAGAGAATTATTTCAGAACAAAGCGTTTCTTCACGAGCAAAAATCGTGATGTACCGCGATATAGGAAATAAAAATGCATTAAAGAGTGAACATGGAGTCGACCACATTAAAAAGGACATTTTAACAGAAAGGTAATATCACGATTCTCTTGTTTCGTGTTAAAATATAAAATTTGTCGAAAATGTACCAACGGTCATTTCGTACATTTCAACGAGGTGCATCGTGTGGGAATTATAAAAAAGCGTGACGATTACCTTTCTCTTTCTCTCTCTTTCTTTCATATCAGATATTATTTGTATAATGCACCTCGTTACACACACACACACATATACGCGTATACGTTGTTGCGATTTATTCAATCGACTACTCCTAAATCGTAACGTCCACGACGAGTCATATGTTATTCTGTGTGTTGCATCGGTGAACCGCATGTCACTACAAGCACTTAACTATCGATCAAGCGGTTATATGATATCGTAGAGCTTTGAGACTTCCTGATTTATCCAATCTATATTTAAACTGATGTAATAGTGATGCAAAACAAGCAATAGCTCGTAACTTAAAAGTAAAGATATTTGAGATTACTATTAAATATATTTATATGATTGAAATATTAGACTGTTAAAAAAAAAATAAATATTAAGAAGCTATACACCATATATATATTAATTTAAAAAAAAAACAAGAATTATTTTCCTTTTTGTCTCTTTTTGTCTCTATAAAATATGACTTTAAAATATGACACTTTATATAATAATTAAAAATTATTATTAAAAAATTATTATTAAAAAATTATTATTAAAAAAAATATTATTGTTAGTTTCCCCAAAACTCAACATCTTAATCATTTAATCGACAAATTTGTCACTGAGGGCAAGATGAAAACTTTTTGTTCTCTGGTTACTGGAGCTTTTGTGCAATTCGGAAAGGAGCTTGAATCACATAAGACCTTTATCGACCGTGTTTCATGAGTAAAATCCCTATCGTCTTTCTGCGTCCTTCCTCATAGAGGAAGCGTAATGGTTCCTCCGTTGACAGAAAAAGCGGAATTTTTCATAAGTAGAGAAAACTCTTCCGCGAAAACGTCGGGAAAACTAATTACCTTCCTCATAGAAAAAGATCATGCTAGTTTTTGAAATGCGCAATAGTTAACATCATGTTTTGCTTATAATAATTTTCACAAAAACGAAAACTTGATGATAAATAATAGCAAGCACTTTCATTACTTCTAAAAACATGTTGAGCTTCTGCAACAATCAATTTAAAAAAGTGTTTAACTAATTTAATCATTATTAACATTAAAGAAAGTCATAGATATGTATATTTTAATAACATAAACCTTTAAACTTCAATAAATCTTGTTTAAGGAGACATTCGATTGACACACAACTATTAACAAATAACAGTGACTGCATAGCAGCTTGATGTAGAATGCGTGTACTAGTCTTTAGTATGGAGATTCGAGATGGAGTACGTGTTTCAAAGCAAGGGATATATCTAGTTTCTGTCGAAAAGCACACGATATCAATCTTGTACTGAAACAAATCCACCAAACTCACGTTACGGCATGACTTCATCATCAAATTTCAAAGACCACAAACGCTCAATAGCACCCCATATAATTATTATGAAGTCATTATTAGCGCACGTAACTGTTAAATCAGCGATAATGTATATAATTTATAATCGAAGATTTGAAAGTCAGCTATCAAATAATGCAATATTTAAAACCAAATACACGATACACTGAATTACAATATAAGAATCTTTTGATAATTTCGAGTTCTTTAAAAAAAACTTTAATTAATAAGCTCCTACGAATATAAAATTTTTCTCACAATATTATGTTTCATATATTGTACTTAATTAACATTATTTGAATCTAATCTTTTCTTTTATAGTGAATTATTTCAATTCGAGAATTTTTCTCATTTAAAAAATGAGATTTGTGCATCGTCACCTTTAATAAAAATTCTTTGACATTTTTAACACAAAACGACCATATCTCCTAGTATTTATTTTTTCACACGAAGAGAGAAATTAATTTTCTGTTAAATGTAGTTATGTAACGATCGTATTGTATGTCAAAAGCGAGCACAGTGATCCGATTATACAAAGTTTCCAGATTGTTCACTCGTGGGAGAGTTGTGATCATTCCCATCCCTTTCCTCTCTCCGTTTATAATCGTATTTTCATATACGCGTGAATTAATAGCAAATTAAATCAGCTTCACACTCTACAGTAAAAACTGAATTCTGCAATACATTCGTCCTACATAATTCGTAAATAAAGATTCATTAACTCAAATATGTCGTATATATGAAATAAAGAATTAAATATTTCTCCATTAAGAGTAATCATTTTTAATTTATGCAATATTAATTGCAAATATATAAAATTAAAATAGGAATTATTTACGTTGCTTGCAGAATAAGCTGTTGAAGCAGCTTTTAATTTCTGTAATAATAAAATAGAGACGGACGACAAGAAGATTCAAAGAATTCCGCTGTACGCTGGCAATGCATCTGCGACGAAAATGAAATGTATACAAGATGCTACATACTTCGTAATAGACAGCTCCGAAAAGAGCTTCTTTCCTTAGAAAGATACAGAATATAAGAAAGAAAATTCTTACAAAATTAATTGATTATGATTACAACATAGAGTTTTCTTCTATCGATCTTGCACACATATAAATTTTTACGTTTGTTCCATTGTGACAGCAAGAAAGTTGGCGAGATGACAATTATCTCATTTCATGGGGACTAATTACAACTTTCTGAAGCGTCTCTTTTCTTCCGTCAAGAAACTAGGTTATCGCCACTGCCATTGGCACGCAAATTACTTGCCCCGTCGTAACAGAGAATCCTCGATATATTCTTATGGTGATTGGTAGATAGCAAATCGCATAAACTTTTCTGCGCGTCGTCAGTCGACACAATACCCCTAATACATCTAATACCTACCAAGTCAGGAGGAAAGTTCTGAGCACAAAGAATAGACTTCGTGTATGAAGAATAGCTTAAGCAATACGCAAACCAAAGGACTGCATAAAAATTTATTAAATTGGACAGAAATAATCCACCTTCCGCAGGAAAAAATTAAGTTAATGACTTTTTTCAATCACTTTTCTTTCCTCAAAGTATAAGTTATCTCAGTTATTGGAGAGGAAACATAAAGAAGAACGAGCTTCAATGAAAATAGAATCATATCAAAGTTGTGAGTACAAGTTAATGATAATATTCGCGCATAATCATTATTATAATAATTCCGAACTTTCGCACGATAAGTTCGGTATTATGCCAAACCATAATAATGCTTCTTTCAGAGAATAAGTGTCTACCTTTAGTAATAAAGATAAAAATTAATATATTTTTTTTAATGATATAAAGATATCTTATATAAATTATTTGTGAGAGAGAGAGAGAGAGAGAGATATCGTTAATTACACGCTCCAGAAATGGAGTCTCTACCAGCATCAAAATCAGACATAAAAATATTAAATACAATAAAAAATTATAAACCGAAATGATATTAACTGTAGATATAAAGAGAGATATAAAAAAAATAAAGATTTAAAGATATAAAAAAGAGTAAGAGAGAAAGAGAGAAAAAATTATAAAGAAGACGTACTTAATGTAATAATAAATTGATTTTTAATTTGCAGCACTATGCAATTTTATTAGCAATAACTTAGCAAAGCTATCGAATATTTAAGTTGATGTAAATGTTGCACATAATGCGACATAGCCGTTTACTTTAATACTACCGATCTTCGTAGAACGGACTTTTATAAACACTTTTATAACACTTGGTGTGTAAAAAGATCACGCGATCTTTCGCGTGCGGAACGGCGTAAATATTTGTTTCGTTCAACTCCTCTGAGATTTCCTCTTTTTCTTACGGAAAATGCAGCAACGCGAAATGATCGTCGTTTTCATCGGTTAACACGTTTGCCGACATATTATTGTACGCTAAAAGCAGAAGTAACCATTCAACGAAGACAAATAGCCGTAGTTGTGAAGAGATGTACATTATTTCGTGCAAGTCACATTTACTTTCAAATAATTCGACTTTACAAAAATCTTTTCCTTTTTATTCGTACTCGCCTGTCGCACAATTGATGCGAGCACAGTTACTCGACAGCTTCGTTAAATTTCTCCTAATTGCTCCCAATTGCATTTCGTGTGGCACAGAGAAGCCTTTCTTTAGCGAGCCAATTGCTATAATATATAATTACAAGAAGATAATTACAACAATCAATCTGTTTTCTATATCAATTAAAATGTATTTATAATCGAAGCGTCCTCACTCGAAGTTACAAATATTCTGATTGTACAGCAATATTACTACACACTACGATTCTGCACTGGACGTTCGATACGCTTTAGATAATGTGTCCAAGACTCAATGCATCATGGTAGGTGGCTTTCAATAAGAAATTCTTTGACGCGGATTCGATCTCGAACTTTTTGACCATTTTAAAATCAAATATTGCAGCTTTCTCAATCATAAACGACTGAAAATGCGAAAAGCTCTTCTCTTTTCGTTTTTCAGAGAGGAGAACTTTCCCGGGAATCGTGCACAGGCATGCAAAGAGATAATAAAACACCGGTCTTTATTTGATTTCGAAAGTGCAGAACTCACTCGATTTTTTGCTACGTGTCTAGATTTTTTATTCACAAGCGTCACCATAGCAGCGAACTTGGTCACCCGAATCCGCACCCGAAAACCGCGTTTCGTAAAAACGATGTTGATCGATGAAAAGTGCGTCTGGCGGCAGTGCAAGTAAAATGAAACAATTTTATTGCATATTCATAGAGAGAAGTGCCTTGTCATCTTATCTATTCTTGAGAAAAAGAATTATGATTAACAAGATCGAATAACCAATTCTGATTCTCTGGAAAAATTCGAAAACTACATTTGCAACGTGACGAGAAAATGTGACGAGAATGGAGTCAACATTTTTTTCTCTCTCTCTTTTTCAAATTATTCAAATAAGATTATGCAAAATCACATAACTAAAATACAGCTTTCTCAGCTTCGTTAAAAATATTATTTAAAATTGCGTATTCTGACTCGTTTATTGTAATTAATTTTGTTTCTCGCGAAAAAGAAATAAAAAAAATTTTTGTCAAATTAATCTTAATTATGCTCAAAATTATTCAATAAAGTTGATTTAGATTGCTTTAAAGAATTTGCTAAAGTATCTATTGTAAAAATTTTAGCTAAATATACATTTGAAAATAATTTTGTTGAGCCATCAAAATAATTATGATAAAAACATAAGCATAATAAGCAATATATTGCAAAAACTTTTAATACTTTAACAACCAGTGAAATGTGTTTTAATTTTGACGATCCAGCAAAATTATTTTCAGATTTGTATCTACCTAAATTTTTTAATTTTTAATTCTTTAACAGAATCGTCTTTTCTGTGGAAAATTACTTAAAAAAAAAAAACAAAAAAAAACGAGAATACATCAATTGTCTTTATATAAAAATTAATTATTGTCATATCAAATTAAAATTCAGGCTGAGACTAAACGGTCCTTAGAATAATGTGCCTGACATCAGGCACATACATCGATAAATACTTGAAGCACATTGCATATATTCGAATGCTCAATCGCTCTCGAGACGAGAAGGATCACTCTTGGCGAACATCCACGGGAGCGGATCATACCTTTCGCGATACTTACTCGTTCGCCAAAGAGTTCGTTCTCCTGGAGAACGTTTCAAAGCAAGAGAACCACTTGGCCTAGCGCAAATCCTCGATCAAAAATGTAAAATAGGACAGTGCACTCTAAGACAATTCACCTTCGCTCATAAAACGGCGAATTTATTAAATCGTTTTGCAGCGCATATCTCACTCTTCGAGACTTACAGACGCACGGTTCGCCATGAAAAAACACGCGCGTAAATAGCACACGCGAGTGACGCGCCTGCTTCACGACGTATTCGGAATTAAAGAGCCACGGAGTGGTCAGCCGTGAGCATTCGATGTCCTCGATAACGATTTCCGAGGAATCTTCGTTTCTCCGCTGTTCGTCGCTTATCACCACGGCAAACAAATGCTGGAGGATAGCGAGGGAGATGGGGACACAAAGGTCAGCTGTCCCAGCGAGTTGAAATTTTGGCGAGACGCGCCTCACGCATCCACGACTACGATCGCATGTCGTCGTTACACCGCACCGATCGAGGCATCGACGTTGAGGCGTCGCGACGCGATCAGATGCGCGCATCGCGCGACAAGCGCAGCCCGTCGATTTCCGGACAATGCACTCACGATGTCGTCACGAACAACCTTCGTCCAGGATAACGTTTCTCCGTCGCGCGTCTAAACGCGTCACTTGTGTCTATGCTACGTTAGCTGGTGCCTCCCGGGTGCGCCGAGCCGCGCAAATACGACGCGCACACCAGCCGGCACGAAACGCGACTGACTTTGCGTTCCGACTGACGTAGGAACAAGAAGGAGAGCGAGAAAGATCGAGAAAGACAGAGTGATTGAGAGAGAGAAAGAGAGAACACAGAGGAAGAGGTGGAGAGAGGCAGACAGAAAGAAAGGAGATAAAGACAAACCGAGTCAGACAGAGGCGGGAATCGCGCGCGAGTCGATTTACGACACACGTACGCACGCACTCATGCACGTACGCATGCACGCACGCACGCGTGCACGCACCACGTTCACACGCACGCACGCACGCGGCAGTGCGCGCTAGCTGTGTGACGATGAATGAAGCCCGAGCATAGCCGTAGCGAGTACTTGTACAAAGAGTCGCGTGCTAACTTCGGCCGCCTCCGTCGGTGGCGGCAACGCGCGACGTCGATGACAACCGAGCACAAGGTGGTGGCGGCTGACACAGGCGGGGGAGAGTGGACGGATGCGAAACTACCCGCGCCCTACCGACCCCGAGCTACAGCGCAAGAGCGACGGGGGCGTCCAGCCGACCCGCTGCCGGCAACGGAAATGTACGAACGCTGACGTTCTTGCTCGAGTTCGGGTTCAAATTTGTTCTCGGGCGTGAGATATTCTGAACCACGACATCGGGGACCACCACTTGGAGGGCGGGTTTGTGAACTTCCACCGTGAAAATCTCTCTTGCGTATCCGACGATTCGTCAGATGTATCGAAATTTAACAGTTAACAAAACTCTCTCGAGTTTTTAGTAATATAAAATCTCACTGTTATAATATAAAATTTCATGACGAGGTAAGTTTCATTGAGATACTTTTGATAGTTACGTCAGACGTTAAAACAGACCAACATTTCTCTTGTCAAAAAGGAAAAATAGTCGTTTCTTTAAAAGAACAAGATAATCTTTAAAAGATCAAGTCTAAAGCAGCATAATATAGTATTTCGCTTCTGCAGCATGTAAAAAGAATTTACCGTAAAGAGATGCTACGATTACAGTTCTATTTCGATGTATTATTCGGAGACTTTTCTTGGCATTTTCCCGGACGTAGCAATTCATCCGAAAGGTTCGCGGAATACTAAATTTGCTTCCGGCGCCTAAATCCCCGCGGGTGTAGATGAAACTTTTTCGTTGAAGCAGATTCAAGCTTGATGGTATAATTCATAATCATTTAACAAATTCATATCTTATTGATACAAAAAAAAATACAAATTGATACATTGGACATTTTCACAAGTTCTTTATACGTAACATTTTTACTCGAATATATTTAACATGTATCTTAATATCTTATGCTCAAAAAGAATTTAAATTTAAATACGATAATGGAACATTTTTATAAACTATTTTAATTATTAATTTTACGTCGAGAATATACCAACGCCGTTACATAATTTATATAAGCACTGAAGATTCTTAATATAAGATTGAAACGTTTGCGTTAATTTGTTTGTACCTATATATATATATATATATTACGCTCAAAAATGTAAATTTCGAATCATTATTAAGAAGATTTTGTAACAATAGCAAATTATCCTTCAATTAAATCTTGAGAATTTTGGTATAATAACGATTTATATGATAGATTAACAGAAATAATTTTTTCTCAAAATCTAAACGATCGATGAAACAGATATATATTGCTATTCTTGCATTGAGGCTGGTTTTTTCTAAAACCCGCACATTCAATAAATTTGACGGCTTACGACAGTTTTTCCAACTATTGCTGCGGTATCCAATAAGTCATCTCATTCGACGTGAGATACTCAATTATTGTGCGGTCCTTGATGCGGAACGAGCTTTGGCGTAGTCAGGCATTTTTGGAACTCAATTCCGACGTAATAGATGTATATACGAAGTTTGCGGCGCGAGCATCGTCAGTTAGCTGCGCTAACTTTCCGATAATTGCGCAACTCGTTCTTCCGGGCGACGCAAGAAGAGTGAAGAAAAAAAAAACAGCGGCAGTCTAGCGGATGATCTAATACATAATACAGCTCGTTATCCACACACGAAGAGCTCGTTAGAGTTTCAAAAACGACGTCGGCCTGGATTGCAAAATATGATAACGAGGAGGCGTTTGCGATTGAGGCCCAACGATGTCGCTTTACGGTGTAGACTTTTACGATTACTGTCTACCGATAAGCCTCATATAGTTCTCGAGGTCGGCGATAGCGCGATACCTTCAACGTGTCAAGAAACAGTGACTCCATTTTTTTCCTCCACATTAAAACCAATGACTGAAGCTTATTGAAAAAAAAAAAAAGAAAAGAAAAAAAAAGAAGAATTTTTTTGTGAAGCTACTCTTTTTTCTGTCGCGCGGTCATATTCTCGAAAGAATCAGTAGTAATATCTTTTGTTAAATCCTATATATATATATATACGCACGCTTATTCAAAGGCTGCTTTTATGAAATAGGTAAGCGTAAATCATAAACTTTGCTGCAAACTGCAAGAGTCCCGGGAGTTTCGGCCTTTCGGGATATGTTAGGGTTGAACTGGAGAAGTTTTCTTTGATATCGTGTAATCATGTCAGACAAATAGATCCTTAATCCTTAAATAACAAGGCGTATTTCGAGTATCTTGCAGAAAATGTGGCTTGCAATATATATCACCTTTTCATAAGAAAACGTTAAAGAAATGCCTCGATATAAAATACAAATAACTAGCATTTATGAGATGAATGGTTCTCTTTACTCAACAATAAAAATATTAATAACAAAAATATTTAAATATTGGATATATTAAGTATCAAACATTGATAACTGAAAATAAACTGAAATAAAAGATAAAGCAAAAGATTTAATATATATATATATTAATTTCGTTTAAATTAAGAATTAGCTTCAATCGAAATTTTGAATTACAATTATTAAAAAATTAGAAAAAAATTAAGTGTTTAGATAAGCTACAGTTAATAACATGAGATAACAATCAAGTAACAATAATAGCTGCGATAATAACTGTTTTCAAATAAAAACTGCATCATCTATTCATAGACAATATTGGTCCTATTTTATATCTTCTGCTGATTTAATAGAAGTAAGATATAAAATCTAATCTTGTGTTAAAACAGATTTCTCAAATGGGTCGTGGCCTCACTATAAATCCTCCAAATCCTTAAATCTTAAAATCATACAATCCTCTTTTAGGTTTTTATTTTGCATATGTCAATGTTGGAGAATGGCATATGCCTTCGAATCTATAAAAATGCAAAGATATTTGCAGATTATTTTTTTTTTCACATAAATGTGCTGATAAAAATTCGCTACCTCCTGTATCGGTCAGCACAAGTGTGACTTATCAGTACTTTTCATATTTACACATTTGAACTAAGTATGGCACACTTGTCAATGAATATTCTCAGCCTACTGAACATTCGTTATAATTCGTTATAATTGCTGGTGTTACAGTTATCAGCGTAATGAAATTAAAAGAAACTATTTAGATAAAAATACAGATAATTATAAGATAAAAAATTTAAAAGGATAATTCGAATATAGTATATACAAAAAATTAAATATTTAAATAGAATATGATAAATATTAATATATTTATATACATATAGTATGTATACATAAATATATTTTAAATTATTATATTAACTGAAAATAAAATGTTTTCTATCAGATTTATAAAATTAGATTTATATGTAATTATTAAACACTTACAATTATTAATTTGAATAAATATAAAATAATCTAAATTTCATGGATATAAAATAATTACTGTACTCCGAAATAAAATTCGGTGCTGAGAATTTTAATTATCCATTTTTTTTTTTAAGTAAAAACATAATTTTCGTTATATAAAATAATGTTACGAAGGCGCGTTGTCGTCATGGGAGCTTCAAAAAGTTCAAAGAAATGGAAGCAATTTCTTTTCTGCCCAATTCAATGGAAAATCTCTCGTCGAGGAACTTCATAGGATCCAAGTGTGCTCATCGCAGAGGAAACTCGTTTTTATTCCGATTATTAAAATAACAGAAAATCCCAATATCGATTTCGGAATACACAGGAATTCACTCGCAGTTTAAATCCATCACGCGAGCCTGAAGCCTGTCGGATTGCGTGGCATTGTAACGTCACAACATCGATGCAACGAAGTACTTTTATACTGTGTGTAACATTGTTCGTTACAACAAATAAACGCATATTACACGACGTGCTAATTAACGTCACAAGTTGTATTGCGTAAGAATACAAATTATGTCTCTCACGTGGCCGCAACTAATCCTGCTATATCTCATATTCGCCCACAGAAGAAAAACATGCCTCACGTATTCATCTCGTTTGCATTACATTATATAAAATAAATTAAATATATATATTTGCGAATATATTTGCATATTAAACAATAATACCAAAAATAAACACTAAATATCCAAGATAAAAAAATACTCCCTCCTCCTTTCATTCTTAAATTTTTATATTGTTATATATCTTAATATTTCGAAAATTTAGATTTTCACAAAGGAACTAAAGAATGCGAATTAACATTCGCATGTGTTGTAAGGATTATGCGTAGATACGATCTGCGATGATTCAATATTACGTATCTCCAAATGTGTCACTTCATTCATGTTGCGCAGCAATTTCAAAATCTTGTCACGTAATCTCTCGCTTAATACGTTTTCACAGGACAGCATCATTAATCGAAATTTATTGATTCGATTCTGATATATTAAACAGCCACGATTTTATTTTAACATACGAAGAGAACATACTTGGATATATAATCATGTACTCAGATCAAAGACAATAATTTTTAGAATGGACTTTGTACGAAAAAAATGATTTTGTTAAAACATCTAAAAATTTAAACAAAAAATTGTTCTGAAAATAATTTTGTTGATTTCACTAAAATAGTTATATAGGAAAAATCTAAATATGACAACCAATGCTGCAAATAATATTTTAGCGAGCTCTCCTAAATAATTGTTTTAACAATCTAATAAAATTATTTTCAGATTTGAATCTAATTAAATTTTTAGATACCTACTTCCACAAAACATTCTTTTCATGTAGGTGGCAATTCCTATAAGTATTGAATAGAAAAAAGAACACAGGCAATTGTTTTTTCTTGCATCTATCATTTAATTAATGCATAATCTTTAAATTGCGCAATTTTTTTCTATCGTTACACTAAAACGCAATCATGCAATTACAGACATGTGTCTAAAAGGATGAGATACTTAACATTCGTATTTGTTATCGTTTAAAATTATGAAAATACGATTGAAGTCTCTTCTTATGATTCACGATAAAACATTATTTATGCATTCAAATCCGCGCGTCCGAAGTTGGCCTGTTTTGTTATCCGCGGTTTTACGTCGCGGAGAAGCTACAACGTACATAACGTTTGTCCAGTAATAATCCCGGAGCCAAGTTACGACACCAATGCGGAGACGGAATAATTTGTCATATGATGTCAGACGTGCATGCATACGCATCGAGCGCAGTTATAACATCTGGCAAATGTTAAGGCGTGTTTAAGCTTATGCGAACAACAAACGCTTCTGAGGCTCACATTTTGGCATAAAATACTTTCAAATTTTGTTGACGTTATTATTTACAATATTATTTACATTGTAAGATACGATTTTCAAACACAACACAGCTACAATTTAAATTTTTTTTGAGTGAAATCTCACTCCAGGAGAGTAAAAAACTACAGACATTTTTGGAAAAGAGTGAAAATATTTCACTTTTTGAAAAAAAGTAACAATTTTCACTCTTTTGGAGTGAAATTTCACTCTTTTTCAAGAAGTGAAATATTATCACTCTTTTTCAAAAATGGCTATATTTTCATTCTTTTGGAATGAGACAGAGTGTATCACGTAAATAAAAGCGTTTGCACATTAACTATGTGGAATCCGGTAAAAAACATGCGAGAACAGATGTAGCCCAATTTCTCCGCTAATAATTTACGACTATCATTATTCTAATTCCCCATTTTCCTATATTTTTTTCCTTCCGTATATATTACAGAAATATTTTACTCGGTCTTTTCATGCTTCTCGAGATGTCGATATGTCAAATATTCTAAGGGTCTATCACGTTAAATTCAAGTTTGACGTTCAAAATTATCCGATGTTTTTCCGAAGGAGCAAAGTAATGGGATTTCGATGTTTAAGAAAGTTTCTCAAACGACTGCTCCTTTCATAAGCAAGCGGATACGTGACTTCACCTCTAAATGTATCAAAGTAATATTGCCGCAAAATGCTCTTTTAGGCGCGTTTCCGCGAAAGAAAATTCCTGAGCAAAATTTAATTTGCTGATGTAAATTTAGTAACGGTTTTCTTTAATCAGATTATTTGGATGAGGTCTATCGACACTTTCAATCTTGTAAAATTTCTAACCGCAAATTCAATCTAAACAACCAGTTTCGAGGTAAGGAAAAGCGTTTAGCGTGCTAATTTACATTGGTCCTTCATTATCGTTCATGTTACATCATCGAATGCACGATATTAACGCACCTTAGAAACGCATAAATTGTCGACCAAGCGTGAGTAATCGATAATACTGATTCGCTAGAGAATTCATGTGCAGTCGTGACGAATTGAATGTCGTGCGAACATATTAATACGCTTGCTATGTGTTAACGATAACGATCGCACATGCGATCAGATCGCAATCGTTTGTATCGGAATGAAAATAATAATTCATCCCGCGAGGAATTTCACGTTATCAAGTAAAATATCATTCATCAGAGCTAATATTTGCATCGTGCAATTAATCAATCATAAAACAATGATAAAAGGCGTACGTTTCTTTTTTTTCCCTTTATTAAGCTCACTAACGTTTCACGCGATGCATTTTGTCCAAAGATATAATAATTACGTATCATACTTCTAGAATATTAGCTCAATTAATGAATTCTGACTCAGTTTGTATAGCAACACTTATCTTTAATACTTACCTTTAATACTACTCAAAACAAAACTGTCAGTTTAATAATAATTCAGTTTTGTTATATAATTCTAAACTTTCTTGATCTAATTTGTAGCGTATACAACTTCTTTCGTACAAAACTCTTTAGAAACTGGTTGTTTTATTTAACAAGCGACGACAGCTTTGAATTCACAACGAAGACGTCGGCGACCTTGCATGGAAAACTGAGAAAAGTTGATTAGACTTTTAAATAGAGTCTACCAACTAAAAGCCTAAACCAATATTAATTGAGCAATTATCAACGATTCTTTCAAGTACCGTAATCTTATCTAATAATTAGCTAAGACCGAGGAAAGCGACAACCTACGTTTGCATTATAACAAGCAACAGAGGGATACGCAAAATGGCCCCACACATAATGCACCCTCGGGATTCTATAATTCAAATCCCATCTCCTGTTAGGGTTTCCGCCGAAATTGCAAGTTGCAAATATTACGTAACGATTCTAACGAGTTTACAAGTTTCATAAATTATAGCCGTATTAAACAGGAATAATTACTCAAACCTTTCGTTGGAGCGCCACGAATCGTTCGCTATTCTCTCAGATGTTGCACTCCCACTGTACCGCTACAGGTTTATGGATTAAGAGAAAACCAAAACTCGATGAAACATGTCTGAGATAAATTTTCGCGATAACCCCGCTCTTCGTCATCAAATTGATTCACGATACTTTCTAATTATTCTGCTTATTTTTAATTATTATAACACGCTTAAATTTCTAATTATTAAAAATGAAAGTAATAATTTCCATGAGTTTAGAATTTATTTGAAATGTTTACTCGAACTGTTCAACATTATCATATGCATATTGTAAATTAATTAAATTTAATTAATCTCATTTAATTAATATCGATTTCTCTGTCTTAAGAAATTTCTCATTTGACCAACCTTAGTCTTATTCAATTATTTAATTCAGGAATTATAAAACTTGGAAATGAGGAAACAAAATGTAGCTAGCTCGTGAATTTTAATCAATGAAGAATATAGCTAACTAGCGCATTGTCTTTTTTCAGTGAGCGGAAGATTTGTCTGCTCGATAGGGCAGAGGATTCATCTGTAATTAAATGGTTTCCATGGAATTTAAACGAAAGCCTTAAAACACTGCGCGTTTTATTAGTCGATGCAGCGGTGCGAATCAAATTTTATCCTTCACATCCGATCAGTCGCGAATTAAAGAGAACTTTGCAGAGAGCTCGGAATGCTGAAAATGGTTATTACTTGTCAACAAGATTATGAGCATTTAGTACATGTAGAACCAAACACGAGTTATTTAACTACAGTCGCAACAAGATATTTTAAGATCATCAGTGAAGACACTTCGAGAGACTAAAATTGACGCACGCGAATATTTCGAACGATTAGAAATATCATGCTTTTGCTGGCGACGCAATAGTTCTGTCGCTTTGGAGTTTCGTAAATATCGAGTTCGATCTCCGACACAAATTTATAAACAATTCGAAGAACTCGACGACCTAGTCTGTTTTTTGGCCAATGAATTTTCGGCCCTAATTTTATTTCAGGGTTAAATATTTCCTTGAAATAGGCACATTACTTGCGCCTATTTCAAGGAAATATTTAACCCTGAAATAAAATTAGGGCCGAAAATCCACATCGGCCAAACTTTAAACAGCCACTGCCAACTGCAACACAGCAGAGTGTGATTCCTAAGTCCTGTATGTATGTACATACATGTATATGTAATAAAAATCTACGATGTAAACCGAAAGTTGTTGGAAGTTACACGACATACAAAATATCAGCGTTATTCTTATTGGACCTAATGTCACTCGCATTTCACCATTTATGTCAGCGGCATGTCTAGCTTCTTGTTCAGAAACCCGAGGATATTACAATATCGATATGTGCGATATATATTGCACTTTAAAGCTGTCAAGAAATCCTGGGAAGGTAATACGAAGTAAATATACATTTACTTTCATGACAATCGCAAAGCACAATCAAACATATTTTCGACGACATATCATATTTCTTTCAGAACGATACAAATAAAAAATCATACTAAACTAAATATTCTGATTTGAAACATTATTTTCTAAAAATATTATTTTTTTAAATTATTTTATAAAAAATATTTTACAGAATCTTTAATAAAATGATAATAAAAACTTTATCTTTCTTTTATAAAAGTGAGAAATTTTTCAGCTTTGTCTATTAACGTTCCAAAAATTAAAGGACATTCCAATTAAATTGATAAAAATTTTGTTGCAGATATTTTATAATATTTTTGTTTTTTATATATTCGATAATCGATTGTCATAATTAATATATAATGGAACTTCGGAAAATATTATTTATTATATCAAAAATAATGATAAATCTTATACTTTCCTTTCTAAATCTTCTTTCACAAAATAGAAACTTTTAGCTATACAGTATATCCTTATGAATGAATACTTGAAAGATAAATGAGAAATCACGAGATTTTATGATCAAATCGCTTCGACGAAACGAAAAGTTTCGTCTATAGAAAACTTTGTTAATTTACGTATGACGAAAAATCAACCTTACTTTTCGCATAATCTTTAACTTCAGTTCTTAGTTAGAATTAATAATTAGTTAGAACAAACTCTTGATCCGCCATGAAGAAAAAAATTTCAAATAATCGTTTCTTTTTCTCTTTAATTTACATTCAATACCTTTACATTTAATACCTAGTCTCCCTGTCAACAGAGAAATACTGACTAGATAAATACAAACTTCATCTTCTCGTAAAATATATTAATTAATTAATTTTATAATTTATAAAGGATAATAATATTGTTGTAAGTAGAAATTAGACCAATAAAAATAAATCAATTAAGAGAAAATAATCCTATTTTCGTTCAAAGCGAATCTTGATGCTTAATAATATTTATATGCAAATTTTTGTAAGTACATTTTTCAGTTGTATTAATTGAGTCGCATTCAGTTTGTCAGATTTGAAACGCAATCACAAACTAAAGCTAAAATTATATTTATATAATATTAAACTCTCAAATTAAATCGATCAATTTAATAATTATTAATTTAATAATGAT
>Ga0157364_1001035_pt1 | contig 22432 bp, 12 predicted proteins | sample AttsexASBM2_FD_111476 | JGI IMG/M metagenome (GOLD analysis project Ga0157364, IMG submission 111476) | Fungus gardens microbial communities from leaf cutter ant in Ribeirão Preto, State of São Paulo, Brazil - Atta sexdens ASBM2 | ecosystem: Host-associated > Fungi > Mycelium > Unclassified ...
GAACCGTCGGCCACGTGGCAAGCGGTTGCTAATGATTTAACGACTCCGTGGCACGCGATGGGCGTGGATTACGGGTAGGAGATTCGAAAATTAAGATGTAATCCGACACGAATATCTCCCGAGCCTTCTATCTTTCGCGGAATCTTCCTTAATGAGAGTCACGGAAACAGTCCAGATCAATTTCGATTCCGCAGTTCAAATTCGCGCGAGCCTCCAATTTACCAACCTAATGAACTTGTCGCAAATAATTTCCCTTCACGCAAATTTATGGATAACCAAATAAATAAAGAAACGCCAAATATCAGGCTAAATCTCTTGATATATATATATATATATATATTTATAAATAATATTTCCTATCTAAACTTTAAAATTTTTCACAGTTCTTCAAACTGTGCGTCAAATACAGCTGATCTTGAAAACGCGAGTTTTCAATATACAGAAAGAACGATTTTGCTGAAAGATTTAAAATTTTGATAGATAGATCTGAAAATAATTTTGTTGGAAATTATTTTACTCAAACTGATTGCCAAAATATTTGTTGTCAAAATTTTTTATTAGTATTATTCATTATTTTTTAGCTTTCAACATAATTATTTTAATGGCCCAATAAAATTATTTTCAGATTTGCATCTATTAGATCTTTCAATTTTTTTCGTAAACTAAAGCTGGAACAGTAATAAACAACAAATTAAATTGATCGTCATCAGTCTAATAATAATGATGCTAATGAGCTAAGCTTAAATCACTGCAAAGAATTTATTGCAAAAAAATATGGATAATATCATATCATATCATGTTCCATTAATAAATCCAGCTTATTATGTAAATTAAACGTAGCAGCGTGTTATACGTAACCGTCGAAAAGTAAGTATCGAATGTATTAGCATAAATGCATAAAATTTACAGAAAAATGGTCGTTAAGAAGCGAGATTGAAGAACGTTGTCGTATTCGATAAGGAGTAAAATTGTACAAGCTGTACGTTTACGAGAGCATGCTCATAGAAACAACGTCGATCAGCCGCGAACGTAAATCATAAACGACATTAATGGTCGATAAAGCTGAGAGGGTTCTTTCTCCATGCGTCCCGATCGTATCTCTAAACGCAGCTACCGAGTACCATAGGTCCGGCATGCGTATATACGCACGTATCCGAAGACGCTGAAAAAAATCTCGGGCGTCTAGATTTACCTTAATTTCGAAAGGCGCGTGTTACAGAAGCCGTCTTAGATCGAAGCCAAAGCCGATAGGAGGATTATATCTCGTCACCTTGAAGCGATCGGCCGTAGGTTGGGTGTAGGCAGCGACGACATTCCCCACCGCTCGAAACGTTCAACCGATCGATCCTCCCTATTGGACGATCCTTTCTCAGCCGCCTTGTTTCCTCTCGTCTCCGCCGCGCGTCCGCTCCTTTCCGATTTCAAACTTTTCTCGATTTTTGCCTCACTACTCGCCGAGCAAAGCCGCCGCGAGTTTCTCCTTATTCGACGTTGCACTCCGACGCATTTGGATTATATTATCGGGACTATTCCACCCGCGAGTGATCAGCGCGGTCCTTTAAGCGTGATTTATCGGGATTAACGTGGCCGATGCGCGACCAATCGCAGATTTTAACCAACGGATCCCCCGAGGTTCCATCGATATGCATGCGTGTTATCGTCGCAAACACACACTCTTTCCTCTACCTTTCTCTCTTTTCTTCCTGTGGACTCGAGAATGGCACTTAACACTGCCGATCGGCGTCGATCGCGTGGTACTTCCCGCGAGATATCGCGCTCAATTCTTCCGAAGCTGGGAAGGGCAGAGACTGCCTCTGCGACGACCCACGCGACGAGTTCTGCCTCCGCGCCTACCTCCGTCGATTGACTGCCTCCGCAATTTGCGTCTAACGGATGACCGCAATGAAGTGGACTAGATATTAAACATGAATTGAACGAGATGCTTTGACTATTCGTATCATCCTTGGATATTTTATTCATAATTTTCAATGGAATAATATTTTGTTTAAGTTAAACACACAAATTTTAAATTAAGACAGTCATCTATCAGTTACTCGTTAATTGATAGATCTTAATCTCGATATTGCTCCATTGAATTTTATTGCGAAAATTCTATTAGCATGTATTTTTCATTAATGATCGGAATAGATAAAAAAAACGTTCGATTAATATTTTCCATTCACCCGTTAGACGTTAGCAAAATATTTTCACGGCACAAGGATACCTGTTTATAAGGCGGCAAATTATGGCTACGCCGTCGACCGCGGAACGGACTCGTGCACGCCGACGCATTCACCTGTATGACGTAGTCCACCGGATCGGATAGGATCGGACGCGCGGACTGCCACTAGGACTGCCGCCGATTAGCGATCGTGGGCGATCAGTACTCACGGAGGTGGAAAGGCGCTGTAGAAAAAAATGAACCGACAACACGGTGTAAAACTAGTCGATGACGTCGTACACTTGAGAGTTCTTTTGTCGAAGGTGTCTAGTCAAAATGTCGAAGCTGGTGCATAAACGCGGCAATTAATAATTTTTATCATGTCTCTCACGCCCTTTGAAATTGCTTGACACATAGAAAGTCTTACACATTCCGTAGAAATAATTAATACATCGTATGTACAGGAACTTTTTTCGCGTCTTGATATTACATATTTTCTCATTTCATTTCTTTTTAACTACACTGAGAGAAAAGTCTTGATATTTGAAAATGTAATTACGTACATTGACAAAAAAAGATTGGCTGCTGCAGCAAGTTAGATGGTAAAATATGATAAAATAACATTTTTAATTGGCTGCTACAGCTAATTAAAAATGCTATGCTATATTTTACCATCTATTGTAATTTGCTGCAATCTTTTTTTTTCAATGTAATAAAATAGTTAGTAGCTCTATTTTTATAACTGTATTCTTTTAACATATAAAACTATAAGTATAATTATTACTAACAGTATAAGTAAGAAAATGAAACTTTTATATCATGTTCCATATGAATGACTTATTAAAGTGTGCAGTGAATTGAATTTAAAAAAAAAATCAGGTTTGAAGGGGTTAATTACGATGATAAATTCTCCTTTTAGCTGGAGTGTATTCTGAAAGATGTACCATTACGACCTATATAATCAGACGAGAAAAGCGAATGCACCACAATATCGCACGCAAAGTTGTGTCGAGGAGTGCCGAAATTCGAGCGGGCGGGATCGAGAGCACGTGTATTAATTTACGGCTTCTCGGCGATGGCAGTGATTTATTTCGGAATTCAGATGTCGATACGCGATAGCGTGGAAGCTGCGGGAAACGCGCACGTATCCACGCGTGTCCAGCACGCGTGTCGAGAGGAGCGCCCGCGTTGCGATCGGTCGCGACCACGTTATCGGCGAAAAAGTCAGAAAGACTCGCGCGAACCGGCCCGCAATTTATCTCGACCGGTCACACGCCCAGTCGAGCATGAACACGCCGAAAAGAACAAAAGGGAAAGAGAACGAAAGGCGAGAGCAAAGAGACGCGGACGAAGTTCGCACGAATAAACACGTGTTCAGGTGGTGTATTCGACACCATAAAATTGGAGCACTTTGATTTTACTATCTGTATAGCACACGCACACCTGGACTTCCTCTAATAAAATAAATATTCGCAATATGAACGGACCCCGCAACAAAACGAGATGCGCGTAACGCGCGTTTGCTGTTTTATCGTCAATATCTCTCGCGACGACCCAAGGAACTGTGTGCCCTGCCTTAAGTCGACGCCGCAATAAAATCCGTGATATTTACGATCCGCCTGATCCCTGGGAGATCTCGAAAACATTTCCCAGGGATTGTCCCGCGAGATTCTCCGGGTGGCTCTTTTATTTGCCGACAATGGAGGGCATTGCGAGGAAATAATTTGCCGCTGTACAAAGTATCTGGGCATCATCGTATTTTTTGTAAGAGAAAAGATCTGCGAGAGATCTGTCCTCGAAGAACCGGTCGCCGAGCTTTATGGCATGAAAATATCGTATATTGTGTTATACAATGCATTTCGTATGTCGCGATAAAAGAAAACGCTACGTCGAACGGTCCCGTCGCGGAATTAAGTCTCACGTTCGATCCTCTCGCTTGTTCGTTTCCGCATTGAAAGAAAAAATTGGCTTAATATGGCATAACATTTTTAATTGGTTGCAGCAGTCAATTTTTGGTTGCGTTAACTTATTGAAATCCTATGCTGACATTATGGATACAGAGAAAAAAAATGTTTCTGACTACAGCTAATTCTGATTAGGTGAAATTGCATTGGCTATTATAGCTATAAAATTTGCTAATACAGAGGATTTGCTGCTGTAGCTAATATAAGGACGTGATAGCAAAGTATGCATGTCTATTACAAATCCATTTATTTAGCAACATGAAGTTAATTGTCACAGTTATCGGATATATCCGTGTAGAAGAAAATTATCTCTACCACAGCTAAATATGGTTTACTGAAACTGTACTTGCTACCAAATTGTCTGCTACACAGAAAACGTTTGCTGCAATGATCGACATAATAGCAAAATGCTTGTCTGTTACAATGATAATATTTAGACCTCACAGCTAATGGAAATTAGACCTCGCAGACACGACGTTAGGTCTATGTAATGTTAATGAATTAGCTGCCAAATCTAATTTTTAGTTGTGGCAACTAATCTTTTTTTTTCCGTGTAGGCTAACGCAATCAAAAATTGGCTGCTGCAACCAAAAATTGGCTGCTGCAGTCAATTAAAAATACTATGTCATATTGTACCATCTAATTTGCTGCAGCAGCCAATCTTTTCTTTCAGTGCAATCACGCAAGTGCGCAATGGTCCGAGAGCGACTCACCGGTTTCCAAGAAAGTTTTGTCATCGTTCAGCAGAGCACGAGCCTTCTCGTTTTTTTTCTTTCAACTAATTTCCCAATCTTTTTTGCCCATACAAGCTTTTACCCGAGAAATCTCCGCCAACCATGAGATTCGACGATGCGAGTTTTCTCGATCCAATGTAACTACGTGTCTGATGCAACCGTGCAACAGCTGGCGGTGAAAATGCACGTTCTAAGAACGTTTAATCGTCATTATGTTGCAGATCTTACGTTAAATTGCTGTATCTCTAAAGTATTTTCCGATCGTAAGTTATTTACAATCAAAGTAGCAAATTAACTCTTTTACTAAACAATAAATGGACAATAAATAATGATTGATAATGATGACATGGATAATGTGGACATTCGCATTTCTCCTAAATATTAATTTATTTCTCGTATCTCAGTTAAATAAATAAAATCAATCATCGCTATTAATCAACACGGAACACAGAAACGTATCTGAGGTACATGACAATATCTACTTTTATATTTGCTGTTTTCATAGAAAATAATCATTACTCACATTACCTCAACAATGTCTTGTAAGACTAAAAGTATGTACATCAAAGGGTTAAGGCCTAATGCGACGAACTGTTTACTTAGAGAGCCTACCTCATTCTGTATATATTATCGCGTTCTACGAAATCGCAGTCGTGTCGACACGGTCCGCACGATTTCTGTCGCGAGATCGACTCGATCGATTCGACGCACGTACAACCCCTCCGTTCCAATTTCCAGGTAAAAACGCCGCGCAACCGTGCTGTGGGTCGAGAGCAGCACTTTCGTCGCACGGAATTAATCGCTGATTAAGGCAGGCAAGGTTAATCGTCAGATGATTCAGCCGTGAGTAAGGCGTCCATTGGTATCGGGCTCTTCGATGTGCGCGCGAGAGAAGTTGCATGAAGAAATGTGGTCGATTAAAAAAGAACAGTCGCTAAAAGGCACGGGAGATAAAACGAGAATTAAGATACTGCTCGGTATTACTTCGGTCTCGACTTTTCAACAATTTATGATTACACACTGTATGTATATTTTAGAAGCAAAATTGAAAATCGGAGTTTAATTTTTATTTTAACACAAGATTAAAGGTTTTAACGCAAGATTAAAGGTTTTAGGTTTAACGGATCTACTATATAATGATTGCTTGGATAACAAAAATTCTGATGAGTAAAAAAAATAATTCAGCTTTCTCTGTGAATGTTAAGATAAAAAATATGTACATACTTTACTTAGTATTCGTTCTTTTTATACATTAAGCCACGTCATTTTGGTTTCTTGAAATTAATTAGTGCCTTTTAATCAACATACATTAATTGAGTCTCAATGTCAATAACTATATTTCAGATCCATTTTGGTGTCCACTCCAGAGAGTTAATAATTTTTTATATAAACTAAATATAATTCCTAAATAACGGAAATTTTGTTTTTCACATTACTCTTCCATACTTACAGCCTAAGACAAAATCTCTAGAATTAGGTAGATTACTACTATCTTTATAGAAATCTAATACTAATCAAGATACTGAAAGACAGCAGTTTAATTACTTATTTTAAAAATACTATTGTTCAGTACTTTTAGTAGAACTCTAAATAAGTAATTACTATCTTTCAGTAATAAATTGGCTAGTATTAAATTAACCAATATTTGATTTCTATAAGAATAATATATAAGAAGTATAAGAATATATATCGTATAACCATCGCAAATATCAAGAAGATCGATTTTTTTTCAAACTGCACATGTGTTCGTACCTCAGTGCAGTTTCGAAAATATTTGACACGGCACGATGCGGTGCGGCGAGTCATCGCAATTGCGAAAGCAATCCTCGAGAGCACCGAAAGAGTATTTGCTCTAATTAAGCGCGCTCAATTGCGCGAGCGCGATTTACGGGGCGGCGTGAGTGTTGAAAATTCGCGAATTTCGCTTTAACGAAACGCGCTTAATTTAGGCCGGTCGTTTCGCCACCAGTAATAAAGCGAAGTGAACCGATAAAGGAGAGGCTGGGGAGGTGTCCGTTTGACTGTCCATCGTGGCCGTGCTCTGTAATAAAGGCGGCTTCCTCCTTTGCCCTGCTCCATTGTCTTTACCTTCCTCGTCTTTCGGCCTCCGCGACCGACTCGTTATCCGGCCGCGCTGCGCCGTCTCTCTACGTTTCTCTCTTTTCTGTGCTGGCGAAGACGGTTCCTGCATCCCGCGTGGGCTCTCCGCCACGTAAGTAACGTTATACCGACACTGTTAAGGATCATTTTGCTCCACAGAGTCGCCGTACGTAAAACGGCACAGATCGTTTCTCCTGACCGTAAAAATGGCATTTAGGACTGTAATACTGTTGAGACTCGCGTAGCCATTTAACTTCGTGTACGTATAAGCTGCGTTGTTTCGAAGTGTTCGGCAGCTTCGTCTGTGCGAACTAATTCGACGGAGAGCATGAAATGATATTGTTCAAAAAACTGGAAAGCTACAGGAAATCTCAACTATTTCTCGAATAAAAAAATTTCTTGAGAATTGCACGGATATATTCTCAAACTTTCATTTCGAGATTTAAATAGCATTTGTTATATTTCGATACTATTCGTATTCGAGAATTTTCATTTATAATTCAATTTCATTGTTCTAAATTGTATTTGACAACGATATTTCAAACAGTCGAAAATAAAGACACTATGGCAAGTTATATCCGTAATTTATCCTCACCGCCAATTAACGTGGAATGTAATTCACGGGGCAATTATTTTTGATACCCGTTACGCGACGACGTGTCGACAGCCGTGCGACGGTTAGCGTGTAATCACTTTCCTGTTTTATGAAAGAATTGCATTTTCTCAAAGCGGGTGACGTTCCTAAATACGAGTACATATAACTCTCAAATAGTTTCCAATTAAAAACACATCGCTATAACATTCTATTTCTTTAAAATTGCTAGTCTATTTTTGGGATTTCAATACAATTACAGTTTTGATTTTTTAGAAAGATCTCTACAATTAATTATAAAAAAAAATTTGAGAATGTTAATACCTTTTGCATTTTCAGAAATTAATTGTAACTTCTTTATTTCAATCAGAATTTATCTGAATCGCAATGCTTCTCGATATACTGAAGGAAAAATATTTGGATATTTGTGATATTATAATTGCAAAATAAAATAATTATATATATAATAGTAAAAAATATACAGCTGTCACCGAAAATAATTATATAAATTATAGTTAAATTATGATAATTGTTATTTTTTTCTCTCACTGTAGAACTCTCTTGAGGCGTTATCTTTGGATTCAAACACCAAATTTTCAATTGAAATTTCGCTTGGCACGACATTAAATCATTACTTCTTTTTGAAACGTATCAGAATTCTAAAGTTTTTGGCGGAAGAGCTCAATAAATTATACCGAAATTCCGCAAACGGGATGCTAACTTTACAGAGATTGTTCTTCTTCCTTTTAGCCATCGTCATCCATCCGAGAATCCGGCTGAGTGCATTTGGCGACGGTGCCGGGACTCGTTGCGGTTCTGGTTTCTGGTACTGGATTCTGGACCACTGCCGCCACCGCCGTCGCCGTTGGACGGGGCCCCGATTAAAATGGAAACAAATGAAGTTGGACGTAATGAGGTCCTGCGGTGAGGGAGAACCCGTTCTTTAATTTATTCCCCTTCCCTCCCATCATGTTACGGTCTTGCTCTCTTTATCTTTCTTTTTCTTCTCGGCCATCTCTTTTCTTCGTCGTCCTAACTCGCCCTCTCTTTCGTTCTCCCCCGTTTCTCTCCAACATCCGTGTTCGCGGAGAACTTCTACTTCTTCGAGCGTTCACTTGAGGGACGATCCAGTTTTCCCGAGCATGAACGTATTCGCAATGAATGCCTTTCGTCAATTCTCCGCTCAATTTGGCATATTTGTCTCTTGTCAACTGTCTGCTTAAAATTTCATGTACTTATATTTCTGACAAAATTATCGAGTCGAAATTAAATTTAAAAGAGTAGAAACTCACGAATTTTTTTGCAAATTAAATCTCAATGAATAATAAATAGTATTAATATTTCAATCATACGTACGTTGATAATAAAAACTAAAATAAAAATGATAATAAAAAATTTTAAACTTTCATGTATAAGTCTTTGAAGTTAGTAAATTTTAATCTGAAGGAATTTAGATTTGAGATTCAGATGGAGAATTAGCTGCGTGCACGTGGGTACACGAACATGAAATTTACATGCTCATAACATCCGGAGGAGTCTGCTACCGATTACTTCTTAACTACGTTTAAGATCGAAACCGACTCTTCCGATCCTGCGACAATGGATTCTGACCATGTCGGTTGACATTATAAATCGCAATCAGCGAGCACGCTGCCACAGAAAAAGAATGAGAATGGAGAGAGGGAACGCGAGAAGATAAGTGAGAAAGAGGTGGAGAAAAGAAGATTCATTGTGTAAGCTCGGAAATATTTGTGATACGAAAAGCGAATTTACAGATGCGTTTAAGAAAAAAAAATGAGGAATGGGATAAAATTCGCGATTGCCAGAACTTGAAGGCGTTTCTAATGTTCTACGATGTTGAGTCAAGACGACATAACTCTTTTCTCGTGCTCGAAAATATATATTTATAAAATATATTTTTACAAGATAAAGAGAAACTGTCGCTCTCTTACTTTGAAAGGAATACAACTCAAAAAACATGATTTTCAAGTTATTACCACGAATGAGTTCAGTAAATATCACCACTTCAATCTCATCAGAAGTGAACCAATTTAACATTACAAAAAATCGTGACAACAAAAATGTTGGTTTTTTTTTTTTTTAAGAATTGTGAAGAAAAATGACCAAAAGATATTTGATCATTGTTAAAAATATATTATTTTTATCAATATTATATATGATTAGTTAATAATTTTCTGCTTCAAAAGCATTTATAGTATTAAGTGAACATAGTCTAAGAATTCTTTGATAGAATAATCTCCTTCACCCGTTTACGATTAATTTTTTGAGTGTGTTTTTGAAGCAAGGCAGCGATGCGTTCGTAACAGTGATCGTTCCACTTTGCTTAGAAAATGACAAAGTACAATAAAAATGACGTTAGAAGCGGGTTTCTCTGATGAGAGAGTGCGCAGTTAAATATAAATATGCGCGGGTAAAAAAGTCTTTTAGGCGTCCGTGTGCTCTCACAAGATTACCCATCGGAATTCCACTGTATGATATTGCACGTGCAGCAATTTCATCTACCCATGCCAATGGGATGAACCTAACCTAACCTCGGCGTTACGCCGAGGTGAGATGCGTGTAGGAAAGCCTGTACCAAATCCTCTTACGTGCGCTCATAAATAGGTATATCGATATAGCGAACGAAAATACACGACGCCACAGATGCGAACCAATCTCGATCTTGTGAATAAATAAAACAAATCGTTACTGCCTATCGTCGAGATGAATCATTGCCGATGCGATTCGCTGCTTATGCAATATATATTCTTTTTGTGAATTCACCGACCACATTATCGCATATTGCTAACATCATTTTAAACAATAAAAGAACAAATTAAAAGACGAATGAGAGTACGATAACGGCGATAAGTACGTATAAATTTTCAGAATATATATTTACTCCATAGCTGATATTTATGGATGGTTCTTATATTATTCACAGCCTTGGCCAAAAATATTAAGTATCTTATTAATCATTATTTAAAATTTTTTAAACATTATTTAAAATTTAAAATAACGCAAAAATTTATAGCATTTGCTATAAATTATCTTTTGCATCAAAAATCTTTGAATTCATGTATAATGTCGGTAATTAAAATAACTATGAATAACAGTTTATTATTCTATTTTATTTTACATGGATGGAATAAACTATCTGTCGTACTATGATTCACATCAAGCTATAAGAATTTTTTTAATGATGACTTTCGGAGGGAAAAAACGGTTGGGGATAAATCTTTTTCCCTGTTCGCGACGTATTCCTATACGATGCACGAGAGAACGGCGAGAGAGAGACGGTGATCAATTACGAGGGGGAATGGCGGTCTTGCGAGGCGAAATTCAATTGCGTTAGAAAAACAGGCTGATCCGCTCGTCACAAACACGACATGGCTGTCCACTGGCGCAATCAGGAACGTTGCTACCAAGTTCGGGTTATGCTTCCTCGTGTTCGGAGCTGAAGGCACCGGCGGCAATGGTCGAAGTTTCATACGAATCTGAAGGCGGAGCCCAAGCAAGCGACCGAACGCAAGAAAAGGCATAGTAATGTAGACAAAGCGGCAAAATAGATTCAGGTTCGCCGCGTAAGTAGAAGAACCACCGTTGTCGGTTGATACAAACGGATGTGATCATTCACATGCGTAAAAGCAAGCCACTGTCCAATCGGGCGAGTAATAGGCTCACGATAACTAGTGATCTGGCAGGAATAGTTGCGTAAGCGTGATAATTATATTTATTAGACACGCGCGGAGAGAGAAGTCGTTAAATCAAAGCCCGTTCGTTAAAATGCTGCAAGAAGTTTGCTAATATTGTTCGCTTAATACATTTAGCTCGCGAAACATCCTGTTGAGAAACTAACATTAAATGAAAAAAATAATCGTTGCAACAATGTTAATTTATTTTATATAAATTAAATAAAAGAGATTACTGTATATTTAGCATCTCTTGATAAAGATAACTGCCGAATTTCTAATTGTTATAATTACTTTACACAATCAACATCATCAATTATGAAAAAAAAGAAAATATATATTTATATAAAACATATAAAGAAAATATATAAATAAATAAAAAATATAAATATATAGATATATTGCACATATTTGTATATTTCATAGATAATACATATGTATATATCTTCTTTTTATACATAAAATATACGTTAATTTTTTTCACGAAACTAAACAACATTTTTTCTTTTTCAATATATATTGTCTCATTACTGCGCTAAGAATTCGCGAATTATCGCAAATTATCGCAATTGTCGCGTTCGAGATCTCATCGCGAGTTTTCTCGGTATTGTTAATGTAACTGTTACGATCCTAAGACCCAATGTCCATCCTCTTACGCAATGGAACGCAATACACGCAGAATATGCGTATACACGTACGTGAAGGCGCGTCGAAGATTCAATAGCTCGACGCAGATGGCATGTATTGCGATCGATAGTAACGAACGAGTGAATTTTCCACCTTAAATAGGCAAGACGATACGTCCCGCTATGGTGAAAAATGAAAGGCGTAGCCTTCGGGCGATCGCTCTTCTTTTTCCTCCACGTTTTAAGCGAGAAGAAAAAAAAGCTGATTTAACAAATCTCTAATAAACTTGTTTTCAGATTCGCGAATGCGCTGTGAAGCGAAACCGCGACAAGTGATTTCTTTGGGAAATAAAAATATAAATTTGCGCGATTATTTAATGCGCGTTTAATGACGCAATCGTACTATAATTTCATACTGTATAAATTTTGTGTCTATATATAATATAATGATTTTACTGAAGTATCTAAAAGTTTATTTAGCTGCAAATCTGAAAATAATTTTTTTTGGACCGTTAAAATAATTATGTGAATCGTTCACAAGCATAGTATTGCAAAAAGTTTTTCTAGCAACCAGCTTGAGCGTTCTACGTAATTATTGTCAGATCTGTATATAAATTTTTAGATACTTTTGCAAAACCATTTTTTCCATGTGTATAAAGAACAGAAATATATAAATTTATCTAAATACAAATCTGAAAATAATTTTGTTAAACTATTAAAATATAATAATGTAGGATGTTCAAGCACAATGAGCAATACTGCAAAAATGTTACATCATCCAAAAGTAACAATTTCTTCAAGTTTTTACTCGGTTTAGTTTTTCACTTGGTTTTTTAGTCTGTTAAATTGTTAACACAAATAACACAATTTAAATTATCGATATAATATACCTATTTACGTTTCTAATATTTATATTTTGAGATAGTACATTTTTTTTCGAACGTTATTACGAATCCTGTCACCGGAACAAGTTGTCACAACGATTACTATGCTCGCTTAACTACTTTTTCGATTTATACCTAGATAAATCTCACTTTCTCTACGCTTATATCCGTATATCCATCTCGAGCGGACACATTTCATTCAGAGTCATGCTAATGAAGGATGATTACGCCAAAACACACATTATCAGCGTCTTCGATCTGACAACGTGAAATCGGTAATCGACTGCTGGTCATGACGAATCATTGACGTTTACATTTAACCGTGACAATGCTTATACAGTATACAAGAGAATGTAACTTTTGCGTCGTTCGTTATGATATCGATATCGAGGATCTTATGCGAGAAATTTATTCTTGACGCGATTAACGCGAGAGATGAAGGACGCGAGGCAGGGAATTTGAAAGTATTTTGATTATTTTGTTACCGCGTCTCGTTAGGCCGAATTAATTAGCCGCTCCGCTAATGGCTACCATTTTCAACGCCTCCCTTTCGCGTTTAATGTACATGTCTCTCTTATATTCTCCCTCTACCGTATTAACGAGAGCTCGAAAGTAAAGAGTACGTGTGCATCGAGCTACCGTCGGTGGCCTCGATTTGTCAACCCATTAGACAAATCCCAAGTAGGAACTAGAAGTGTCAGGGCTTACGTCGGATCTGTAAGCTGTCGTCTATCTCGCAAGGAGACAACTTTCATTATCGTCATAAATACCTTCACGTTACCTGGAGAGCGCTTTTCGAAAAATTCATGTCTAGATATCCATCATAAATCATCGGCCACTATAAAGAAATGGATGACATGTATTAGCAGTAACGAGAGCCGGCGTTTGACATGTGTCACATCTTAAATATAAAACCGCGGGATAAATAAGGATTATTCTGCGTCAAATAAAGGAACAGCGCAAAATAGGTTCACGTCTCTTTGCTCTGACAAATGGGATCATCCGCCTTGAGTTATAATATGTGTGTCAAGTGAGTATCAAAAATTAATTGCATAGTATCCTGGAATGATACCGATATATAGATACCGATATATAGACATATACATCGTATTTTTATACGCGATGGCATTTATGACACGCGGAGTATGTATCCGTAATAACATGTCGATTCCGGTTTTATAACGCGACCGTGTATATTACTTAGCGAATTTGACAGCGCATATATCGCGTCCGGCCTGCTTTTCCTCGAGTAATCGATCGATCGTGACACACACACGCACGGTCCACCTTCGACGATATCTTAATTGCACCGAAGAAATTAATTCGCCGTTGCTCCACCGAGATATTGCCGTCAGATTAATCCCCCGATGTCTCCCTTCTCCCTCCCCCCCCCCTCACCGAAGATCCCGCCCGTTCGTCTCTGATAGCGGTTTCGTAATTATTTTTTCAAGCTCGAGAATTGGTTAGGTACCCTTAATCTGTTTATTACGACGAAGCGCCGAGGCGTGCTGCACGTCCGTTAATCCAGTTCTCAAGCGCAGTCGCCCTGATTACTTCGGTTAATGAAGGTTTAACATGAAAAAACGGATGCTGCGTGAGATCGCGTTCGCCTTTGCGGAGCACGAAATTTGCAGATCTGCATTCACCAGCGAGAATTATGCCGAGCTGATTCTACCGTCCAATTAGCTGTCAATTAACATTACAAAGGTACAAGCTGCCCCTTCAAATTGGAGGTTGCCGCGATATGACAACGAGAGGAATCGGGGCGCTCGCCATAAACTATAAAATGCGATAAAGAATTGAGAGAGAGAGAGGGAAGGGAGATAAGAATCAAAACGTGCGCCGGAAAAGAGCCGAGGGTGGGATCGGCAAAAAGAAAGGAGGGATAAAGAAAGACGAGAACCAAGAGAGTGCGGGGACGAAAGAGCCGCGGACAGGTGGTTTGCATACGCGTGCTCAACGCAACGTGCGTGCAACACGCGGGCTGAATTTTAATTTTCACTCAGCCGCGGCTGGGGATATATTAAAGCCCGCGGTGTTTACGCTCTTCCGCCTTCTCGACGTATGCTCTCTCGTGAAAATTCAATTCGCACAGCGAGAAACGTAAGAAGGCGGACGGTATATACGCGAGCGCCTTGGGCTCATATCTGTGCAATCGCTCGGCTCGATCAATCGACGTATGAGCGCGTGGTCGCGGTTACGCATCGACTACCAGGCCGCTATCAATGGACGCGCCCACGCGTGTTCTCGAGAGATCGACATGTCCCTCTTTCCCTCTCGAAGCGGCCCGCAGTCGAGTCGCACGCAAGGTCGTTTAATTCTTATGCGCTTTCAGAAAATATAATATATAGATTTCGCGAATGCAAATGAAAGAACGCTCGTTTCGCTTTCTCTTTCTTTCTCTTTCTCTCTTTCTCCTTCCCTTTATGCGATCAAAGTGAACAGCGGGTGGCAATCGAGTTTCACAATGTAAGATATATATGTATCAATACTCTGTTCGTGCAAAGAAGTAAAGAATACGAGCGAGCAGAAATTTCAATCATCAAAATATGATTTTTCATTTTTTCAGAAAATAGATTCGTGAATGCAAATGAAAGAACGCCAGTCCGATTTCTCGCTCCTTTTTTTCTCCTTCTATACAATCAGAATGAACAGCGGGTGACAATTGAGATTCATAATATAAGATATATATGTATCTATATATGTATCAATATTCTGCTTGTGTAAGAAGGTAAAGGGAGCAAGCAGAAATTTCAATCGTCAAAATATAATTTTTCATTTTTTCCAAAAAAAATTTCGCAAATGCAAATGGAAGAACGTCAATTCGTTTTCTCACTCTTTCTTTCTCTCTTTCTCCCTGCGGCCAAATTGAACAGCACGTGGCAATTTGAATTCATAGTAGAGAATATATATGTATGAATATTCTATTTATGTAAGAAAGTAAAAGGATATGAGACGAGCAGAAATTTCAACCTTCAAAATTCGACCTTTTATTTTTTCAGAGAAATATAAGAATGCGCTGGTACATAAATATACATGACCGAAGTGGCACAATTTAGATTCATAATACAGAATAATACATACATATATGTATCAATATTCTGTATAAGAAAATAAAAGGATATATGAGACGAGCAGAAATTTCAACCGTCAAAGTGATTTTTTTATTTTTTCAAAGAAATATAAGAATACGATGGTTGTGTATAAACATAATTCGTATTCATATCAGAATCCCTGTTTCCTATCGCGATGTGTTCCCTGAAGTTGTTTAATCTTATAAGTTACATCCCTACGAGCTTATGAGAGCAGTCGGGATGAAAAAAAGGACTCGTAACGAGTATCCCTATCCCCTAGTTGTGCACGTGATGTGTATATTCAGTAATATCTTCGAGAGTTGGAAATCGACGCCGCATCGTGCGTGGTGTTGCGTTTAGTCGCACTCAAACGTCAGCTGCCGGATTATCAATGAGCACGCCCACGCACACTTCTCTTTCTCTCTTCTCTCTTTCATCTCCTCAAGACGAGTTTTTTTTTTAGATGTCGACATATGCGCGCCCAATCGATTCGCAATTACGCGCGAATCGCTTCGTAAGCGCAAACTCGTAAACTCGGCCGAAGAAAGAGCCAGCGCGTCGGGAAAGCTTCCTCCACGCGTGGCTTCGCCCACGCGTGGAAATTATTCCGAGGTTGATAACCTTTTACCAAGAAAAGAAAGAAAAAGCGATTTCTCTCTATAAGCTGCAGACAATGATGATTCTGTTTTCATTCATAGGCTCTTTCAGGCATTGCAAAACTTCTTTAGCCACATTATGTTCATTCTAGTAATGCCTTTTGAAAATTTCCTTTATAAATCCATCACATTGAAAATAATTAAAATAACAAATACGAAGAAGTAATAATTTAAGTATATAATTTAGAGTATATGAAAAAAATGATTTTTTTGCTGAAATATCTAAAAATTTAGTTGGATACAGATCTGAAAATAATTTTGTTACGTTGTTACTTCATAAAAATAATTATGTAGGACTCTCAAGTATAATGAGCAATATTGGAAAAAAGTTTGACATTTTAGTAATCACAGCTTGTACGCCCTACATAATTATTTTAATATATGAAAAAATTATATTCAAATTTATATCTGTGTCTAACCAAATTTTTAAATACTAGCGTTTTTCTATGTAAAATAAAAGAAATATTAAGTTATTTGCCTTAATATGTCGTATAATAACTACGTCAAACAACTACTTTTAAAATCATTTTATAAAAATGTTTATCTATCTAAAATTTTTCAATTATTGATTAAAATGGATATTACACGAGAAAAGTCATTGAGTGATTTTATCGCCATGAACGAAAACATTCACATTAATATTCACAATGAGATAGAAAACAAAAGATGCGATAGGCAATTGGATTTTCAACGAGCATAATTACCAATTGCAAGTACGGACATTAAACAGCAAGTGCCGGACGATCGCATAAAAAAGGGTCGTAAACGCCCCGCCGGAAGTACGCTAAATGATATTGCCGACACACTCCCGCGGCGCGGCCAATATCCTAACGCATAATTAATTCTGCAATCTCGCCTATGTAAACTGCGCAGTGACGGAGTCGCTTTCGCGAAGGTAAGTCGAGTGCGTTTCATTCCGCGCAGTCTGGCGCCGCACGACGTCGTTCTTTAAGACAATCGCGCAGTTGCTGGAGTCGATTTCACGCCTAGGCAAACCGGGAGAATGACAGTACAAACAAGCAAAACCGATACTGTCAACAACCAGTCCCACAACATTTCTTTATGCTAATTTCAGATTACAGCATTATTTTTTCAATGAGATAAGAGGTAGACAGCTTGTGAATTTTTGACGCTGCCTCATGCATCGTCTCGATTTTTCGCAAATTTGCGATTAACGAAAGTCATCTAATAGCATCGTCTCAAAGAGAAAAATATCGATTACGACAACTTGCCCGTGGCTGCCAGGCCACGGCAAACGGGTGTTTGTCATTAACGCTCGAGATCACCGGCGTGAATTAATATAAATGGCCACCACCTCTCGAGTCGAGAAGCGATCACGACTGATTTTGTCGGGGTAATTGAATACGCGTTGATCTGTCGGGGCCGGATCGGAGCCGAGCTGAGAAAAGGAGAGGAGACAACGGAAGGTTAACGAGAGGAAGAAGGATAAAGAGAGCAAGATCGATCCCTGGCCCGGTTTTCTCGGCGACCGGGCCCGAAGAGAGGGACCGGTATAACGCATCGTGTCTCGTAGCCCCGGCCGAATTATTACTGCGGCATGCAGATGAGAGCACGATCGAGATATCGCGTGTACGCGCGGTCGTATGTATGTACGCGGTTCCAGATAAGATCGGCGTTCCATAGCCGGCTCGAGCTTCGTGGAGGAGACCGAGGAGGGATTGCCACTATCGTCGAAACGAGACCGCGTGATATATCCTGTTTTTCGCGTTTCAGGGACGTTTTATCATCTAAGTCCACGAGGTCACTGTGGCCTGAAAATTTACGATGGTAAGTATACAGAAAAAAAAAAAATGATTTCGCTGAGAAGTGTCTAAAAATTTAGTAAAATACAAACCTAAAAAAATAATTTTGTTCTACTACTAAAAAAATTATATAAGGCACTCAAATTGATTGCTAAAACTTTTTTGCAACATTGCTGATACTTGAGTTTCTTTTAGAATTATTTCGATGAAAAATTATTTTTAAATCTGTATCTTCAATTTGTAGATATTTCAGTAAAATCGTTCTTTCTGTATATGAATTGTAAAATTTGCCTAATTTTTTTCTTTAAAAAAAATCATTTTTTTCGTGTACAAATTATGAACTTATCTAATTTATTTGTTGAAAAAAAGATTTCTTAAATCACGAGAGTGAGATATATATGATAACTGAGATTTATTTAGCTTCTGTGTGCGTTAAAAGTTGGCACATAATAAATTACCGTCACGATTTATTGTGGAAAAGGGAACGCGAGGATGACGATTTTGTAGTGTGTGCTCAAACTTGATAATAAAATCCTAGTAAGCGACAGATTGGACCAGGTGTGAAAAATCGCAGCGTGCCTAACAGGTCCATTTATAAAGTTAATTAAACGTTCGAGCGAAATCCGTACTTTCAATCTGAACATCATTTTTCAATTACTCGACATCGTCCGTCACTCAAAGTGACGGTCACTAAATTATTTCGCCAGTCCAATTATTTGACGACGCGACGCGTCCTGATTAATGCAAATTGATTAATTAAAATCGGACGGACCGTGACAAGTGTTTATCGCTTCGGTTATACACTCTTTGTATACACTTTTCGCGTCAATATCCGTAAACATCGCGTTTCGCTTCGCGCGAGATCTGTTTACAAAAGAAAGAAAAAAAAAAATCAATTCTTTTATATCGTTATCACATTCATCATTCGTAACTGCATTTAATATACATACATACAATTGCATTAATAAAATATATATACATATATTAAATATATATAATATGAATGACACCCCGTGTATTATCTGGATGCAGGTCTCGGCACAATTGCACTGCTTGCTGCATCAGGCCGGCTCTGCTTCCTCTCAAGCGGTGAATCAGCCGTGCTCGTTCGCTGCGGAGTTACGTAATCGGCGAACACGGTGTGCACACACAATATCTCCGTCGGATATCACTTTGTAGTCCGGCCGCGGGGCCGAGGTGGCCTATCTGATCTCTGCTCCGATGCCTTTGAGAGCGCGAAAGGGAGGAAGCCTTTCCTTGAGTTCCTTTTGCCCTCCTGCATGCAGCTTGCGAACAACGACCGGTCGTCCTTCTTTCTCTTTCTCTCTTACGTCGAGAGAATGTAGCATACGCGAATCGATCCGAGGAACATGATCCTCGGAATGATTGAGCACTACAGATAACGAATTTCGCGGAAGGAAAGGTATCGGTGCCTCGTTTTCAATCGGGAGAGTTACTTCCGAATCGATGAATCAATTCGACTTCGTAACAACTCGTAACAAAGAAAAGTTATCTTTTTATTCTGAACTGTATCGGATACAGATGCATTAGTGAATGAATGGTTGTGAAATATTCCTGGGTAATTCAAAACTTCTTTAAACTAGATAAATATATAAATCTAAGCATGTCATACAAGAGCTGTACTTTTTAAACTTGTATCATTCATCTCGTTCCTCTTTTTCTCTCCACTTGGAAAGAAAAACAGGAAAGAGATGAACGGTGCAAAAAGTTCAGCTAAAAAGACGAGACTTACAGTTAAGATAAATAATGGAAAAAGAAAGATAATCAGCAGTATTTTATTCATGAATTTCTTTTAAGATATAAATAAGTAAATAAGTGAATAAAAATTCATTAATTTTTATAGTTGTAAATAAAAAAATAAAACAATAATAAGATAATTTAGACTATACGATGAAAAAATCAAGTAAGAAAATAACTGATATGACCGAGACTAGATGGACTTGGTGCTCAATAATATTTTTATGTAAATTCTAAATACATCATTTAGTTATATAAATTGCGCGCCGTTCACTCTCGGACTTGAAACTACAATTGTAAACTGTAGGAGTTAAAATAATATTACAATTAAATTGATCGTCATAATGATGTTACTACTATCTTAAAACACTGTTAAAAAATATTATAAATTTTATTTAAAAATATCCAATATAAATAATTTCAATCTGTGGCTGTTCTTTGGTCTATTAAATTAAATTATAAGATATTTCTCTTTTTCAAACGTCGTTACTTTTAATCGCAAATACCACGTGAAATATTTACAAGCCACCGAGAACGAAATCGCGGAGGCAGAGCAGAGTACACGCCGTACACGCATGTCGGAACGGTAGCAAGATTCTCGCGATTATGATATCTCAGGCGAAAATATTACCTCATGTTCACGGATTCGCTGGCGCGTAAAACACGGAGTACGCTCGATTTCCTCATAAATCAAAGTCGTCGCGCGCTTAAACGGTACAACGTTATCCTCGCGATGGAACGCGAGAGGAGAACAACGGCAGGACGCGAGAGAGGAAAAGGAAAACGAGTGGCGCGAAGAATCACTCGACTGCATTTATACGTGCGAGCATTAACCAGCTCACTCGAAACTATACGCAAACACCGCAAACACTCGTCGAACCTGAAGAGATGACTGACAAACATTGGCTCCCAGAGTGACGAAGCGACGTTTGGCGTGCATACACCATGAGCAATGCGTATGCGGTACCGAAGGATGGGATACAAAGTAATGACTACTCGGGAAAATATAAACAACAGTTATTCTTTGAAGCGATGCACATGAGTTGATATTTCATCTCAGTGTGATAATTGCAAACTTTCCGACTGTAAAAATGAGAGGGGACATTTCTTGTCTCCTTATTTGATTAATCAATATTGACACACTGAGAGAAAAATATAGTTGTAATATTACCATAATTTAATTACTAGTTAAAAAGTAATTAAAAGCTCCATTTTTATAGTTTGTATTGCTATAATGTTAGTAATAATAATTTATTCATATTTATTGTTTATAATAATGTGTAATAATAATAATTATGAATCTAGACTACAATTATGAAAAATATTATGGATAATCAGGACAGAATCCAGAGATCAAGAATTAAGTAATCTTCGTCTACGATGAAATTTCAGCGCAGTTGAGTACATCGCTACTCTCGCGAGTATGTAGGAGTCGCATGACGTCATTTAACCAGCTGTTGCATTAGCAAAGAAAATAAAAAGCGATGCTAGCCATCGCAATACCTTGCGGGATGATATTATTAATGGCAACAAGCGCGAAGTCTCTTTGAGCGACGAGCGCTACTAGAGCCAGTTACCGAGGAATATCTTAACTGATGAGTTTTGTCACACGATTTTATTTCGCGCGATTCATTAACATAACAAAGCCTAACTATTTATTAAGCAAAATGGGAACTCGAACAGAAAGTTTCGACTTGAAAAAGGTCAAAATTCTCTCATTCTTATTGACTTAAACCTTATAGAAGTAATGAAATAAAAGTATAAAAAGATATATAAAAGAAAGAATAAAATTGACGAAAAACAGTTAATTATCAGTAATTAATAAATTATCAAAAAATTATAGACCATAATTAAATAATTCTTGAAATCGAATAATATATGTATATTGTAATAAGCATCGAAAATAGAAATAAAAGGCAAGCGATCCATTATAGAAATCTAATGTAACCAATTTAATCCTTGCCAATTTATACTGAAAGACAGTAATTAATTACTTATTTGGAGTATTAAAAGCACTGAACGTGTTTTTATTACTTAAAATAAGTAATTAATTACTGTCTTCCAGTATTAAATTGGCCAGGATTAAATTTCTGTAAGAGAAATGCAATAACATATCGAATCTCAATGGGAAATCAAAGAGAAAAAGAAATCGAAAAGCGATAATACATAATATAACGAAAGAACAGCATGAACGAATCACTTTTCTCCAGCGCACTCAATTGCGTTTGCAGAATGATAACATAATGGAGCAAGGATGCGAAACGCGAACAGCACGACCGAGCAGTCGGTGTCGTAAATGAGACGCAGTTGCACGCGAAAGGATCGTCTCTAGGTCACTGCCCAACGAAAGTTACGTCAGGTTTGGATATGGTAATACCGCATTCCAGTACCGACACCTTCGCCAAGCCAGCCAGCCAGCCAGCCAGCC
>Ga0157364_1001036_pt1 | contig 22420 bp, 12 predicted proteins | sample AttsexASBM2_FD_111476 | JGI IMG/M metagenome (GOLD analysis project Ga0157364, IMG submission 111476) | Fungus gardens microbial communities from leaf cutter ant in Ribeirão Preto, State of São Paulo, Brazil - Atta sexdens ASBM2 | ecosystem: Host-associated > Fungi > Mycelium > Unclassified ...
AATATTTACAAAACAAAACAATTTCAATAAAACGGTGGATTACGTTCAGTAAATATTTTACATTTACAATAATTAATAATGATAAAAATAAAAAAAATATATTATGTTTTTTTCGAGACAAAAAAATGTTTCCGCCCGGGATCGAACCGGGGACCTTCCGCGTGTTAGGCGGATGTGATAACCACTACACCACGGAAACTGATGAAATTGTCTTCTTTATTTTAGATATATCTAATACAAGAGATATATAAAATTTTAACAAATCACATTTAATATTTTTAAATATTATACCAAAGTTAATATTAAATACTATAATATCGATTGTTTTTCAATCCATTTTTCTTTGTTATAATTAATATTTATTTAATATTGATAAATAAATTTTATCTATAGTTAATAAAATCTTGTTTCGTTTCTTATTATTAGTAATTAATTTAATTATAGCAATGCATAAACAACTTTTTATTATATTTTGAATTGTTAAAAACTAATTTTAAAATTATTGAAAATTATTTCTACTATTTAAGTTTTTTATACCTTATAGTTGGAACAATATATATAACTTCTCTATCAAGTCGGAAAATAGGTCATGAAAATAAATGAGTGAATGGGCTATCAAGTGTTTGCTCAATTTATTTGAATCGAAGATGGTAAAAGCATCGAGTATTCTTGAATAATGTATTCTATCTGTATCGAGATCGAAATATTGATTTATTCAAGTACATATAGTGGTTTACAATTTTAACAGATATAATTAATGATGAGCTGCTTTCCTCATCTGTACCAGGATATTTCCAAGCTCCTCTCGCTTCCTCTTGGCACGAATGTGTGTACCCAACTAAAAAATAAAACACATCTTATTAAAAAAAAAAAGTTTAAGAACTCTACTTCTCGCTCCCTAAAAAAAGTTTTGATATTTTTAATAAGTATCCATGTTCTGCACACAACTGACTTTTTCCCTGCAGCACGTTTACAAAAATCTAATACGAATCAATTTAATACTAAAAGATAATAATCAATTATTAATTTTAAGTTAATTTTAACTAAAAATATTGAACAATGAAGTTTTTAATACTTAAAATAAGAAATTAATTTTTATCTTTCAGTAATTGGCTGGTGTTAGATTTTTGTATAAAAGCAGTAGAGAATATTAAACATTTTGAAATTGTTAGGATGGTGAGAGAAACTATTCTAAGTTCTTGAACAAAAGAATTAACAAGTCACATTTGAACAATTCAGCAATTTGATCAATGTGATTTTTTCTAGAAAACCTAAGATCTCAGAGCAATTTTTAACATCATGGACATAAAATCCTAAGCTTTTTAAATCCTTCATATTTTTTTTATTCAGTTATCAATATTCCATTAAGCCATAAAGCAAAACTCAGAGCATGAAATTATATGACACTATTATATAGTTCTGTTGAAATCTGCTATTGTCTAAAACTTGCGAGAAAAAACATTTACTCTTCTTTTCAAGAATTTCAAGGCGCGTTTATCCTTTGACACCTTCAGCAATTCCATAGCGCGTTTTTCATAAGGGGCATGTCCTGTGACTTCCCGGATCAGATCCCTTACAAACTTGCTATGCTTGGTTTGTCTCTGCAAGGAGAAATTGAGAATAAATAATAACATGTGAATAATAACATAAGAAAGAGAAGATAAATAAGCTTCTGATAATAAATTATGATGCATCGGTTCTTTGATCAATACATATACAATAACAATGTCCACAATCAAGAGAATGTTTGTAACTATTGAAAATTTTCTTAATATTGATTGGATTATATTTTTAGATCAATACTTTTAAAGAAATAGTCAGCGAAGAAAACTTTTAACAGTTGCAAAATAAATATTCTGCTGAACGCGATAAATGAGAGAATTATGGGTTATACACTTTCCACTTACTCCTTTTATCCTGGATGGTCGTACACAGACGGTCTTGGTCCTTTCCTTCGCAGGTATATTTTTGATTTTAGACACGCGAATCTTCGTCGTTTTGTGACCCTTATTGAGGCCAACAGCCAACTCGTATCTCGGAGCCATTCTGTGGACAGAGATCAGTTTTTTTTTAGGTTATTTTAGACAACATCGATCATTGCAAAAACGCGCGAGTCGTGTCTCAATACAGCGAATTATAAATTCAACTTAAATATCGGAGCGAAGAAATCGCTCAAATTTCTTTGATAAGAAACGGATTACAATAATATTTCACGATTCGAAATCTTGTTAAACCATGCTAACCTCAGCAACGAACGTCCACGCGTCGAAAAAGAGTTTCCATTCCATACCATTCCATACAGACGCATCAGGCGCATGCGCAACAAATTCTAAATTCCGAAATGATCGGAATAATTTAACTTATTTGATCAAGGTGAAATATGTAAATTATTTCATGGTAAGGAATTGATGGAAATAAAACAATAATTGGCAAGGGAAAGGCGATGAGATATAATAATTTCACTGCAAAGATATGCAAATTCAATGATAATTTCGCTGAAAATTTTTCTTAAATATCTTTATATAATTTTTTAATTTTTTTAATATAATTTTTTATAATTTTTATGTAAATTTTAGAATTTTTCAAAATTGTGTATATATAATTTTTTAGAAAACTTTATTTAGATGACTTTTTAGAAAATCAAAATTTTTTTATACAAATTGGAACATTTTAGAAGTGCTGAGAAAGTCTATATCTTTTCTAGAATTCTTCATATAAGTAAATTCTGAAATATTCTCATTTAGTCCTAATAATAAGACGTGTCATTAATGTCCTAATATTTCTTCCGTTCATTTTTTCATAATCTTTTGAGAACGAAACATTTCAGCCTTCAGCAATGATTTCCCGCGTAAATAGTAAAATATTACATTTCCGTTACGGGACATTCCGACATTAGCCTCTTCCGCTAGAAGATTTATAACCTCAAATTGCCCAAACTGTTTAGGGACACGTGGTTTTTAAAATCAAAGGAAACGGTAGAGTAAATGAAATATCCTCTGTTTTCTCGAAAGAATAGGTATTTAATAAAAAAAGAAAGGAAAGTTACGTTGTCTCTTTAACGCGGAATTTAATAAACTAAAAGAAAATGGTTTTGTACAATTTCAAGAAAATTGCGGTTGTCCCAACTGCGAAGGTTAGTTAACATACATTTGTGATTTGTAATTTTATATATTTATGTCATAACGTTTATTATATTAAGTGCAATATTTATTATAATACAAGGAACAATCAGAAAGTAAAGTGAATTTTATTTATCGTATAATATAGATTAGCAAAATATGTATGTATATAAAATATCACTTCTCAACATGATCCAGCTTTGTGATACATTTCATATAATGAAAAAGGTTTCTGGCTGTTCTCGAAACTATGTATATACTTCTTGGATTGATATTTACAATTGGTTCTTATTTTAAGATTGCTTTATATAAATAATATCTTAAGATGCTAAGATTGATTTGACATTTTAAGACTTACAGCAGTCTTAAATATGAAAATCGACTATAAATACCAGTCCTAAATTCAAACAGCTAGAATTTGTCTAAGACTATCTTAAATAGTATTTTATTAATATAGCTCTGTAATTAACTTATGACATCTCAAGATTATACTTAAGACGATCTTAAATATAAGAATTGACTAGAAATATCGACTTTAAACTCTAGAACAATTGAAATTAGTCAGCTATGCAAGATCTTCTTTACTAATCAAAAATAATGAAAATCAGAAGTAGTAAGATCAGAGTTATAAGATATATGAAAAAAATTAAATTTCTGAAGTTATTTATAATTTAGGAAATGATGCATAGCTATATGCATCATATGTGCTCTTTGAGAGCAGCCAAAAATTTTTTTTACAGATGGAATCAGAATACTTTGATTATTATATAAAATGTTCTAAAGCTAGGAGATTATATTCAGAAATGACTTTGTATATACATTTTGTGTACATGTATGTTGTGCATATGAAAAATAAATAAAAATCATTTTTCAATTTTTCCTTATATTTTTATATTACAATATTTTTTCACAAAACTGACTTTTATTCAAAACTGACTTCTTCAATGTAGGACTTCATTGATATAATTTTGTCGAAAACACAACGGAAGACACCAACCGTTATTCATAAACAATATAAGATCACGAGGATACGTGCTTTCTACACGCGAAAGGTAAAATTCACTCAACAGAATTTTCACGATAAATTATCCCAGATAATACAAGAGTTTCCTAAGCTGGATGATGTTCATCCATTCTATGCTGATTTGATGAATGTCCTGTATGATAAGGATCATTATAAGTTGGCTCTTGGACAGATAAATACAGCGAGGCATTTAATTGACAAGTAAGAAAACAATGATTTACATATAACTCGCAAGATTTGTTCTAATTGTCTTATAAAATATATTTTTTGATTACAGAGTAGCGAAGGATTATGTTCGTCTTTTAAAGTTCGGAGATTCATTATATCGGTGTAAACTGCTGAAGAAAGCCGCTCTGGGTCGAATGGCCACAATTATGAAGAAACAGGCAGCTAATTTAACATATCTTGAGCAAGTCCGTCAACACTTGGCTCGATTGCCAAGTATAGATCCTTACACGCGTACGATAATTATATGCGGGTTCCCAAATGTTGGCAAGAGCAGTTTTATTAATAAAGTAAATAATAATTTTATGATTATTTTGTCTATAATTAGTATTTAATATATAATGTGATTTATTCTATAGATTACTCGAGCCGATGTAGAGGTTCAGCCATATGCATTCACAACAAAATCTTTGTTTGTGGGGCATACTGATTATAAATATTTGAGATGGCAAATAATAGATACACCTGGAATATTGGATCATCCGCTGGAAGAGAGAAACGTCATCGAAATGCAAGCGGTAACTGCTCTCGCTCACTTGCGAGCCGCTGTACTTTACTTCTGTGACTTATCGGAGCAATGTGGTCATACTTTGGAGGAACAAGTGAGCTGCGGAATATAATACTTGTGATTTTTAACATTAATGTTCTAAATCCTATTTTGTTTATATAGGTAAAACTTTTTGAATCCATAAAACCTTTATTCACGAACAAGCCTTTAATAATAGTCATGAATAAAGTGGATATCGTACATTTGGAAGAATTATCTCCGGAGAAGAGGGCTGTTCTGAAGCCATTCGAGAACGATACGAATATACCTGTGCTAGAAATGAGCACTATCACCGATTTTGGCGTGATGGAAGTGAAACTGGAGGCTTGCGAGCGACTTCTAGCCTTCAGAGTCGATCAAAAAATCAAGACTAAAAAGGTAATTAATTCAAAGATCTTTTAACGCATGCAAAATATGCAGTTGTAATGCACAATTTGCAATGATTATAGGTGGAAGGACTTCTTCACCGATTGCACATTGCTCAACCTAAAAGCATAGATCCTAATCGCGTCCCGTGTATACCGGAGAGTGTTCTGAAGAAGAGGCAGGCTGCCGCGGAGAAAGCCATAAGGAAGCGTAAATTGGAGAGGGAGATAGAAGAGGAAATGGGAGATGATTATGTACTTGATCTGAAGAAAAATTATGATATTGAGGGAGATCAGAAATACGATATCATTCCGGAGATATGGGAGGGTCATAATATAGCGGATTACATAGACTCAGATATCTTTGAAGTCAGTACAAATTTGATTGTATCATCAATGCATGATGGCCAAAACAAAATACCTGTTTCTATACCGTTTTTTCATTTTCAGAAATTAAATCAACTTGAAAAGGAAGAGCAGTTGAGGGAAGAGGCCGGTTTCTATGATTATAAGATACCAGAGTTATCGGAAACGATGCGCGAGATCGAACAGCTGGCGAAACAGATTCGTGAGAAGAAGTTCGTCATGAAGGACGAGGCGCGAATATTAAAGGCTTCTACAAAACCGATTATGCCGCGTACAGCCGCGGCTAAGATCCGCGATCGATCAGTCGCGAGATTGAAGGAGCAGATGGAAGATCTGGGTGTGGATATGGAAGATACTGAAAACGTAAGTATTTAAAGTTTTCAAGAAGATAATTTAGAACAATTTTTTATATTGTACTATGTTAATTCAGTCATTGTTCTATGGTAATTTATTAATTCTATTATATCAAGTATTATATATATTATGTTATATTCTGTATTAATTGCAACTATAGGCGCACTTCAAACGAATGAGAGGACGGTCCAGATCGCGCTCAGAACCTGCTAAGAAACGCATGCGTGTGGAATCGGCATCACAGTCGCGTGCTCGCAGCGTCTCGAGACCACCGCGGGATGAAATGGGTGTTAAAAACGTAGAAGTAAGAGATAAATAGACAAATAGAATAAATTTCAAGGTTTCAGTGCAGCAGTGATCTATATTTTAGAAAAATTAATGTTAAAATGAAGACACAATTAAATTTAGATTAAATTTGCTCAACTTCTTTAAAAAATATAGATTATTGAAGAGCTGAATATCTCATTTTAATTATTTTCAATTTATGAAAGCACATTTATTTACACGATAAATGAAAATATAGAATTTATCCTTGCTTACGTTTATTGCAGATGAAGATGAAGCTGAAAAACATAGCTCATAAGACACAGAAGAAGAAAATAGCCAAGAAAGGTCTCAAGGGAGAAGGTGATCGTTTTATTGGCAATAAAATGCCGAAGCATTTATTCTCTGGCAAAAGAGGAATCGGCAAAACGTCCAGGAGATAAAGCTTTCACTTATATTTCACACATTAATGATTCTTCATTTATATTATATATCTCTGTGTATATAAAACAAAACCGTCATCTTTGTAAATGTAATTTTCAATCCAGATTTTGTATTCAAGATATTGTTGCAAAATATTTATTGACGCGGATACTGTCGCTGACCTATTTCTATTTGATTTATAATCAATGATGCGATTACAGTTTGTGAATGAAACTCACGTGTTTATTGAGGAGAGAGCGAAGATCGCTTTTTCTTTATCATTATCGGTCACTAAATAGTCTGTTTTGAAAATAGTATTTTTTGTGACAACTCCGTGTAGCATGAATGCGCGTGGTTGCATAATGCATACAAGGTAACCTTCGAACTCGAGACGGGGTGAGTAGCGGCGTCACACTTAATAAAATTTTATTGCTATCGTGGCCAGATAACCCCTCGCGTCGATTGTAGCTTCCACATTACATTCTATTATAAAATCACAACAGTCGTCTCGAAACATTGATTAAACAATTGTATGATTTAATTTTGAAATTCTATAAAACATTACAATTTTATAAATAATAATAATAGAATATTGATAAATTAATACTTAAATCGGAAGTTGCTCTAATTTCGTTACTTTAAATATTTGAGTTTTAACTGTTAAAACATGGAGTTAAAAATTTGAAATATTGTGAAAAAAAAAGTGATTTTTTGTGGCATTAAAAATAATCATTTGACAGGATTTTTTCCAATTATGATTTAGTTAAATATCACCGTAAAGCGATAGAAGATAGAAGAATGAGCTTTTTTTTATTTAGAAAAAAGCTGTTTTGTGTATTAATTATGTATAACGATCATTGACTAGCGCAAATTTTGTATTTGACTTTCGTTAGCTTTTCCGAAGATCTCGATTTGCTAATGATGAAAATTGATACAAAATTGTAAGGAGAAAATTCTGTCTGTATTTTATAAAAATACATTTTGAAATTCGCGCCGCGAATTATCAAAAATAAGAAGAGAACGGGCGAGTTCAAGTCAGCAAAGCGGCTAGATCTGCTTGTCGAGCAAATGAAGCATGATTGGTTCTTACCTGTGGATCCAACCAATCATGTTTAAAAGTTCGGCGAGCAGATCTAGTCGCTTTGCTCACTTGAATTCGCCCATTACTTCTTCCAAATCATGTTCTCCTAATATCCTGAATTTAGCTGCTGAATTTAATTTGCATCTTTTTATTTAAATTTGTATCAATTTGCATCTTTTGAAGAGCGAGATATTTGAATCGTATTTTGAGATTGTATAACTTCTTACAGCAATATGTTGTTCTAATAATTTTGTGGAGTGTAACGAAAGACTTATATTCCAAGTCTCTCTTATCTCACTGCAATAGTCAGTCCACAAAAAGTTATAAATTAAATAAATTTAAAAGAAATTCGATGATTATAAATGAGTCAATTTATAGAGAAAAAAATTTTAAATATATTCTAGATAAATATTGTCGAAATTTAAGAAAAAAAGAGGAAGATAAAAAGAACATCATTGTTTACTTATGAAGTTACAATATAAATAAATATTATAACTCTTCGAATTTTTGAAATGAATTATTTAGGGCCGGTTGTTTCATTTTTAGATAAACTATGTGGTAATTTACTTATTAGATAAACAAAAGAGTAAAAGAATAAGAATATAAGAGAGTAAGAGAGTAAAACAGTGAGTTGAAGTTTACCGAAAGGTGGAACAAGCCTAAGTCTAATAAATTCTATTCCTTTATTAGTAAGGAATTGATGTAATATTAAGACAATTGTAAAAAGCGACGGTATTCCTTGGTATAAGATCAATCTAAATTTTGTTTTAATTGTAATTTATTTAGATTTATCAACGCGCAGTGATAGGAAATGAAAGAAAAATAAGCACGTCTTTTTATTGAAAACTGATAAATCATATATTTAAGACTTCGCTAAATGGATCTCCATCATCAGATAAGTTGACAATAAGAGGGACAAGAATAAAAAGGCGCCGCTGAGTGGTGGTTAATTAGATTATAATTTTACAATAATGCACGCGATCATAAATTTTTATACAATTTACATCGGACGCGTTAGAAAAACAATGATCTTGTTTCTCTTGATTTTGTTGTTCGATAAATATGCGATGCACATTCGATAAAATGCGAATAATATTATTACCTCACAGATAAAACTCGAAATACGCATACATGGAGATTACAATGCGGCAGCGGCTATCGATCGATGTAAATCTCATGGAAAATATGTAATGAAATTTTTGCGAGAGCAAAAAACACATTCGCATTAACACATTCGTATTAAACTGCTTACGGGAAAGAGAAATCGAAAGATTTATTTGGGACTCAGAGATTCCATTCGTAATACTCTATAGGAACTAAACGAAACCTCGATACAAAGTAGGTTCGATAAGAGCGAAGACTTTAGCTTGTGTCATAAAGTTACATTAACATCAGACATCGATCCGCTCGTTTCGCAGAAGCCTAGCGTGATTGTAATAAATTAACAGATAGAGGATATGCGTTACAAGATGATGTTATGGCGTTTCGGGGGGATGCTCATCCGACTAAAACAAGAAGACGACAGAAATCTATTAATACTGGCCAATTTAAGAATTTATTACTCGCATTTTTTAAAAAGAAAAAATTATGAAAAAATTATAAATTTTTCTATATTGTATTTGAAAATAATACAAGAGATTTGGTGATGATTTGAATGGAACTTCAAGGATCAAAAATTATTTTAATAAGAAGGCTTTTAAAGAACGTTTTTAAAAAATAATTAAAATAAAATGAAAAAAATTACATTTTAAAATTATATTATAAAATACTATAAAATTGTATTAAATATTTTAAATATTAACCTTACTGAACTTTTATACATTATACATGTATATAAAATTTATTTTTATATAGAAAGATAAATTCCTAATTTCGGGCACTTTTTACAAAAATATCTAATACAACCTTAATACCGAAAAATAATAATTAATTATTTATTTTAAGTATTAAAATTGCTGTTTAGTGTTTTTAGTACTCCAAATAAGTAATTATAATTATTGTCTTTCAGTAATAAATTAGCTTACATTGGCCAATATTAGATTTCTGTTAGAATAGTCGTTGCTCACAATTATCGACGATTCGCAACGATTCGCTTCCGTTTAGCCGGGTTCTGGATGTAGTGAGAATGTCCTAATAATATAAAATACGATCGCTATATAATAAGGAATATAATGACAAGTAAATATCGTTAGTATCACAGTCGATGCGAGACCCTGGGTCTGTGCGAGCTTTTACAGGGTCTGAGTATTCGGTGATGCCTTGGATCGTCCGAATCGTATGAAGAAAGAAAAGAGAGAAATAATGGAAGTCTAGAGGGATCGCGGACGTGCACGAAAATCTTAAAGTCAAATGACGGTACATTCTTTTTACTTTCGCCATTATCAGTATATTTATTAATAGTTGTATCTAATATCTTAACACACGCGAATGTGGATGGCATCACCGAACCGCAATTCGGACGATTCTTTGGTGAGTCCTCGGCCATGGTAGACTGTTTCACTCTCTTTTCCTCTCCTCTTTTTTACGAGCAGGCGCACTCCAACACCTGGATGTTCTTCCAATAGGAAACCTTTAGCTGCGTTGATTGATTCTCATCGAAGTAGACAATCATCAACTGGTCGAGCTTGCTGGGTGCGCAGCACGGTTTAGGTACCCTCTTCCGGTCCTCCTTCCACAACAGACTCTGCAGCAGAGCGTGATGATGTGCTGGATTGTATCGGGGTGGGCAACGGCCCTTACAATAGCCGGCATCGAAGCCCTTCGGATATACGATGAACTCGAAGCCCTTCAGATCCTTGAACATCACCGTCAGCTCGTGCCGGCAACATTTCTTGTTGTTGTCACTCTTACACCGGCTGCGCCGGCCCTTGTGCAGTGGCATCAGTTCCTCGGGAGTGGATCTCTTTCTTCTACCAATTCCAGGCTCCGATGTGGTGAACACGTTCAACGTTGCATGAGAAACCTCGCGTCGTGTCGGCCGACCGTCGTGAAGAAATTCCAGTTCGAGGCCGTGGTTCTCCAGACCATTCTCAAGCCAGCTCGAAGTCGCTTCGGTGGAGTCCAATTCCATCCATCGAGAATCCGTTGGCTCGCCCTGCGGGATCTCGCGCCGCAGCAGGAGACGCCGAGAGACCGGCGTGCGGAGATAGATCAGCGCCTCGAGATCGCGTGGATGTCTGTGATCGCCTTCGAGGAGGAACCTCAGAGACGCGTGATCGATCGTGATGTCCTCCGCGTTGCCGGAAACCGCGACGGGAAAGTACAGGGAGTGACGGTGGTACCCTCCCCTCAGGCTGAAGCCAAGGCTCGATTTGTTCCCCGGATGCTCTGTAATGAGAAAGAGCGGCCGATGAGTACATATATCGTTACGTGTGAATGAACAACTTGTGAAGTTGGCAAATTCGCGTCATCGCGATAGCTTCTAAATCGGATGACGATTTTATGTCACGATGGCCATTAACGAATTCTAATTACAATATTAAATATGTAAATGCTATTACATAGATGCAAATTATGAACATGATAAATTGTCTTTGATACTTATCCAGAGAGAAGACATTAATATTATTAGTAGAATGTAATGCATCCCATAATATTATAGTACTATGTAATGGCAATATCGCCTCGGCAAAATGTAATTAATTACTAATAGAGAACGTTGCGCGTTACGCAACACTACCATCGAAGCGCGTAAATGAAGAATAACAGATTCTAGTTCTTGCGTATTAATTAGCGCGGGAAAAACTTTTCGTTTAGGCTACAATTGAATTCTTGCAATGACACGGAAGGCTGAGCAAGAGTCTTGCTCGTAATCGTGACTCAGTTTCGCTTTGTCATCATTGTCAATGTATTCGTGCTACACACTTACATATATACCTATACCTCGAGATTTACAGATTATATTCACGGTAAATTTAGAGCGACGAAGAACAGCTCGCCTATTGTCTACGTTTATACCGCAATGGGAATGAACCTTTCCGTGACTCTTGAACAAAGATGACCGAAAAAGAAAGCGTAAACAGATTTAAATTCAAGTCGATGTTAACTTACGGGATGACGCTTTATGGAATAGAATATCGCTCCAGTTTTGTCCTCCGCAGACAAACCGAAAAATCTTCACACTTTACGCACATTTGTCATAATGACAGAACTAAAAATTATTATTTTGCTTTCAAAAAAGAACAGAAACAAAGAAAAAAGAAAGGACATATTTTCATTATTCTAAAATCAATTATTACATCAAAATTACAATTAATATTACAAAATTTTAATGATTCAAATCATTCAAACTTTCTTTCAAAAAGACTTTGTCGCAAAACTTTTTGCAGCATTGATCATTATACTTGAGTTTCCCACGCAATTGCTAACTTAAATGATCCAACAAAATTATTAGATCTATATCTACTAAATGTCTGAATATTTTTGATTTGCGATATTGTTGTAGCGAATGCACACGAAAAAATTCGATCATTCTTTCCACGTAAGCAATATATTTTTTATCACATACTTTATAGAAAAAAAAGAAAGTTTTTTCCAAGTATTGTTTAATAATGAATGTTTAGCTAAAATAAATTATTGGCAACGATAAATAAACGATAATCTTTTGTAATTTAATTAGAATAACATACTTGGTATGTTAGTCAAATTTATATACGACACAAAATAAGGCGTGACGATTCGTGATCTGATGATTCGTGCGATCGTAGTTCCTTTCGCGCTCGAACTAAATTTTCAATGAAAGCGCGAGATGGTTAACGAAAGAGTAGCAAACGGAAACTGCGTTTTGTCGGGGTTGCTTTAAAAGTGACATTACATAAATGACAGGAACTGTTGAATTCCCAGTCGACCGACGCACGCTGTCACAATTCTCTCACGCGTATTTACGGATGCAGAATATGCAGATGCACGTGCGTTCCGCGACGAACATTCTTGCCTCGGTGGAAGATCTGTGTTATTCGCCCACGTAAATATATTGAGAGAGATTTTCGCGAATCGAAACTCTGCCGGATGGATACTCGTCGCGCATAAACAAACACAACCAGTGATCTGAGTCATAGAACGGTATTCGACCTTCCAACAAAATCGACATGTATTGCCGATCTAACCGATCCACGAAACGACTTGAAAATATCACGAAGATGATTTTAGGCAAATGCTCCTGAATTTAATTCCCCTTAATTCCCCTTAAACACTCGCGATGTTTGAGACTAGACAAAAACAACGGCTGCGACTTTCAGCAGAAAAAGCAACTTTGGAATTGTAAAATTCTTATGTGTTTGGTTTTATCCTTAGTAAAATCTCATTGGATCTAAATATATAAATCAATCATATTAAAGAATCTTACAATAGTTGCAAAGCTACTTTTTCAGCAGCTAATAAGTAATCCAATCCATTTCTCATTAAATATTTAATACTAAATAAATAATTAATAATAATTATTAAATATATTAATTTATTTATGTTATATATTTTGTTTGTTAGATTTATGTTCCGCAATATTTCCTATTACTTGGCATGTGACTTTTATTCTGTGAAGAATTTAGTGTTTCGAATTCGATTTAACGATGATAATCTGTTTCATTCTAAGAAAAAAGAAAAAAAATGTCATCTTCTATCCGCAATATATTACTTCTTCTCGAGATATTGCCGGAGGAATTGGTCGTGAGCCAATATCGTAAATATTCTCGAATGAACATACTATTAACGAGACCGCTCAAAGGGAAGATTTAGAATTTGTAAATCGCTCGTTTCGGCAACTGTAAAAGTCACGCTTAAAGATGAAAGAGAGGATCTGTGTTAGGGAGATAAATTCTTTGGAGAAAAGAAGAGAAAGGGGTGCGAAAATCTCTCTCTCTCTCTCTCTCTCTCTCTCTCTCTCTCTCTCTCTCTTTCTCTCTCTCTGTGGGAGATAAATTCTTTAGAGAAGGTAAGGGAGGAGGGGGGAGAAAGAGAGAGAGAGAGAAAGATCCGACTTCGATTGTCGGAAAGCCGGTATTCTCTCGCCTCTCTTCGTTTCTCCTTTTAACTTGCTGATTAAGTCTTATTTATGGAGGCTCGTGAGGCTACTCAGGAAAACTCTCACGGGGCTATTAATTATCCACAAGGCATCAACGACCACACACCGTTTTTCCCTGAGCCTGTCGCGGTGCGTTCAAGTGATTGGCGCCGGTATTACGAGTGCAACGATGATAATTACGGGGTATTTAAGTAGAGATCTTCAATTAAGTAAGAGATTGGACATTGTCTTTAGACAACTTTTGATTGGACTGCTATATTCGGCACGATGCTTAAAATAAAATGCATTTATTATTTCATTATGAGTATCCGGTTTGTATTTTTTTGATTGAATCTATCTGAATTCCAATTAATGTAACAAAATTTTTTATATATGTAGATTTAGGCAGAAAGAAGAATTTCGTACGGAAGGTCTCGGATGTACGCTGGGAGAGAAAGGGAACACAACGTACTTTCCCAGGACGGGATACCTGCTCTCTAAAATCTTTGGAGCGGAATCTATACAATTATAAACAATGACAAAAGAAAGGTAACTAAGCCAGTGTGTCAACTGAGTTAAATTGTCAAGAAGATTTCACTCTTTAGAATTAGATTCCACTTCAAAGATTTTAGAGACCGGCGATAGCGAATTATTTTGCACACTTGTCCAAAATAATTCTACGAGCAATAATAAATATTAATTAACGGGCAATGAGAGCATTTATATGATATTTGGAGCACAATACATAAAATATATTTACAATACTTTTATATTACTTGTTGATACAATGTTCTTGGACGTTTTAGTTTACTTTAAACCATCAGCAATATCGCAATATAATTTTCATAACAATATTCAATCCCCAAGTTAGAGATGGTCTTTGCGTCCTAGTTGAGAAATGCTTTTACTTCTCTTTATTATTTAACCAAGTGAATAACCTCCGCTTTTGCAGATCACAGTCCGAAGCGCAACAACGTTACATATTTGATTTCTACAGGGATAGTATCTTTAGTAATATATCTATAATTTATTTTCTACTTATTGTAATGTAACGTGTTGCGCTTCGAACTATGATTTGCAAAAGCGGAGGTTATTCACTTGGTTAAACAACGAAGAGAAGTAAAGGCATTTCTCAACTAGGAAGTAGGATATGCTCATTCTCTGTCGAACGTAGAGATCAACTTGTGGGGATTGAATATTGTTATGAAAATTATACGGCATTGCTGATGATAATTCAAAGTAAATCGAAACGTCCAAGAATATTGTATCAACAAGTAATGTAAAAGTATTGTGAATATATATTGCGCTTCAAATGCTCTCATTGTCCATTAATTAATATTTATTATTGTTTGATTTTCAAGAGCTCTATTAAACAATTTGTTTTTTAATTTTACGAGCTCATTATCTAATTTATTATCTGCTTTATCTGATCGCCACTTAGATTTACAACTATAACAATTAGGAGTTATCTCGACAGTGAGCGAGGTACGGTGAATATAAAAAGGGAAAGATGGAAACAAAGGATCTGAGTGAGGACTCTATTTGCTTTATCTCGACGTGTGAAAGTAGCTAAACTCGTGGCTCGACAATTTCTTTCTCACGCGAAACTCTTTAAATAAGCCGCGAGAATCGCCGGCATGCTAAGAGATAGATAGACAGAGAGAGAATTGTGAAAAATAATGGGTCTGTTCGCGCGTTGCTTGAAACCCCTAAAATTTTTGCTGCGCTATTTATATTTATTTCTAACCAATGCAATGTAGATTAACTTTAATCTCTTAATTTAATTTATCTTTTTATCTTTTTTTACTCTCTTTAAGGAAAAAATATTAAATTTTAGTAAATATTTGTTTGAATAGTACTAACTAAATAAATTCAATAAATGTAAACATACATTTATTACATACAAAAATTATTAATTTAAGTATCTTTTTTTATTGAGTAAATATTTCTTTATTACAAGTAAGTCTTAGTTCTATTCAACAAATATTTTACAAACAAATATTTATTAAAACTTGATAATTTTTTTCAATATAATTATTAGAATTTGAAAAGGATAAAAAGTAAATCGACAATAAATTTAATCTACATTAATAGAAATAGACATTAATGGTGATAAATGTAAAAGTGTCTAGAAATTGAGAGAGAAGGTTCGAATCCATGCTTCGCCGCGTGCTCAGAATGCGTTACTGATTAGTGCCTTTATTTATGAGTTGTCGCACACACATGAGAAAAGATACGACAAGGGAGGCCCCCCCTACGCCCCCCGCCGAAAATTCGTGACACCGAGCGATTTTCAGAGCCTCAACACATTTCTCGGTTATCACGTTCCTCGTATAATTTATTTGACTGACGACAGGCAAACGCACCGCGTCGTTTCACATTCGGTAGAATCGTACGTTTTCAAGTTTTCTCTTCTCTCTCTGTCTCTTTCTCTCTTTCTCTCTCTCTCTCTCTCTCTCTCTCCCTCTTTTTCTGTTTGTTTCTCGTGGCGCCACGGGATCCTCTGCTTTTAGAGCGAAAGCAATACTTAATCCTTCGTCCACCGAGTGTATTTCTGCAAATAGACCCACGTCTATTTCTTGCAGGTTTCCTCGCATGATTGGATGAAAAATAAGATCTTGTAAACGTTTGATACATACATGCGGAGTATCCGCAGAAAACCGGATGTTCTCTCGCTACAGATTCTTCTGCCAACTTGCGGTCGACGTTCTCCTTGCGAAGAAATAGAACAAAATCATCATTTACGTAATTTTGTATCTTTATATATAATTACGTTTAACGAATCAAAATTCTATGTACATACTTTAAAATAAAATTCGTATAAAATTTGATAATAATTATAGTAATAGTCCTGTAATATCTATCTATAACCAATATCTATAATTTATCTATAACCAATAAAATTAGTTTTGCAGAAATTTCTTTAATCTCAGTTATCGATTCTAGATCAAATGGGAACTGTAATTACGAGAGCGTCATGCATAAAATATAAAATTATGCAAATATCCTTTTTTATAAATAATAAATGAATTATAAGCCGCATGTTTTTATGCACCGAAAAAGAAGAAAAAGTATTAAATTTTAATAAATATTTATTTATTAATATTAGCTAAATATTTATTAAATATATGTTTATTTGATATACAAGAATCATTATTTTTATTTAGCTATTGTATCATTTTTTATTTAGTATTTATTTAGCGTATCTGATTTATATACCGTAAATATTATGTTAGTACTCTCTCTCTATATATTCAAACAAATATTTATTAAAATTTAGTACATTTTTCTCAGTGTATATAAATAATTAAATTAATTACAAAAACATAGATTATTTGGGGAAATCAAGTGCAGATCTTTGATTAATGTAAAATTAATTTATGTGGCTCCGCGTTGCGTATCGATCGGCGAGCTGAGTTTCTCAGATCGATCAATCGTTCTTCCGAGAGACGTTTCCCAGCGGTCACGTTCGTTGAATAACGGCGTACGTGCATCCCGCGTGTTTCGGTGAAATCGTTTGTTTTTTCGAGCCACGCCGAAACGAAAGATCTACTTTTAGAAAGGGATGGTAGATACTTTTAGAGCGTTTGATGCATGTCGCGCGAATGGCAAGGTGGCATAATTTCTTCGATCGCGAGAGCGAACGTCACACGATCGTGCCAACTGTTCGTCTTAATTACACGTAAACATCTACGAGTGATACAAATTCCGATTTCCGCTTATTTTTCTTTATCAATTAATCGCTTATAAACGCGACATTGCATTTATTTATAACTTTTCTGTAATGGCAATGTGTCATTTAAAAATTTGCAATACTGGTTACTTTGTAATTAAACAAATCTAATATTATATATTTGCGTTTTAATAATATAGAATATACACATATATAACTTGTGTTGGCTCTTAAAACCTTCTATTAATTCTCATTGATATTAAACAATTCAATTATAAAAATAAATTGATAGAATACAGATTTGGTTATTTTTTTACCACATGTTTCGTGGTAAAAAATGAATTAAAATAATATCTACACTTCGACACACACTTGAAGTTAAAAATAATAAAATTATTTAACACAAGGAACATTGGCGATTTATAGAAATAATTAAAAATAATTCAAATTTAATGTTATGAATTTATTATAACAGTGTGTTATAATAATCATTCATCGTGACTCACGTTCGATCGTATCTTTACTTTTCATTCGTCGTATTCTATTAAAATAAATTACGGAAATTTCTCGTGCGACTATTCAATTGTCAGATAAAAGCATCAAAATCGTATTTATCGTTTACTCCATTACTTTTGTTAACTCCTCTGCGAGCAGGAATTTCAGGCGCGCGAAAAGCGATCGCAAATACCGGAGGCGCGAATACAAGACGAAAGGTGAATACAAGGCTCTCATTCCATAGGAAAGATTCCTTAGGAAATGGATTTCTATATCCGAGGAATTGCGCGTCTTCTCAAGAATCAATTTTGGGAGCACCTGAGGAATGGAATGCTACAGATGCGGCCGTAGACTATTGGCGAAAATCGTAGCCCTCCCCCCCTTGGAGTTTCTTTTTTTAAAAATATTTACAGCAAAGTGTTATATATAGTTTAAATATTTTTGAAATGCTTAATCACAATTTTAATATTCTAAAAATATTTTTTAATTTAAGAAACTCCTAGATATAAAAAACATAGATTATTATTCTTTTTTGTTAATATAATTTTAGATAAAACGTTTTATACATTTAATAATACTTTTTTCAATATATAATAATAATTTAAATAATAATTTAAGATTCTATCTTTTCATATTTATAATATTAAAAAAAAATTTCGTTTGTGCGGCGCGTTAATATCTCTCTTTGAAAAAGGATCCCGCATAAATCATATGGAAAATGGACTGATCAAATTAGTTGAAATTATGATATTTTATAAATTATGACGCCGATCCAAAGTTTTCTTAGATAAAATCGTAAAAAATGAAGAGGTAACCATTTGAAAGTTGCTTGGATGTAAAGTATCTGTGATAAACTATTCATTTTTTAATAACTATATCTTAATACTTTTATGCATAGAATAATAATAAATCAATTGGTACAAAGACAACACATAGTTGCATTTAAAAAAAAATTATGCAATTTGCGTACTTACAAAGTACATTATTTTTTTAAAAACAACTATTAAATTTCCTTTACATTTCTAATTTTTAAATTTCCAACTTTCAAATGATGCTACAGCAAAATTTGTCCATTTTTTATGATTTTGCCTAAGGAAATTTTTGATCAGCATCTCAATTTGCAAAATATCATAGTTTAGTACAATTTGACCGAAGCCACTTTCCGGTACAATTTATGCCGAATCCTTTCTGGATTCGCCAATGCCGTGGACGCGCGTCAAGCACGCGGCGATTTCATTCAATCGACCTCGGCCTCGGCGATGAATCGCGACAGATACGACCGAAAACAGACGGTCCCGTTTGGCGGTTGACCAGGTATCGGCGCAAAATAACCGGCCGATAAAGCGCCTAGGAATCCGCGGAATCCGGATCATTTCTGCCGTAACGATTCGAAGCGAGGGCGGGCGTGTTTTGCCCTGCGCGCGTATATGGCACCCTCGTCACCCGATGAGAATTCGAATGTGACGACGGGGAAGCGACGGGGAGAGAATCGCGAGGCGATATTACCCCAAATAACATCCGCAGGAGCGCGTATGCGGCCGTCAATCGCGCCGGTCGGCGTGCCGTGTTTATTATTAGGCTGTATCACACGATGGCACGCTCCAAAAATAAAACCGCCGCGTGCCGCGATTTACGCGCAGGTGATCCTCCGGAACTGAGAATGAATCAACAGCATCGTTAAAAGGCGAGTTAACTTCAGATATGCGCATGCCAAACACAAAACACGAAACACGTAATCGAGAAACGATTCGGATTGAGGGCTTCCGATCGAAATGTTGGGCTTTTCAAATTAGACTCGAAGACGGAATGTCTCCTACTTGCGGAAGACTCGCGAATATAACGAGGATCTTTGATTCTTTCATCTTTGACAATGGGATTTGACGCGGGATATCGAATAAGGACGATGATTTGGAGGTTTTCGACATTCACACTTCAAAGCTTTGACGTTAAAATCTTCGAAGATCGAAACTTCGAAGAATCGAGATTACAATTATTAATTTAATATTAATATTATAGAAATAAGACCGCTTATATAAATACATCCACTAAGTAAGAGAAGTGCCAATTAAAGTTAGATGCTGGAAACGATTAAGAGTATCAGGCTTCGAGATAATAAATCAAAGAATAGATTTAAATATTCTTTGGAATGAAACGCAGTTAATGAAGTATAAAGAAATTTCGATTTATTAATTTTTAAAACATTTAGCAGATTTCGTTTATGTTACACAATTGACTTTTAAACATTTCACATCTTGATATATTAATTTTCCTGACTTTTTCTATATTATATATACATGGGGATATATTGGAATTCTAATTTGATTAACACAAATTAGACCAGGCGAAAAAGATGTCGCTTTAATCAATGCCACGTTAATGTGACGCTTAAAAATAAGCTAAGCGATGATACTGTGCATATTTTTGAACTAGAAAATCCGGAATTAGCCCAGTCGATCTAACATGCCGTAATATTCCGAGGAATAACCGGCGGCATCTGCATGCTTGATGTTACTACATTTAGCTACGACGCTACTCTTCGTAGAATCATTCATCGAAATCATTTTGGAGGTCACGCTTCCAGAGCATCATCGATTACGGAAGATAATCACGAGACCCTCTTGCGATCCATTGACAACTTCGAAGATTCGAAGTTTTGAAAGTATTCGAATGTTAACTTCGTAGGTACTTCAAAGTTTCGAAAACTTTGAAGCTCGAAGCTTCAAAATAAGCTTTAAACTTTAAAAGTTTGGGGTTAACTTTGAAAATTCGTAAGTTTGGAGTCAGCTTCGAATCTTCGAAGTTGTCAAAAGAAACAAGTCATGAGAGAGTCTCCCGATTATCTTTCATTATATTAACGATGTTCTAGAAGCTTCAACAATTTTAAAAACTTCAAAAACTTTAAATTTTCGAAGTTGTCAAAAGTAATATAGTCCTATTCATGACTGTAAATTTAAAATTCCCGGAGACGAATTCAAGTTTCGTCTTATAATCTCACTTTTCATTAGTTTTTTACGTATTACACGAACTAATTAAGCTGCGATTAATAAGTAGAGCGGGACTAATTGTGACACTTTTAAATTATTATAAATCTTTACACAATTATGATAGACTAATGATAAATGCTTTAAAACGTTGCATGTTCATTTGACTCAATAATTAAGTACTTATAAATTCTTAACATATCTCGTAAATAAAAAAAACTACGTTAATTACAAGGAAAGTAGATCAATATGTTTTACCTGGAACATGTTGAGCATCCTCGAAGAAAATAAGTTGAGCCATGAAGAATCGTTTAATGAGATTATATATTATTAAAAACATGATAAGATTATGTATATTAATTTTTATTGTTTTCATCTTAAGTATAATAATTTGTAATATTCTTTCTTTTTAATTGCTTCGTTTTAAATGCTTTAATTAACAAAATTAAAAAAATTAAAATCTTTACTCTTTATAATAATAATTAAAATATATGTTTAATCGTTAACATAGAATAAAAAATAATTGATAAAGGCAGATTTCATTTAAACAGCTGAATTTATAAGGTTAGCTATGAAATACTGGCTCAACAAGCCATATCAGTATTAAGATATTTATAACTGAAAAACACTAAATAAAATATCAACTTGAATATTAAAGTTAAAAATAATTAATAACTTATAACTAAAAAAACACATTTGATTGTTATTAATCGTTTTAATTATCACGTAGATCAAAAAGAACACTATCATCTAATAATTTTACTTTTGATGTACGAAAACGAAAGCGCACGTATTTGGCTGTTGATAACCGAAAATTATATGTATTTAGCGCAGTAATCTCTATCTTTGTGTTACCTTACGCAAGCATAGACGTATCTATATAATATTTTGGTTATTTAGATATTTATATTTGCCCAACTTGCCCATGTGTACAACTAGTCCCGTTCTATCTTACTCAATGGGATGTAATTAAAATTATCTTTTTAAAAGAAGGTAAAAAGGCACTAAGTGTACACTTACAACAAGGAGTATTCTTCGAAAAAAACTGTTGTATCAAATTAAAAGTAAAAGTACTACTTGGGTAGACCAAGTAGATCTTTTGAATTGAAGGTCTTTCTATTCCAATCCAAGTAATAGCAGTAAGTATCTGGGGGGGGGGAGGAGGGGGAGTAACTGAAATAAACCTAAAGCAACGGTGGTTTAAGAGGAATAGAAGCGATAGGAAAAAGTCTGAAGGGGGGGTTCACTTCTTCATGATCTCTCGCGTATCGGCATATCCTCGCAACGACGTCTCGCAGATAAAGCAAGGTAGACTACTTCTTGTGGGAACTACTCCTTGTAGTGTGTTTCTGCCCGGCGATTCATTCTTATTGCATTCGGGAACTCGTCGTTCGGCATTCCGCCGCGGTCGGAATTTCTATTTCATAATAACAGCCGTGTACACACGACGGGGAGAAGCCAGCTATCAAGAGAGACCATTCCTCTCCTCCTCCTCCTCCTCCTCCTCC
>Ga0157364_1001037_pt1 | contig 22417 bp, 22 predicted proteins | sample AttsexASBM2_FD_111476 | JGI IMG/M metagenome (GOLD analysis project Ga0157364, IMG submission 111476) | Fungus gardens microbial communities from leaf cutter ant in Ribeirão Preto, State of São Paulo, Brazil - Atta sexdens ASBM2 | ecosystem: Host-associated > Fungi > Mycelium > Unclassified ...
CGGGACTTGGGAGAATGAAGTAGAAGGAACTAGAATAAAGTGATGTCATACAGCATAGACAACACCTGCTGACCTCATGTAATACTCATGGTCGTTTAGGGTAGGGTGCACAGTAATTAGCACGGACAATAGGTACTAGTATATAAGATAGACTACTTTGTACTAGGAACTCTATCGAGTTCTCTTGTGTTACTCAATACAAGAGTTGATTTTTTGCTTAAACCCTTTAAGCATTGATTCATAACACTCAATGTATATTCAGATGACCACCAAATCACTTTAAAGTATCTTAAGGATACTGAAGTAGATCTTCAAAAAATTCTTATCATAGCTAGTGATTTTAACATTAGGAATAGTATCTGAAACTCTTCTTATCTGTTTCATTCATCTCATAGTGATTCTCTATTGAAGATTGCAGATTCTTTAGATCTTAAACTATCTAATCCTATTCAACAAATCTCCACTCAATACTCAGATAATACTAACAATGCAAATTCAGTTATAGATCTATTTTTCCTTCATTCTAACTTCATGGAAATCAATAATTATAGCATTAATCCTAATATTTGATATCCATCTGATTATTACGACCTTAGCTTGGAGCTCAGGTTGCACTTAGGCAAAGGCTTGAGAGTAAGAGAAGGGGATTGTTCAATTGGTAAAGTGTAAAGACACAGGAATGTATCTACGCTATATATATTAAGCTAGCATGAGGCAACAGTCCATAGTCTACAAGGTGATCGAGTCATAGAACAATAAGGAAAGAGCAAGGATACAGCACTTATTACATGAGGCGCTGACTGAGACTACTTCGGTGCAGCCAATTATGTTGTCATTGCCCTGTGCCCTAGTTCATGCTGAGATTGTGAGGCATTAACCATAACACTGATTATGCTTCTTTTACTGTCAATAGAGTTATAACAGAAGAATTTATTCAAGACAAACAATGTACTATCATTAAGAATAGCAAGAAAGAAAAAATTTATTTCTAATTTTATCTATACCATTAAGAATATCAACACTTTGATTATCCCTGATAACAATTCTTTTGAACTCATTGTTCAAGAATATGTGTATACTTCGAAATCAATATAGTACAAATATTTTAAAGTTGTTAAAATTACCAAATGATTCAAAGCTTGGTGGAATGAAAAGTGTCAAATAAAACTCAGAATCTACAGGTCATTCAAGAAAATTAAAGATTAGAAGGTATTCAAAGATACTATCAAAAGGACAAAACAAATATTTTTTGATGACAAGATTCATGAAATTGTATTAAGAAATTTAAAACTTTGGGACCTAATGAAGTAGGTTGATAAACACTTATTAATAGCTATTGAAACCTTGTAATATAATGGCTGACTATGTATTAAGATCAATAATCTATGGTAAGCTCTTCATCAAATATTCAATTCAGCTCAAAATCATCAAATCAACATGAGTGTTTTAGATGAACTTCCATCAAAACTGTCATTGATATAGTCTTCTTTTTTAAATGAGAAATTTACAAGTGCCATTAATAAGTGTAATAATTTGTCTCTAATAGGGTTTTGTGAAAGCATCTCAAAGTAGTTGTTAAGGATACTGAATATTTAAAGAATATTGTTAATATTGCTAATGTGTGCATTAGCTTAGAATATTGGCCATTGCATTTCAAATCATCATTGTCAATTATCATTTCAAAGTCAAATAAGACATCCTATGATTCCCCTAAATCATTTCACCCTATTATTTTCTTGAATATCTTAAGAAAGCTAATTGAAAAAGTTATTGGTGAAAGACTTCAATTTCATTTGATATCTAATAACTTTGTCCATTCTAATCAACTTGGAAATCTCAAACAATGTTTGACTACAGATATAAGTATTTTTCTTATTCATCTTATTTAGTCAAAATAGGTTAAGAATCTGCAAATAAGTACTTTGATATTTGATATCATCTAGTTTTTTCCATTTCTTAATTATTAGCTGCTTTTTCTTATTTTGGGAAAAGCTGGTTTTGATTTTGAAGTTTTGCATTTTTTCTCTGACTATTATATTATGGTATACTTGGACACTAACATTTTTCTTTTTCTTTTATCTATTTTTCTTGATTTAATATTTCTTTTCTTTTAATTTTATTTTCTTTAACAATGAAGAGGTACATAATTGAGGTCACATGACATATTATATGATACAAGGTCATAAGTCTAGTGTTGTAGCAACTACTAGTCGTAACAACCTTGTAGTATGCTTACTTCAGCAAAGCTCTTAACTGGCTATCTAGTAGTAGGGATTACAAGAGAACTCGACAAGGAGCCCTTGCTGCATTGCTACCCTATTTATATAATTTACAAGTGGTCCATGCTACAACAATATGTCTACTGTACCTCCTGCCTTAAAGGCCATATGTCTACCTTATGTCTACTTCGCAGTGACTGTACAAGACTGTGCATCCTGCCCTAACACCCATGTGTTGACCATGTGGTAGCAATATGGTGTACATGCTCCCTGACGTCATCGTCTAGGCTCTTCCAGCTTTATAAACCCTTCTAGACCTATAGACTACTCTAGACTATTCTAAGCCTATGATATCATCTCATATGAATTCTAGGTCACGTGCCCTTTTCCTGTTGTAGACTAATAATAATTACTACTATCTATATCTTATCTCTGTCCTAACCCTAACCTTAAAGTCTGTCCATACTTTCATCTTATAATATCTAGACTCTAGAAGAAGAAACTAAAAGAAGTAATGTCAAGACACATGTCTATAACATATTATTCTCATAGAGTACTTATAGCTGATATATAGACTTTAGGATAGGATTATCTAATGTTAGCATGGACAATCTATGTATCATATAAATAGTGTAGGAATACAACAAGGACTCTTTGTTGAGTTCTTTTGTAATTCCCTCAAAATATCTACTCTTTTAAGAAATTTACTTTAGTGATGCTATTTAGTCTTTGTACTAAGTGGTTGCCACAATAATTTAGTTGGTAAGAAGATACAATTTCTATGGAACAATTTTGTTTCATTTTTATTTTTCATATTTTTGAAAAAAGAGTAAAAAACTTAAAAATCCCCATTTTGTTTCTTTTGTTTATAGATAATGGACTTTTCATTTCATCTCTTGAAAAAATGAATTTATATCTCTTTTGTAGTTATGATATCAATTTCTATCTTTATCAGCTTTTTTTTGGAAAACATGACTTAGAGTTCAGTTATTGATGTCAACACTTATCTTAATGGAATTTTTTTATCTTTTAATTCTTTAAATAGTAAATTTTCCTTTGGGTCTAGATTAATTGATACTTTTTCTAGTTATTTTTCATTTCATAAAGCTGATCTCCACAACAAAGAAAGTAAAGCTGCCTATCTCTGAAAACTTAATAATCTTGTACTCAACACTTCATCTAATTTCTACACTATCATTGTTGTCTTGTTATATGTCAAGTTTATCTGTCTGGAAAATACATCCCTATGGTGATACTGCCTCTCAACATCTAATCTACAAGCCTACATTCCTTGCAACATGCCCTTGTGGCAGTGATGCAACAATCCAGATATTCTGTCTTCCATAATAGGAATACTCCTATCTGACTTGGTCTTTTATGGCAGAGTCATACTCCTGTTAGTGTTCCACTACTAAAACCTCCACTTGGGACAATAGGGACTATACCACTGAAACTCTGAGTATCTTTTATAATCAGTCCTTATATATAAGACTAGTAGTTATATTGTAATTTGCTAGTCTGATAATCAATAAAGATAACTCTTATTGAACTTGATCTCCAGTATTCAATAGTGACACACCAATCAGCATTCACTTTTCTCTCAGACTTCTTCCTTCCATCTGAAGTTGTAACTATGTGGTAAATATATGGCATAGCATATAAGCTGAAGCCAAGGTCATTCTACAAGTCCACACATTTCTGAGTCCACTTTACAGAATTCTACTTTCAATAGTATTATCAGACTCTCAAGTCTGCTATCACTTCTGAGCAGTTCTATCTGCTAAATCCTCTATCATAGTCTCACTTGCAAAACAACTTCATACTTCAAAATTCAAAATGGCTTCCTCTCGCTGTAACTCTGGTCTCACTGTTTAGGATACCCTTCAACACTATTTTGTATTTCAGTGATAACCTTACTTATTCACCAAATGCTCCATGATGCTCAAGAAAGATTCATTAAAGAGGCCAATCATCTCTGAGATTTCCTTTTTATACTATCCAACCTGGCCAGACAGTTTCACCTGTCCCTGGCCCAAGTATCATCACTGTGGACAATAATTCTAATTGGGAGGATGCTCCCACTACTAATCTTATTACTAATTTGATATCTAATAGATCCACTTCTTCTACTTGCTCATAGTCAAAATCCCATTGGAGTGATAATACTAATAAGCAGTTGGCCAATGTACTTGGTTGACTTGCAAACATTCTTAATGCTAATTAGACCTCTAGTCCTAATACTAATTCAAGAGGAACTAAAGCTTGCATCTCTGACACTTTCAGCAGTATTAAGCCTGACAAGCTTAATAATTTTCTATTCTAATGTCATCTTTACTTTCATGCTAATCCCACACAATTTAACACAGACATTGCAAAAATCAACTTTATAATGACCTACCTTACTAGAGTAGCCTAGAACTGGTTTGAAGTGGACTTCAACCAGAAAGACCAGAGCATTCTACAAGACTGGCTCTCTGATTGAAATCTCTTTGTTAATATAGTTTGTCAACATTTTTGTTTCTCAGACTCCATTAGTGAAGTGGCCAACATGCTGGACAATCTTCATATGAAGCCCAGCAACAAGATTTCCACTTACAATATGGATTTTATATGCTATGTCTTCTAATTAGATTGGGAGAATAGTGTTCTGTGCCACTGCTATTACCAGGGTCTTCCAAATTGGATCCAGGATCCTATTTCCACCCAGGAACAAGGAAAACCTACCTCATTTCAGGATATGTATGCTTTAACGATAACTATCAATTACTACTACTGAGAATGTGACCACAAACACCACCATGCTAGACAAGCAGAAAAAAAGACTCTTGAGTATCACTTCTAGAAGTAAGGGGAAGCTTCCACTGCTAGTAATGCTATGGCCTTCCAGAGCAAGTCAAATACATTTCTGGTGGCTTTATCTACCAAATTATTTTCCAAAACATCTCCATCTCCTGCTCCAAAGAAACAACCCAATTCTTTATGAGTGAACCTCTTTTTCAAGCTGGTCAGCAACAGCAAGTTAACTGGTGACAAGTACAAAAAGCAACTCAAAAATAATCTATGCCTCTATTGTAGTGCAAGAGACCACAAGTTGGACTCTTATCCTAAGAAGCAGACTACTGCAGCAACTGCTGTCTAGCAAGGATATGATCATGATTATACTGGAGAATGTATGTATGAAGATTACCAGTGGATAGTACATAGATTCTGTTGTTAAGGAGAAGAAGATTATTTGGGTTTATAGACTATCAGCCATCTGTAGAGATGTATTTTATAGCAATTGGGTCACTATAGAGAGCTAAAAGAATGTCTCAGTATAAGATGTCCAGATTAATGATTGTAGTTACACAGAGAGAGGGAAAGAGAAGAAAAGTAGCTCATATAGAGGCTGTAAGTTGTTGTTGAGTAAAAATTAGTTTGAAGTTGTGAAGGTTGACTGTGGCATAACCAGTAATTCTTCCTTTAGGATAGATATCCCACCATCTAGTGAGAGCATCTAGTTTGGTGCCAAGATAACTAGGATGGAACCTGATAACAAGGTTGAACTGAGAGAGGTACTCAGACCACCATACTTGCCTCTAGGTCAACACCTTGGTAAAAGAAAAGTACTCAAGATTTTTATGATCCATAACAACATTGATGGGATAGGCTAGACCTTCCAGGTAGTGTCACTGAATTTTAAAAGTTTCAAAAATGGCAAGTAATTCCTTGTTATGTGTGTCATAGTTCAACTCTGTTGCAGTGAAAGTGCAGAAGTGAAAGGTGATCAGATGAACTTCATTTTCTTCATTAATAATGGAAAGAATTGCAGCGAGAGCATAGTTCAAAGTATTAGTTTCCATAATGAGTTGAGTATCAGGAATCCAATGAGTGAGAATAGAAGTGGAGATGAATGTTTTCTTGGGGAAGTTGAAAGTATTATAACAGGAAGAGTCAAACTTCCAGAGAATGTCCTTCTGGGTGAGGTGTATCAATGAAATAACAATGTCCAAATAGTTGAAAGTGAACCAGCAATAGAAATTTGTGAAATCTAAGAAGGATTGGATATTCTTGACTTTTTTGGGTTCTTGCCAGTCTTGAATAATCTTGACTTTGTCATTAGATACAGTGAGGCTAGAAAGAGAAAAGATATATCTGTCATAAACTTCATTCAGCTTGTATTTGTCAGGCACGGTTCACACTGGGGTGGAAGTCCGCAGGATGGACTCAGAGATGTATGGACTTGTGGAATGGCCTTGGCTTCAGCTTATGTGCTACGCCGTCTGTCTGCCATGTGGTTGCAACTTCAGATGAAGGGAGGAAAGTCCGAGTGGAAGTGAGTACTGATTGGTGTGTCGCCATTGAACACCGAAGATCAAGTTTAATAAGAGGTTATCTTCGTTGATTATCAGACTAGTAAATTACAATGTAACTACTAGTCTTATATACAAACTGATAATATAGGAGATGCTCGGGGTTTCAGTGGTAAAACTCCTATTACCCCGAGCAGAGGTTTCAGTATTGAGACACTGACAGAAGTAACTCCGTCATGGAAGACCAAATTGAATAGGAGTATCTCCATTATGGAAGATGGAATATCCAGAGGGTTGCAGCACTACTATAAGACGTGTTGCGAAAAAGGTGGCCACTGTGGAAGGCGGGCTTGTATGTTTTAGAGATGACATCACTGTAGGAATGTAGTTTTCCAGACAAGTGGACTTGCATATAACAGTATTCCTCCCTTAGGACTGAGCCTTTGAAGTCCTATTAGGTTTACCCGAGAATCCCATAATGGTACCTAAGTCAACAATATATAAACAGAAAAGGAAGTTTTTTTTGCTCTTGTTCCCATATCATTATGTCTTCCCCTGTTCTCTCCGACATTTCACAAAACAACACTGAGGTTCTCGAAAAGCAGTGGCAAGAGATGCAGTGGAGGCATGAGGAGGAGCAGCGGCTCCTAACCCAACTGGAAGATGCAGCAAAGTTACGTCAGGCTGAGCACATAGCTCAGAAGGCTAGAAAGGAAGCGGAGGAGAAGACCCGGGAGGAAGCTAAGAGACAGAGAGTTGCAGAGGAGGAGGAAAGAAAGAAGAGGATGATGGAGTACCTCTAATGACTCTGAGACGAGGTGTTAGAGGAAGAGACCGTCCTATTGGAGGAGGCTGAAGGATTCCAGGTCGTGGGGTCCAAGCACAAGGAGGTCGCCACCAGAGACGAAGAGATACAACAACCCTCCAAGAAGGCTAGGGGAAAGCAACCAGAGAAGTACCGCAGAGGTACCGCAGTGAAGATGGAGGGTTCTAACCCCTGTGAGAGGTGTATGTGTGCCGGGCAGGATTGCCTAGTGCACCCCTCAAGGTAAGTAATTAATAATTATACTTATTTATTATTTTTTAATAATTTTCTTCTTCATAGCTGCTCCCTTGCTTGTGCCGGGTGCATCGCACTCAAGCAGCAGTGTGTACTCCACACCAATACCAACACCCTGGCCATGATTCCCATTTATGGCGGAGTTCTAAGTACCATCGAAAAGGCACTCTGGGAACTTGTGGAGGAGTACCAAGGAGTTGGGAAGTCCCTCCGGGACTTGGTGGAGGGCCAGAAGAGAAATACGGCCTAATTGGAGAGAATTGGGGCCACGATGGAGCGGAGATGGAGCTCGGAAGGAGAGAGCGGGAAGGAGGAGAATGGAGATGAAGAGGAGGGGTCTGAGGATGGCCCCGGAGAAAGTCAGAGGGAGGGGACTCTATCGTCTGCCTCCTGTTAGTTAGCAGTTTTGTTTTATTTAATAGAATTTTTATTTTTTCTGTGAATTAAAGATGTGAGTAAGAAAAAACAAGAATTAGAATGAAAAGAAGTTTGAAAAGAAAACTCCAAAAAGTGCGTGGAAGCTGAGGGTTAATGAAAATAAGCGGACAGACTATACTAAGAAATTAACAAAGGAAAATCCCTGTTGGAAATGCATAGGGGCAGGAGACAAATACAACAGCATGATCAGGACAATGGGAGAGAACTGGGCTTGGCGGGATATGTGATATGGAAATTGGATACCAAGTTGATAGCATGAGAGAGTTCAGATGCAGAGATCCATTCAGATTCATCTCCAGTGTCTTCATACCCTAGCCAGATTACCTTATACAGAAGTTTGCATGCCTGTCGGTGGTCGATTTTAGAATCCACTATCCGAAAAATTTCATATTTGAGTTCCCCATCAATTATGACTGGAGTGGGGGCCAGCTGTATTCTCTCAGAGAAAGTATTGGATGTGGCGGGTTCAAACATGGATATATGGAAGACTGGATAGACAGAGCACATGAACTCTGGAAGACGGAGAGTGAATGATAAAGTGCCAGGCTGAGAGATGATTTTGTAGGGTCTGAGATATTTTTCGGAGAGTTTCTTTGAAGGCCGGGTGGTTCAGAAGAACTGAGCCTTGACAAAGACTTTGTCACCTACTTTAAAATCAGGAGCAGGGGAATGTCACGCATCAGCGGATTTCTGATAATGCTGTTGGGCCATGGAAATTTCAGCTTTGAGGGTACTCTGTAATTGTCTTACTAGTAGTTACAATATACACAGAGGTATTGCTTGAGAGTCTGATTTATGCATTTAGTTTGTCCATCACCTTTGGGGTGGTAACCTGAAGTGAAGTGAAGCTGCATGTCAAGAGCAGTGCCTAAAGATCGAAAGAAGTTTGACACAAACTCCGAACCTCTATCGGAGGTGACATGGGAAGGAATGCCGTGCTTGGAAAACATATGAAGGACGAATAGATGTGCTAAGTTCACAGACGTGATGGTGTCATGGGCAGGGATAAAGATTGCCTGCTTGGTGAGCCGGTCGACTGTGACCAAGATAGTGTCAAATCCAGAGGATAATAGAAGTTTCTCGATGAAATCCATAGAAATGGAATTCCATGGTCGTTTAGGGATGGGGAGTTGTTTGAGAGATCTGTAGGGCTTGTGACGTTGTGGCTTGGATCGCATACAAGTGACACAGAACTTGCAGAATTGTTGTACATCAGCACAGAGGCTGGGCTAGGAGTATCTGCAGTGGACTAATTCCAGTGTTTTGTTTTGACCAAAATGTCCGGCAAGGATGTGATCATAATTGTACTGGAAAATGCATGTGCGGAGGTTACCAGCAGATGGTACATAAATTCTGTTGTTGATTAACTCCGCTGCAGTGAAAGTGCAAGAGTGAAAGGCAACTGGATGAACTTCATTATCTTCGTTAACAATGGAGAGGATTGCAGCTAGAGCATAGTCCGAGACATTGGTTTTCACAATGAGTTGAGCATTGGGAATCCAATGAGTGAGGATAGGTGCGGAGGTGAATGTTTTCTTGAGAGAGTTGAAAGCATCTTGACAGGAGGAGTCAAACTTCCAAGGAATGTCCTTCCAGGTAAGGTGTGTCAATGGAATGACAATGTCTGAGTAGTTGAAGATGAACCAGCAGTAAAAGTTTGCAAAACCTAAGAAGAATTGAATGTCCTTGACTTTCTTGGGTTCTGGCCAGTCTTGAATAATCTTTATCTTGTTGTCAGACATGGTGAGGCTAGAAGGAGAAAGGATGTATCCCAGATACTCTACCAACTCAGAGTGGAATTCACATTTCTCTGCTTTGGCATAAAGATCAGCCTTGCAGAGACACTTGAGTACTTCTTTCACATGCCAGTAATGCTCGGACATGTTATTCAAGTAGATGAGTATATCATCCAGATAGATCATGACACAGACATCCAAAAGATCAGAGAAAATGTCGTTCATGAATTGCTGGAAGGCCATGGGAGCATTGATAAGGCCAAAGGGCATTACAGACCATTCAAATGATCCATAATGTGTCCTAAAGGCAGTCTTCCATTCATCACTGTTGGAGATGCGAACCAAATAGTAAGCATGGCAAAGATCTATCTTTGAGTAGACCCGAGCTTTGTGAGGTGAGTCCAGTAGATCAGAGATGAGCAGGAGTGGACAACGATCCTTTTTAGAGATACAGTTGAGACTGTGGAAGTCGACACAAAGATGCAGTGAACCATCTTTCTTCTTAACGAATAAGACCAGTGCACCATGCAGAGATGAGGTTGGTCAGATGAAACCCATGTTGAGATTTTCCTCAATGAATTCCTTTAGAGCTTCTTGTTCAGATGCTAACAGAGAGTATATAGGGCCAACCAGAGGTTGAGCACCCTCTTCCAGATTGATTTTGAGGTCATAAGAATGATGAGGAGGGAGAATTTCAGCTTTTGTCTTGCTGAAAACATTAGCAAATTTGTGATATTCAGAAGGGACATTAGAGAGATCTGAAGACAGAGTTCGAAATTGTGAGAGTCCGGAAGTTTTGATGCATGCAAGAATGCTGCAGTACCAATAATAGTGATGTTAGGTCGCTCAGAGTTAGATGCAGAGGTCTCAGATGCAGGCATAGAAACTGCAGAGTCCGATGATTGCAGAGGAGTGTCCAAAAAGGATGGAGATGCCAATGGTATTTTGGCTACGACACGAGAAGGAGCGAGATTTTCCTGCAAAGATGGACGGAAGTTTATTGACCCATTTACTCAGTCAATCAGCAGATTGTGTCGGGCAAACCAGTTGTATTCAAGGACCAAAGAGCAGGAAGAATCAAGTGGAGTGACATAGAAGTCTAGATTCATACAATCACCAGTAGAAAAAATTATGGGCAAATTGGCAATTTTGGAGATGGTGCTGTTAGATAAACCATCAAACAAGCAGAGAGCAACTGGAGGAGTTGCGGATGTCTTCAGGTGGTGAGTATCCACAAATTTAGTGTCTATAAAACAATGAGTAGACCCGGAGTTGACGAGAGCTCGGAACGGGATTTTATTAAGGTGATCCTGACCAAGGATCAAGGGAGAAGTAATGGAAACAAAAAGTGAATAAGGGTCAGAAAGAGCAGATGTGTTGAGTCAAATTGGACTCGTTGCTGCATAGGGGAGTTCAATGCGGCCCTCAGTCTGTGTGGAGTCCTGGGAGTCGCTCTCTATTTTTCTGAGGGTTTCTCGGAAGCAGCTGCCAGAGTATCAGCAGTTGCTGAAGCATTGCAGCCTTTGGGAGAGACCATGGTCTGTTTCTTGGAACAGAAGTCCAGCTTGTGGTCTTCTGCACTGCAATAGAGGCACAGATTGTTTTCAAGATGCTTCTTGCACTTGTCACTGGTCAACTTGCCGTTGCTGGCCAGCTTGGAGGAGAGGTCCACCTGCAGAGTATTAGGTTGCTTTTTGGAAGCGGAGGACGGAGATGACTTGGAGGGAGAGTTCTTGACAGATAAGGCTACTGGAGACTGATTTGCCTTGCCCTGGGAGATTGTGACAGAGCCAGAGATGAAAGCTTTTCCTTGCTTCCAGGAGTGAGACTCGAGGGCCTCTTTCTCCACCTGCCTTACATGATGGCGTTCACGGTCTCATTTCCAGTAGCAGTGATTGATAGTCATTGCTAAGGCATACATATCCTGGAACGAGGTGGGTTTTCCTTGTTTCCGGGTGGAGATAGGATCCTGGATCCAATTGGGGAGCCCCTGGTAGTAACAATGGCACAGAACACTATTCCCCCAACCTAATTGGGAGGCATAGCGCATGAAGTCCACATTGTAAGTGGAAATCTTGTCGCTGGGCTTCATGCAGAGATTATCCAGCATGTTGGCCACTTCACCAATGGGGTCCAAGAAACCAAAATGTCGATGTAATTCGTCCACAAATAGGTTCTAGTTGGAGAGCTAGTCTTGAAGGATGCCTTGGTCTTCTTGGTTGAGGCCTACCTCAAACCAGTCCTGGGCTACTCTAGTAAGGTAGGTCATTGTGAAGTTGATTTTCACAATGTCCATGTCGAATTGCGCCGGATTAGTGTGGAAGTATAAATGGCATTGAAACAAGAAATTATTGAGCTTGTCAGGCTCAGTGCCGCTGAAAGTGTCAGAGATGCAGGCTTTAGTTCCCCTTGAATTGGTGTTAGGTCCGGGAGTCTGATTAGCATTAAGGGTGTTAGCAAGTCGGCTGAGTACCTCAGCCAGTTGTTCATTAGTATTATCGCTCCGCCAGAGTTTGGACCATGAGCAAGTAGAGGAAGTAGATCTATTAGCTGTTAAGTTAGTAATAGGATTAGTAGTGGGAGCATCCTCCTAATTAGGGTCATTGTCCGCAGGGATGATACTTAGGCCAGAAACAGGCAAAACTGTCCGGCTAGGTTGGATTGTACTAAAAGGAGACCTTGGAGATAAATGGCCTCTTTGATGGATTTGTCTCGAGCGTCATGGCACATTTGGTGGGTAAGCCATCTGGTCACTGAAACATGAGATCATGTTGAAGGATGTCCCAAGCGGTGGGACCAGAGTTGAAGAATTACGGCGAGAGGAAGCTATTTGGATTTTGGAGTGAAATAGATTTGCAGACGGAACTGCTCAGAAGTGACAGCAGACTTGGAGTCTGATAATACTGTCAGGTGTGGTTCACACTGGGGTGGAAGTTCACAGGATGGACTCGGAGATGCGTGGACTTATGGAATGACCTTGGCTTCAGCTTATGTACTATGCCGTCTGTCTGCCATGTGGTTGCAACTTCAGATGAAGGGAGGAAAGTCCGAGTGGAAGTGAGTACTGATTGGTGTATCGCCGTTGAACACCGAAGATCAAGTTCAATAAGAGGTTATCTTTGTCGATTATCAGACTAGTAAATTACAATGTAACTACTAGTCTTATATACAAACTGATAATATAGGAGATGCTCGGAGTTTCAGTGGTAAAACTCCTATTACCCCGAGTAGAGATTTCAGTATTGAAACACTGATAGGAGTAACTCCATCATGGAAGACCAAATTGAATAGGAGTATCTCCATCATGGAAGATGGAATACTCAGAGGGTTGCAGCACTGCTATAAGATGTGTTGCGAGAAAGGTGGCCACTGTGGAAGGTGGGCTTGTATGTTTTAAAGGTGACATCACTGCAGGGATGTAGTTTTCTGGACAAGTGGACTTGCATATGATAGTATTTCCACAACCAGTGGACCAATTTTCACAAACTAAGATGTGTTGGAAAGCCTCAAATGAGGGCTATCTGCATATATATAAGATGTACAAAAGAAATAACAAACAACTAAGATATCAGGCTATCAGTAACTATAAAAGCTTTGTTTACTAATATCTTATGGATAGCTAAACAGATTTTGTTATGATGCATATAAGGACTAATATTTTTTTCTTTTATTTATTTTTCTTGATTTAATATTTCTTTTCTTTTGATTTTCTTTTTCTTTTTCTTTCTAGATAATAAAGAGGTATGTGACTGTGGGTCACATGACATGTCACATGATGTGAGATCATAGACCTAGACTGGATGAGAATGGACTAGAAGGATGATGTTAAGGAGCATGTTAACAGTATATCTATCTCATAGTATATACATGGTATACTCATGGATGATGTATGGACTTTAGAGTAGGGTTAATTATTAGTAGCATGGACCATCTGTAATTTATATAAATAAGGTAACAATTTAGTAGAGACTTCTTGTTGAGTTCTCTTGTGATCTCCACAATAATATCTGCTCTTGAGATTTATTGCTTGTGCCTCTATTAGTTTTGTAACTAGTGGTTGCCACAACATTACTTGTATGCGATTCAAGCCATAACATCACAAGTCCTATGGATCTCTCAAACAACTTTTTATCTCCAAATGACTATGGAATTCCATTTCTATGGACTTCATTGAGAAACTTCTATTATTCTCCAGGTTTGACACTATCTTGGTCATAGTCGACTAGCTCACCAAGTAGGTAATTTTTATCTCTGCTCATGATACCATAACGTCTGCAAACTTAGTATGTCTGTTTATTCTTCATATGTTCTCCAAATATAGTGTTTATTTTTATATTACCTCTGACAGAAACTTAAAGTTTATGTCAAACTTCTTCCATTCTTTAGGCACTGCTCTGGACATATAGCTTTATTTCACTTTAGATTACCATCCTGAAAATTATGGACAAACTGAACACACAAATCAGACCCTTAAGCAATACCTCTATATATATTGTAACTATCAGTAAGACAACTGGTCTGAACTCCTACCTCTTGCAGAGTTTGCTTACAACAATGCTCCAAGTGCTACTACTAGTGTTTCTCTATTCTTCATTAATAAGAGATATCATTCAAACATCACTGTTCACTCTGAACATGATATTGCTTCCTCTTGAGCTTGTAACTTTGCTATAAATCTCAATGAGTTACAGAGTATCCTTAAAGTTGAAGTTTCTGCAACCCAACAGCATTATTAGAAGTCTGCTGATATGTGATGTTCCCCCACTCTGTATTTCAAAGTAGATGACAAAGTTTTTGTTAAGGCTCAGTTTTTCTGAACCACTTGGCCTTCAAAGAAACTCTCCAAAAAATATCTCAGATCTTATGAAATCATTTCCTGGCCTAGTATATTATTGTTCACTTTCTGTCTCCCAAAGTTTATGTGCTCTATCCATTCAGTTTTCTATGTATCTATGCTCAAACCTGCTACATCCAATTCTTTCTCCAAGAGAATACAACTGGCCCCCACTCTAGTTATAATCAATAGAGAATCCAAGTATGAAATTTCTCAAATAGTGGACTTCAAAATCGATTGCTGATGAACATGTAAACTCCTATATAAAGTAATTTAGCTAGGTGTTAGAATTGAAGACAATAGACTTGGTTTCTATTTTATTTTATTTTATTTTATTTTATTTTCTCTTATTTTTTATTATTGAAGATGAAGAAGACAAAGTGTTGATATGGTCACAGAAGTCACATGCTCATGTGATATAAGGGAACAATATAGAAGGATCTAGAAAGATGATATCATAACAACAGATGGAATACGTGTTGGCCTTAAGACAAACACATGGTCTTTAAGATAGGCTAGGAAAGTAGTAGTATAGACCATCATGATTTAGTATATAAGATAGATATTTCTGTATGGAGTTCTCTGTTGAGTTCTCTTGTGTCACTTAATACAAGAGTAGTCTTTTGTTTTAACACTAAGACCTAAGTCATAACATTAGAACTTGATTACCATTTTAAAGACAGCTCAATACCAAGCTCTCTTTTCCTTTAACTCTCTACTCATTTTCGACCAAAAAACAACACCATTCTTTAGTCAAGAAGATATAGCTGGACCTTAGGCTCAAGGAGTATACTAGTTAGGCAGGAGAAGCCTAGCTGCTTGATTACATCAAAGCCCACTGGTGTATTTCAGGCATATCACCTTGTGTGAACATGTTACATACCTTTCTTCATGTATCAATCTTGTGCTATAAGCCCACTTGTGACTTATCTATGCAAAGAAATAACAGTAGTCTTTAAGACGCTATTTAGAGTAAAACAGTTTTCTTAAACCAAGGCTGTCTAGTTTTAGTAGTCAGTAAGAGAAGTAATTAGTAGACTGTTATAGCTTGAGCATGTGGACAAACTTGGACTAGGGTTAGGGTTAGGACAAGTATATATTGTAGTGGTAATTATTAGTCTACAATGGACAGAGAGATAGAAAATAGGCATGTGACCTGGAAGTCACATGAACATAGGCCTAGAGAAGTCTAGAATGGTCTGGAAGGACTTAGGGTCTAGAAGAATTGGGAAGAGTCTAGAGAAGGAGTTAGGGTTAGAAGTGACATCAAGAGACAAGGGTTCCTTATAGTACACACATGGTGTATGCATGTATGACAGAGATTAAGAGTGATGATGTAAGACAATAGAGTAGGGTAGAGGGTATGACGTCAGGGCACATGTAGGAAGTATGGTGGCCTTATGGAAAACATATGTGGATGAGTAATAGGACATGAGGAAGACACATGGACTTAAGGGCCAGATAAATATTGTTGTAGCATGGACTAGGAGCTATGTATATATATAGTAGATGAATGCAGCGAGGGCTCCTTGTCGAGTTCTCTTGTAATCCCCACTACTAGATAGCCAACTGAGAGCTTTGCTGAAGTAAGCAAACTATGAGTGCCCTTCCGGCGAGTGGTTGCTACAACATAGATGATACAAGGAGGAATAAAAAGAGGGCCCTCTAGCATCTATCGAGATTTCATCAATTTTAGAGTACAAATTGAAAGGCAAAACTAACATAGATTCTGCTCTTCCTCTTAACATAACAATATCTTTATCTCTATCCTTCAACATGAGTCAACACAACTTACAAGCTATTATTCTCCAACAGCAGGAACAATTGGCCACAATGCAAGCACAGATATAGACATTGCTGGCAGGAAGAGTAGGAAGAGAAAGAGAGAGATCACATAGGGAGGTGGCTAAATCACCGGTATTTGGCAGAGAAACAGGGAAGGTATCAGGGTTTGTGATAGCCTGTAAGCTATACATTAAAGCAAGAATGATGGAAGCAACAGTGGAGAAGTAAGTTCAGTAGGTGTTATTTTTTGTATAAGAAGGGTTGGCAGATATTCAGAAGGAGAATGTATTGGAGGATTTGAAAGAAGAAGTACTAGAATATGAATTAGTAGGGGAATTTTTGGCAGTCATTAAAAAAGAGTTTGGAGGAGAAGATGAAGAGTTGGTAAAAGTAGCAGAGTTGAAGAAGTTGGAGTAGGGAGAAAAAATAATGGAAGAGTTTGTGCAGAAGTTCAAAAGGACAGCGAAAGGAAACAGGTATGAGGAGAGGCCATTAATAAAAGAACTTAAGAGGGAAATGAATGTGATGATCAGAAGGAAGTTGATGGAGGCAAAAAGGCCTTCAACGAGCATAAAACAGTGGTATGAATGTGCTACTAACTTAAACAGACATTGGAGAGAGAGTAGATGAGAGGATGAGAGGATGAAAGATAGAAAGAAACAGAGGATGATACCAGTACCAAGACAAGTATTATAGTCCTAAGTATGGCCAAGGAAGCAAGAAGCACTTCAACAGCAGATATCCACAGAGCCTGCTCCAATAGAAGGAGTAGAAAGAACAAATGCAGTAGTAATAAGGAATCAAGGATAAGAACAGAGGATGGACCACTAAGAAGGGACCCCTATATGATGGAGGTGAATAAAAGGATAAATTGCTATGCTTGTGGCAGATTTGGGTACATAGTCTAACATTGTAGAAATAAGGGAGAAAGAATTAGAATTGGAAATGATAGGAGACTGAAATACAAACAGAAATGGGAGAAAGAGGAAAATTATAAACAATCGAACAATTTAAAAGAGGAGGAGAATCTAGAATCTCTCGACTAGATTCTAACAATAGATTTCATGTACTAACTAGAATAGAAGTTGGTACATCACACTCAGAGAAAACTAAGAAGAAAGACAAGAAGAAAAAAGTCAAAGTAAGAAAAGCAAAAGGAGAGAAATTATTAAAAGAGATAACAGTAAAGATAGGTTTAGAAAGAATTGACACACAGGAAGGGATCACTGTAGAAACATTGTTGGATAGTGGCACGACAGGCTGGTAATGAGTTTAGAGTTCGCAAGAAAGCAGAGATTTAAGTTGCAGAAGATAGAAAGACCCATATATGTAAGAAATGTGGATGAGTTCTTTAACAAGGAGGGGCCAATTGAGCACACAGTAGAAGTTAATATATGCTACTACGGACACAAGAAGAGAACAGAAATTAATGTGATAAGAGAACTGAAGTGGAATGTAATCTTGGAAATACTGTAGTTAGCTTGCCATAATCCTGAGATTGATTGAAAAACAGGGGAAGTCAAGATGATGAGATGTCCAGAGGAGTGTGGTAAACAGTAAAGGCCAGTGTTGTCATATGCAAGTCCACCTGTCCAGAAAACTACATCTCCACGGTGGTGCTACCTCTGAACCATACAAGCCCGCCTTCCACGGCAGCTACCTTTCTCGCAACATGTCATATGGCGGTGCTGCAACCCTCCGGGTATTCCGTCTTCCATGGTGGAGATACTCCTATTCAACTCAGTCTTCCATAACGGAGTTGCTCCTGTCAGTGTCTCAACACTGAAACCTCCACTCGGGGTAATAGGGGTTTTACAACTGAAACTCCGAGCATCTCCTATATTATCAGTTTGTATATAAGACTAGTAATTACACTGTAATTCGCTAGTCTGATAATCGACGAAGATAATCTCTTATTGAACTCGATCTCCGGTGTTCAATGGCGACACACCAATCAGTATTCACTTCCACTTGGACTTCCTCTCCTTCATCTGAAGTTGCAACCACGTGGCAGACAGATGGCGCAGCACATAAGTTGAAGCCAAGGTCGTTCCACAAGTCTGCTCATCTCCGAGTCCATCCTGCAGACTTCCACCCCAGTGTGAACCGTGCCTGACAAGTGTAAGAAAAATTAGAATGGGAAAAACAAAAGAAAGAGGAAGCAAAAAAAGAGAAAAAGAAGAAAAAGGAAGAGAAAAAGCAAGTAAAGAAGAAAAATCACAGAAAGGGAAAGAATATGCAAATAAATAAAGTAGTGGAAGAGTGAGAGATTTGGGATGAAGATGAAGAAGTAGCAAAATCAGAGAAAGAAGCAAAGAAGCTAGTACCAAAGCAATTTCACAGATAGATCAAAGTCTTTGGGAAGAAGACAAGTGAGAAAATACCAACAAGGAAGACATAGAGTCATGTAATAGATCTCAAGAAAGGATTTACACCAAGAAAAGGGAAAGTGTATTCCTTATCGAGAGAAGAAAGAGAAGAAGTAAGAGAGTTCATTCAGAAGCAGATGAGAAAAGAGTATATCAGACCATCAAAATCACCATAAATTGCACCAGTATTCTTTGTAGGAAAGAAGGATGGAAAGAAGAGGATAGTGCAGGATTATCAATATCTAAATGAATGGACAGTAAAGAATAACTATCTGTTACCACTAATTTCAGATATAGTAGAGAACATAAGGACAAAGAAAGTATTTACGAAATTGGATTTGAGGTGGTGTTACAACAATGTAAGGATTAAGGAAGGAGATGAGTGGAAAGCAGCCTTTACAATACTAAAAGAGTCATTTGAACCAACAGTTATGTTCTTTGGGTTAACAAACTTGCCAGCAACATTCTAGGTGATGATGAATGAGATATTAAGAGATTTAATCAACACTGGAAAGGTGGCTAGTTTCATTGACAACATAATAGTTGGTATAGAGGAAAAGGAAGAACACAATGAAATAGTGGAGGAGGTGATTAGAAGAATGAAGGAGAATAATCTGTATGTGAAACCAGAGAAGTATAAGTAGAAGGTGAGGGAAGTAGGATTTTTAGGAGTAGTAATAGAAAGAAATGGAATAAAGATAAAAAAAGAAAAAGTGAGGGCAGTATTGGAGTAGCCAACTCCTAAATCAGTGAAAGATATACAGAAGTTTTTAGAGTTAGCTAACTATTATAGGCAATTTATAAGAGATTTCGCTAAGATAACAAGGACATTACATGAGTTGACAAGGAAGGAGCAGAAGTGGGAATAGGAGATAAGACAAGAAAAGTCATTTAAGGCATTAAAGGACAGGTTTACCACAGAACCTATCTTAGTAGCACCAAATTTAGATAAGAAGATGAGGATGGAGGTAGATGCATCAGATTTTGTGACAGGAGAAATATTGTCAATGGAGTGTGAAGATGGAAGATGGAGGCCAGTAGCTTATCTCTCTAAATCGTTGAATGGAACAGGAAGAAACTATGAAATTCACAATAAAGAGATGTTAGCAGTGATTAGGGGATTAGAAGCATGAAGATATTTGTTAGAAGGTGCCAAGTTCAAGTTTGAGATCTGGACAGACCATAAGAATTTGGAATATTTTATGAAGATACAGAAGTTAAATCAAAGACAGGCTAGATAGGCCTTATACTTGTTAAGATTTGATTTCACTTTGAAGCATGTGCCAGGGACGAGAATAGAAAAGACAGACAGTTTGAGTAGGAAACCCAATTGAAAGATGGGGATAGAAAACAATAATGAAAACCAAAAATTAGTGAAGAAAGAGTGGATTAGAGGAATAATAGAAGTAGTAGTGGAGGGACCAGAAATGAAGTTACTAGAAAAAATAAAAAGAGTAAGAGGAAAGGATGAAGAAGTAGTAAGAGTCACAAAAGAAATGAAGAAAGCAGGAGTGAAGAATCTGAAAGGAGATGAGTGGGAGATGGAAGAATATTTAGTGTTAAAGGAAGGGAAAGTATATGTGCCAAAGAATGAGGAATTGAGGATGGAAATAATCCAGTTATATCATGATACACTAGTAGCAGGACATGGAGAGAGGTAGAAGACAACAGAGTTAGTGACTAGAAATTATTGGTGGCCAGGAGTAACAAAAGATGTGGGAAAATATGTGGATAGATGCAATGCTTGTCAGAGGATAAAAAACAGAACAGAGGCACCAGCAGGGAAGCTGATAGCAAATGAAGTACCAGAGAAAGCATGAATACACTTAATGGTAGATTTTATTACAAAATTGCCATTGGTAGCAGGAAAGAATGTAATATTGGTGGTGTGTGATAGGTTGTCAAAAATTACACATTTTGTGGCAACAACAGAAGGAACATCGGCAGAGAGTTTAGCAAGACTGTTTAGAGATAATGTGTGGAAATTGCATGGATTGCCAGAGAGCATGATCAGTGATAGAGGACTGCAATTTGCAGCAGAATTGACAAAAGAGTTAAATAAGATGTTGGAAATAGAGACAAAGCTGTTAACAATATTCCATCCACAAACAGATGGGCAGACGGAACGAATGAACCAAGAGTTAGAACAGTACTTAAGGTTCTTTACGGAATATAGACAGAGAGATTGGCTAGAATAGTTGGCTACAGCAGAATTTGCAGTGAACAACAAAGTTCATTTAGCAACAAAGGTATCGTTTTTTATAGCAAATTATGGAAGATAATTAAGGATGGGAGTAAATATTAGAAGGAAAGGAAAGGTAGAAAAGATGACAGAGTTTGTAGAAAGAATGAGAAGAGTGCAGAAAGAAGCTAGAGCAGCATTGAGAAAGGCTCAGGAAGAAATAAAGCAACAAGCAGATAAAGAGAGAAGAGAAGTAGAAACATGGAAGAAGAGAGATAAGATAATGCTAAGCACAAAGAACTTAGTATTCAAAGAGAGGCCGATGAAGAAATTGACAGAAAGATATGTGGGGCCATATGTGATAGAAGAAGTAATATCAAAAAATACAGTGAAGTTGAGATTACTGGTCTTTATGAGAATTCATCCAGTGGTTAATGTGAGCAAAGTAGTAGGATATAAAGAACTGGTAAAGAGACAAAGGGTAGAGGAACCAAAGTCAGTAGAAGTGGAAGGGGTAAAGGAGTGTGAAGTAGAGAAGATATTGAATAAAAGAAAAATATGGGGAGTAGATAAGTATTTAGTATGCTGAAAGGGGTTTACGGTAGAGAATGATATATGGAAAAAGAAGGAAGATTTAGAAAATGCAAGAGAATTAGTGGACAAGTTTGAAGGAAGGATGAGTGCAGAAATTAGGAAACAGGAAGAGATAGAAGAAAGGTGGAAGAGTTTAGAAGAAGTGAGTTACTGGAGAAGTATACAACAAAGATATTGTTTGGATAGGATGATGGGAAGTTTGAGGATGAATATTTGAAGAAATTGGAGAGGAACAGACAGAGATGGAAGTCAGTTTCTCTGGAGAAGAAACCTTAAAGAGGGAGTAATGTTAGAATTGAAGATGATGGACTTGGTTTCTATTTTATTTTATTTTATTTTATTTTATTTTCTCTTATTTTTTATTATTAAAAATGAAGAAGACAAAGTGTTGACATAGTCACAGGAGTCACACACTTACATGATATGAGGGAACAATATAGAAGGATCTAAAAAGATGATGTTATAACAACAGATAGAACATATATTAGCTTTAAGGCAAATACATAGTCTTTAGGATAAGCTAGAAAAGTAGTAGTATAGACCATTGTAGTTTAGTATATAAGATAGATGTTTCTGTGTGGAGTTCTCTATTAAGTTCTCTTATGTCACTCAATACAAGAGTAGTCTTTCATTTTAACACTAAGACCTAAGTCATAACACTAGGGTATGAAGATACCAAAGACAAATTCAAGTAAATTCCAGCATTCAAACTCACTCATACAGCCAACTTGGTATCCAATTTCCATATTGCATATCTGTCAAGATTGTTGACGGTGGACTTTATTTTATTTTCTCTTTTCATTTTTATTTTACTTTACTTTTCTTTTTCTTTTTCTTTTTTCTATTTTTAGAACAACTCAGGTTAGGGTTTATCAGTCACGCTGTCACATCAGTCACAAATTGATGGC
>Ga0157364_1001038_pt1 | contig 22412 bp, 16 predicted proteins | sample AttsexASBM2_FD_111476 | JGI IMG/M metagenome (GOLD analysis project Ga0157364, IMG submission 111476) | Fungus gardens microbial communities from leaf cutter ant in Ribeirão Preto, State of São Paulo, Brazil - Atta sexdens ASBM2 | ecosystem: Host-associated > Fungi > Mycelium > Unclassified ...
ATATAAAAAATATATAAAAATATATATATATATATATATATATATATATATATATATATATATATATATATATATACAATATATACGGAATGTCAAAACATTTTATTTAACTGTTTAAAAGGATATTCCAAAAACTTACACTTGTAAATGTGGTTAAAGATAAACTTGTGATTTTCCCTGCCGTGATCATAAGTTGTTTTTGAGATCTCATTATTATGAACATCAAAATTTTCTTTTGACTTAACGGTAAATCATACCAAAATGACTCGTATGCTGCATCAGCGATTGATTTACTCTGAAAATAGTATAAAAGATATAATAATATAATATTGCTTATGATTTTTTGTTATTAAATTAAATATTGTTCGAAAATCTTATTTATGATAAAAATGACAACGGTTTTTCTAATCTTTTATTGTTATACAAAAATTTTAAAAATTGAAATAAAGTAAATATGTATTGCTTATTGTGAAAAAATAGAAACAATATAAGTACTATTAAGTAGCATTATAAAACATTTGAAGTATAAAACATTTGAAGTATAAAAATACAATATATATTACAAATACAATATATATTACAAAAATTCAGTAACTTTTAATATCATTTCCTTTTAATAGCACACTTTATTGACGTGATATTGTCACGACATATTTCCATTATATAATGTCAATGTTTAACTAATGTATTGTCAATAAACTGTGCAATTCGAATTCTGTTTTCAAAATAAAAGAATTCTAATACTTCCAATAAACACATTATTCTTTTCTATTACTTTATATTACAAAAATGCGTTATTATGTTATATTTGTTATTGTGTTATAAATATTGTGACATCTTTATAAGCATTTTGACTATTTAATATTATATTGCATTAATGAGATTGTAATACCTAAAACACATATATTAATATTTACGTTTTAAACAAACTATATATACACATGTGAAAGTATTGTATTCATAACATTCTGTTTTTATTGAGCAACACAATATTTTTATAAAATATTTATTTTATTTAATATTAGTTTTATTATTATAAACAAAAAATTTTTAAATAATAACAAAAATCTAATTTTTTTTATATAAATATTTTAAATACTAAAAATAACTTATGCAAAGTTTCATTGAGATTTACCAATTAGTTTATAACAGTATTTTGTTTATTTACACAAAACAATTAATGTTTGCATCTTACTAATGTAACTTTACATAAATATTTTTGAATTCTTAAGTATTTATGTAAAAAAAATGAGATTTTTATCATTATTTTATAATACATTTTCATATATTTCTATAAGAATACACATTTAAAAAATATTACTTTATATTGAAATAATTTTTGATCCAGATGGTCAACTGTCTTTAATTTTTTTGTATTATTTTTAATATAATTTAGAATAATCTGTAATTTTTTAAAAATAATTCTTAACATATTGCATTTGCTTTACAATCTCTTTAAGTACGATGTATACACTTGAAATTAATAATTTTCAAATACTAACCTTCAGATTGAGATATTCTCCAGCAAAACATAAGATGAAAACTTCTAATATCACAGCAAGATAAGCAAAAATGGATTTTAATATTGTTGTAACACCAGTCTCAATATAAAACGACTATATTGATAAATAATAAGACCAAATATATACATTAACTGCAATATTAATCATAATAAATTTATCGCTGTACTCACAATTATAATAATAAATCCTAAACTGCAAATAACTAGAGTATTCCAAATAACTTGCATCAAGGCAATAAAGGAGAAAAGTGTTTCAATGTTATCAGAAAACCAAAAGATTCTGTTGTGTCTTTCAATCAATATTCCTAATGTAGATGTGGAAGTCTTATCAGGAAGAACTTTCGCAGAAATAGTTTTGAATTCTTGACATAATATATCAATTTGTCCACTTACATGAAGTACCTAAAGTATATATGTAAATTTCTGTAAAGTTTCGAAATATGGAAAGTATCACATATATAATTTTACGAAGAATTGTTTGATATAATAAAACAGTAAAATGCAGTGCACCTATCAGTAATATCCAATTAACACATTAAGCCGAGATTATTTTACTTATTCTTCCATTTACATATTCAACTATATTTTCTTGTTTTCAAAGCTTTTCAATTTTTAGTATAAGGATATTAAATTTTGTATCGGTCACTCGCGACTAATGCGAATGAAAAGTTCATTGTTGATCATTAGATCGACACGGCACTTAACAATTATAATTATTAAATTTCTTTGAGTATAAAATCTTATTGTACTAAATTAAATTTGTATGACACGTTATAATTCATATACATATAATTCATATACATATATAAGTTTTATATAGCAAAGCGTATATGAAAAAAATGACTATAGTTACCATGACCAAAGTCGCTCATCAATACATTTTTTGGTTATAAGAATTATAATACGATTGTAATAACTGTAAGCTGGCATATCTTAACCACTGTAAAGATATGTCCATCTTACGATTATCACAACCAAATATTGATAGATGAAAATTGTTATTTCCGATTGTGACAATTGTAATACTTTTTCTGTGTTAAAAATTAAATTTTGTTTTGAGATGCCAAAGGATTTGCGGGTTATCGCCGCGTCGTGATCCGTTACTAATGTCAATGTTTTGTTGCCGTTCACTTTATCAGTGGACTCCTCGCCTTGATGAAGTAAACGGCTGATGAGATTCACGAAACATTGGCATTAGCCATAATCTGCAAGCATTTGACATCTCTAAAGAACATACTCGTGAAAATCTCAAAATTTCTGATCTGTCTACTGACATGATGTACAGTTAAATAATTTCTATGAAAAATCAAAATAATAATTTATAAGATAAAACTTACTAAAGTAGAAATTAATGCGTTTACAATAGAAACCGTGCTCGTATTTAACAATACATGTAGAAATAAAGTTAGGGCCAGCAGTTCAAAAATCGGTGATTGCTGATTTTCGAAAGGAAAATGTACCTTTATGGGAAATTCCCGCAAGGTATTATTGTAATCTTCGATTTCATATACAAAATGAACTATGTAACCGCTTAAAAGATAAAACACCCCAACAATTATATAAATACTAATCATAATATTAGCATAAAAATGCGATGTATTGGCTTTAATTATCATCACATACAAATGCTGATCAATATCAACGCATTCATGCCAATCATTGTCCATAGCAGCCAAAAGTTGATAAACGACTCTGTAATATATTACTTTAATTAAACAGATATTGGGAAATAAAAATGACACAGTTTAAAACTCTATAAATCATGAGTTGAATTAAGATACGCTACATTTATAGAAGATCTAATCGATAACATATGTCACATATATAAGAAATTAATATCTAATTTATATTATTATTATTATTATTATAATTTTGTATTACAGAGCGGGATTGGCATAAAGTTAACGTTTGCAGCGACACAACATCTTACCGACGATGTATCCAAAGTATAACTACTTTAAAAATTGTCAAGCTGTAATCTAAAGACGCGGGTAAGCTATCGACAAGATTTGAAAGCTCACTGATCTTGAAGTGCTCGTATACGTATCGATATTGGAAATATTGTACAATCAATATGCTACATATATAAATTAGCCAATAAGGAATGGACACACCCGGCCACACACCAAGCAATTGAAGACCGATTTTCAACACCGGACTGACAGTACTTGTGACTACCATTCGTATACAGTATTGAAATCGAAGAGAATAAAGATCGACACTATGGTTTGTGAAAGAACTGAAAGAGTACTAACAGTTTTTTCAATTGCAACCCCACGCAGTCCATCCCCTCTTACGTATAAATATGGATTTATCAATATATTGTAGTATAACAGCAAATAGAAATTGAGCTCATTATTTGTATAGACATCCTGTAATTTTTGTTGATGATCTATCGTATACTCGCAAAGTAATAAAGATATCGGACTTAAACTCAGAATGAACAAATTGATGCCTAATTGTCAATTTCCTTTTTTTTATTTGTCTCTTAACAACGCGATTTCAACATAAAAAAGTTTGCTACTTTCTATACATAGCAAAAAACGTACAGCAGAACAATGGTAATTACATGTATATTAAATATTGAACGCACTAAATTGAATTATATTATTGTGTGCAGTTCTACCTTTGTCTTTTAAAGAAATAATTAGGGGGAAAATAACAGAGAGAGAAGAGAAATGAGAATGTAATAATAAGTAATTCTCTTTAATGATTCTAAATAATGATTCATGAAGAATATTCGCTTGAGGAAGAAATTTTAAAGGTAAAATTTTTTTCAATTAAAAATATTATAAACGTTTAATTTTAAGTGTATCTATATCCAATAAGATATTATCAAACTGAATATACAATTCTCTAGTGAAGAATCAATATCTGAAAATGCCATGTACTGTGCGGTCGTATTCTTTAAATATAAATATATAATGTAATATAATAGTAATAATAATAGAAAATACAAACTTATTTGCATTTATATGAAATGTTTTATAATAGATGAAATTTTTAATTTATATAATTCATTAACTAATCACTAATCAATAATAATAAATTAATAACCTGTTAATAACAATTTAATTTAGATTCATTACCAATATTGTTTTACTTATTGGTTCATTAATGACATTATTATTTCAACAAACGTATATTACATTTTTGTTCAAATCAATACATCACATTCAGGACAGATATATATGATACTGATGCCTTCATGACCTAAAAAAAAAAACAGAAATAAAAAAATTAAATCTCTATAAATTATATTTATGTTTAAAGGATACAAGCAGATTAATTATAAGCAAAAATGAAATTTCTAAAGAATTAGACGTCCAAAAAATTTTAGGAATTACATTTGTAAATGTGTCAAATGACATATCCATCATTTTTCCTGCTGTGATCGCCAATCGCTTCTGAGATCTCATTATTATAAATATTATTATTTTACTTTGACGAGACGGAATATCATACCACAAGGATTCGTATATTGCATTGGCAATTAATTTGCCCTAAAAGAAAATAGTTTTAAATGCAATGGTTTTTAACATAATATTTATTGGTTCTACTTATTCGATAAATAAAATCTTTCTTTAATTATCGTTGCCAATATTACGACATTAAAAAATAAATATATATCATAAAGAATATCAAGGAAAGTACAACAGAGAAAGATTGATAAAGGAAGATTAAAATTAAAATTCTGTTCTATTTTTAATGAAATGACAATATTTTGGACCTACAACAATTTTTTTTTGTTAGAGATATTGATATTACGTTACGTCGACACTATATGTTATATTTATAAAACAAATATCATTTCTTAATTAAAAAACATTATTATTTAAATAATTAAATAATTTTGAATAATATTATATGCATTTTAATTAAAGTACATATTATCTCTAAAAAATAACATGTATTTCATCATAATGCTATGATTATATATGTATATATAAATCAGAATAAGTACTTATATTTTGATTTATTTCTTTGAAATTTTTATACATTTCTATTATTAGAAATGTATATTCATGATTACATAATGTCAGAAAATTTCATCTTTATATAACATCTTGATTAATCATTTCGCAAATACTTACTAAAATACTTACTTTAAAACTAAGATATTCTCCAGCAAAGCAAATGATGAAAGCTTCAGCCATTATAGCAAAGTAAGAAAGAATCGTTTTTATTAATACGAAAACATCAGTTTCGCTATGAATACACTAGTTCGATAAACAATAAAAAGAAAAATTATTAACACCATGTCAATTATTGCACATTTACTACAGCACTTACAATTATAATGAAAAATCCTAGAAAACAAATAACTAACGTATTCCAAACAACTTGCATTAATGCAATAAAAGAGAAAAGTTTCTCGATGTTCTCGGAAAATGATATAATTCTGTTGTGTCTTTCGATTAGTATTCCAAATAAAGAGACGACAGATTCATGAAGAAAAGTACTCCTAGAAATTTTTCTAAACTCATAACACATTATATCAATTTGTCCACTAACATGTAGTACCTAAAATATACTTAAATTTTTGCATAATTATTTTATAAAAAAGATTCTCGTGCTATAACAAATATATTTCGAATATACAATGCACATACATTTATATAATATACTTATTTGTTCAAAAAAATTTTTTGTAAAATTAATACTAAAATTTCGAATACAAGCATTAATTACACTTCTATACTTTTGCGTAGAAAATCGTATATCGAATAACAAAATTATACAAATTATATTTAAAGTGAAATATGAATACAACTGAATATTACTTTAGTTAGAAATATAATTTTAATCTTATGTCATAAATTGCTTTGTTAAGTATAAATTAATTCAGATGAAAATATAAAATATTATATATATTATATAAAATATAAAATATTATATATATTATATATATATTATATATATAGTTACCAAAGTAAGGACCAATCCATTTAAAATGCAAAGTATGCTGACATGTAACATTACATGTAAAGCTATTGTTACAACAAGAACCTCAAACATCGGCGATTGTTGAGTTTCGAAGGGAAACTGTATCTTTATAGGAAACTGCCGTAAAGTATGATTTTGATCTTCATTTAAGAACACAAAACGAATTACATAATCACCTAAAAGATAAAGTAGCGCAACGGTAGCATTAACACTCAATAAAGCGTTAGAAATAAAATGTGCTATATTGGCTTTAATTGTCATCATATACAAATGTTTATCCATAGTGATGCACTCGCGCCAGTCATTATCCATAGCAACCAAGATTTGATGAAGAACTCTGTAATATATATATTTTCAATCTGTCAGATGTTTCAGAAAAAGATCACATTTTTTTCGATGGATCAATGTTGTATTTAAGAATAACATCAAGTTAAAGTTTAGATAATGATGTTATATTACTTCATGATATTATATTACGGTAAATAAAATAATGTGTTAAGAAACTGATAGAAAATCATGTTTTTTGAACACGACAATTAAGCATAGTTGAACTATTACATAGAGAATATCTTACCGACGATGTATCCATAGACCAATCAATTTAAATAACGTTAAACTGTATTCTAAAGTTACAGTCAAACCATCAATGAGATTCGAAAGCTCGCTGATCTTCAAATGTTCAAAAATATACAAATACTGGAAGTATTGTATAATCAATGTGCTTAACGTAAAACTCAGCCATTGAATGGTAGAATACGAAACACGCGGCCAAATGCCGAGTATTTGAAGACCAATTTTCAGCACTGGGCTGATAGTACTTGTGATTACCATTTATCAATTGTGTTTAAAACATAAGAAAATAAAAATCAGTATTTCAGCATTTGTTCGATACTTTAGACGTAAGAGAAGTAAATGAGATTGTATTGTACATTTCTCCAAGTATTGTATATCCCCATACCTATTCGCGTAAATATGGATCAATCGCCACGTATTGTGTAGTATAATAGCAAATCGAGATAGAGTTAATTTTTTATGAACATTCTGTAATTTTCTGTTGATAGTCTAACAACATACATTATTTTCAAAGTAATAAAGATATCGAACTCTGGATGAATAACTCGATGTGTAATTATCAGTTCCTTTTTCTTGCAAACTTGTCTCTTGGCAATATAATTTCATCAAAAAAAAATAAATGTCTACTACGTTCTGTGTAGAACAACATTAATTATATATTAGGTATTCTAAGCAAATGGAACTGAATTATATTCTTGCAGTTTAACCTCTGGTGTTTAAAGAAATAAAGTGAGGGGACAACGAAACGGAAATGTAATGATTAGTAATTCCTTTTATGATTTTATGAACGATATCATACAAAAAAACTCATTTGAAAAAAAAAAAAACATATAAGTTTTTAATATTAAAAATATTTAGTTTTTAATATGTTTATAACCAACGGAATATGCTTATACGCAAACTTAATGTATGATTCTATAGAAAAAAGTCAATGCCTAAAAACATCTAACATTCTCTGCACTAATTCTTTTAAATAAGAACATACAATGTATATAATAATACCCGAAATCAAAAAATTATTTGCATTCGTATTAATTAGTATTTGTTAAATATAATTTTTAATTTATGTAATTTATTAAATAATAATTAATAAAAAATAATTAATAATCTGTTCATAACAATTTAATTCTAAATTCATTGTTAATACTGTTTTACTAATTGACTTACACACAACAATTACATTATAATTGCGACAAATGTATATTTCGTTTTTATTGATACATAGCATTCATGATACATTCACGGATACATATTAACGCTTTCATGACTAAAAAATGGGAATAAAAAAATTAATTTTGGTTTATAAATTATATTTGTGCATAAAGAACACGTGCAAATTGATTATAAGCACAAAATAAAATAATCTCTTTAAAATTAAGTATCCAAAAATTTTTTAAATTATATTCGTAAAAGTTTCAAACGATATGTCCATCATTTTTCCTGCCATAATCACTAATTGTTTCTGAAATCTCATTATCATGAGTATTATCAATTTACTTTGATGTAACGGCATATTATACCATAACGATTTGTATGTTATACTAGCAATTAATTTGCTTTAAAAGCTAATAATGTCAAATACAAGATTTTCTGCATAATTATATATAAATAATATATAAAATAAAATAATTATATTTAATTCTTCTTAAAAAATTGCTTATTAAATTTGTCTAAAATATAAATATTTTTAATGTTATAACAATATTATAAAGATTAAAAAATAAAGATATTATTAGAGAATAACAATAAAAATAAAAAAAAAGAATAGTAAAATGAAATAAGATTAGAAAAACTTTATTAGAAATGCTTTATTCATCAATTTCTAATTTTTTTTAGAATATATAAGAAATTACACATCTCTATAAAATGACAATTTACAAATATTTTATAATTTCAGTAATTTTCTATTACACGCAACAAAGAGACAGAACAACATTCTATTTAAAAAATATTATATTTGTAATATTATTATATTTGTGAAACCTTTTTTAAGACAAAAATATTATTGTTAAAAAAATTAATTATTTTACATAATATTTTATGCACAATAATATATTAAAATATTACTGTTAGAAACCAATGTTTATAGATATTTCATTATGGCATAATTAGATATATATAAACTCTGCAAAATGTTAGATATATAAAATATATAATTTATAATTAAAAAAATTAATAATTAAAAAAAATAAAAATTTAAATACTTAGACACTTACTTTGACTAAGATATTCTCTGGCAAAACAATAATAAAAATTTTAGTCATGCCAAGATAACTAACAGGTTTTTATTAACACGAAAACAATAGTTATGAACAGATTAATTCGAACAAGAAAAAGAAAAAATATTATATATCGTATAATTATTACATATTATTATAAAACTTACAATTATCAAGAAGAATCCTAGACCGCCATTGATTACGTATTCCAAACGACTTGCATTAATACAATAAAGGAAAAGATAGTGTTACATAAAAAAGGTCTTTAAAACTTGACTAAAAGTCATCCCAAAAACATTTTTTGAAAAAGTCTTACAGACATCTCTTTTAAATCGTCTGAAAGACACCTTTAAAAAGGTCTTTAAAACTTGACTGAAAGTCAGCTTAAAGTTGTCTTTTCAAAAAAGTCTTACAGACGTCTCTTTTAAGTCGTCTTTCGGAATGAAGATTCTCTCTATAAGACATGCATGTTTACTGGGGAATTTCTTCATTTTTTGAAAATGAAATAATTCTGATGTGTCTCTCGATTAGCATTCCAAATAAGAACATAGTAGATATATGAAGAAAAGTACTTTTAGAAATACTTCCAAACTCGTGACACATTATATCAATTTGTCCGCTTATATGAAGTGGAGCATTTGGAATATATTTACATTATTTAAAAATTGTAATTATTAGATATGAAAGAGATTCTTGCTATAAATGTTTGAATAAAATGAACAAACATTATATGTATATATATATATATACAATATGTTCATCAAGTTATTAAAAAAATTTTTCTCTAGAATTCAACTTTTTAATACAAGCATTAATTAGATATATTTTATAACTTCTTATGCAGAAATATAACAATTTATATACATCAGTATTGCACAAATTATTTAATGTAAAATTTCAATTCGATAATATCAATAATTTAATACAATCTTGCTTCACAAATTGCTCTGTTGCATTAAACCTAATAAATATCAACTAATAGTAACTAATAGTAATAATACTAATTTCATAATTTTATATTCAATAATATAAATTTAATATAACACACACATATATATATATATTGTATGTATATATATATATATATATATATATATACACATATACACATATACATAACAGTTGTACTATCGAATGTAATATTATAACATTAATGTTACTGTTAGTTGGTGTTTATTAAGAAATTAGTTAAAAATAAAAATATTATTGGTTAAATTTAAAATGTAAAGTAAGAATTAATCCATTTAGAGTATAACGCGTAAACATTATCTGTGTAAACATTATATGTAAAAATATTGTTACAACTAGAAATGCAAACATCGGCCACTGTTGAGTTTCAAAAGGAAGTTGTATTTTTACAGGAAATTGCCGTCAAATTACTTTGTAATTTTCATTAACAAATATAAAACGATTTACATAATCGCTTAAAAAATAAATTACTGAAAAATCACAACAACGCTTAATATAACATTATAAACAAAATGCGATTAGCTTTAGTGATCATCATATGCTGATTAATGTTGGTGCACTCGTGCCAATCATTATTCATAGCAACCAGAATTTGATGAAAAATTCTGTAAAATGTTATTTTAATTTATTGAATTTATTTTAATTTATTTCTTATAGAAAGATCACAGTTCTTTTGAGAGAACAAGAATGTTGTGTTTATCAACACTCGAGCTAAAATTCGCTGTTAAATATTTATTTTCACTTAAGTAAATCGAATAAGGAATATGTTAAAAAATTAAATCTTTTTGAGCACAATTAAATCTTTATTATGTAATTAAATACTTACCGACGATATATCCAGACCAATCAATTTAAATAATGCTAAACTGTAATCGAAAATTACACCGTCAATGAAATTTAAAAACTCGCTGATCTATATATAAATACTGAAAGTACTATATGATTAATGTGCTTAACATTAAACTTAGCCAATGAATATGAGATACGTGACCGAGTATTCGGAGATCAACTTTTAGCACTGGGCTAACAGTACTGGTAAATACCAATCTGCCAATAGTTTTTTAACGTAAGAAAATAAAGATTAGTTTTTGTACATTTATTCGATACTGTAGTTGAGATGGAAATGAAAGAGTATCATCCATTTCTCCAAGTATATTCCAACATGATGTCCTTACTCAGGTGAATATAGATCAATCGCAATTATACGTCGCACAACACACGACAATAATTCGAGATAAAACTCGTTATATGTATATACTATAATTTTATAAAATTTGATAACATATACTCCAAATGTAAAATATAATAAAGATAATTTACACAGTAAAAGAATGGCTTGATATGCATCAGTTTCTTTTTTTCTTGTAGCTCTATCTCTTTGGTAACAACAAGAAACAAATGTCTAATACATTTCTTATTGCAAAAATTAATTAAAAATATAGCAGGGCGATAGTAAATATACACATCAAATATTCTAAAAGAAATGAAAATAAATTGTATTGATGCAGTTCATATATATATCTAAGTTTTTTAAAGAAATGGTAAGGGGAGAAAAACAGAATTTCCTGATTGGATCACGTAGTGATGAATAATTTCTTTTAATAAAGGAAAAAAATCATCAAAAAATGTTATGCAAAATTCGCTCGTAGAAAAAATTCGAAAATAAAAATTTTTTAATCAGAGATATTATAAAAATTAATTATAAGCCTAATAAAAAATTATTTATATGTATAAAAACATATATAAATATATATAATTATGTACGAAATATGGCTATATATACAGTGTCTCATTTTAAAAGACAATCTCAAATATCTCTTGAACAGTGCATTTTAGAGAAAAATATTTTAAACAAAAGTTTCATGATTTCCTAGGATAAGATAGTATCTTTGATTTTACCTTGGATGGTATATTGTCAAGGTCAGGGCAAGGTCACTCTGAATTTTTTTTAATGGAACTCCCTATTTTTCATTACAAATTCTTTTTAATTCTTACCTTTTCAAAACACTGTAATAAAATATCTTTTCATTAAATACTTTTCGAGTTATAAAACTTGAAAGTTACAGTACAGTCGACATTAGTATTATCCAAGGTATTGTTCGACAACTAAATCCTCTTAAATATTGTTCAGGATTAAGACCATTAAAAATTGTATCTCTTATTTTCATTTTAACATAAAAATGAATTTTCAGTGCAAAAATAAAATAAGAGATACAACCTCCAATGATCTCAATCTTGTCAAAAACGTTATCTAGGTCATATGAATAAAAAATCAATGTTTGATGTGTTATATAAGTAAATATTGCTCTTAAGTAAGAATATAATAAATTATCAAAAAATATTAAGACATTTGTTTACATTAAATATTTTTATACAAATGTAATTTCAATTCGTGTAATTTATTAATCGAGAGTTATTAATAAGACAGTTGTCAATAAAAAATTAAATCTTAATTTATTGTAAATATTTTTTACTTAATATATTATAATTGCATCAAATAAATACCGCATGTTGATATCACGTATTGATATCAATACATAGCATTTAAAACGGATACATACGATGCTGACGCCTTCATAATCTAAACAAAAATACAAGTTAAGAAATTAGAGATACACATATATATAATAGTAGATTAAAAAACAATAAGCAAAATATATATAAAATTATTTTGTGATAATTAAATATTCAAAATATTAAAGAAATTACACGAGTAAATGTTTCTAATGACATATCCATCATTTTTCCTGCCGTAATCGCCAGTCGTTTTTGAGACCTCATTATTATAAATACTATAATTTTATTTTTATTTGACGGCATATCGTACCACATTGATTCATATATTGCGTTAGCGATTGATTTACCCTAAAAATAATGCAAATGCGACGACACTTTTTATACTTAATTGTTTAATTTACTTCACAGTAGTTTATCTAATATTATTGCCGATATTAAAAAATTGTTACATAAATTTAAAAATATTAAAAGAAATAAAGAAATTATAGCAGAAAAATAATAAAATCATATTAAATTTATAATACTATATTTGTGTTGAAACGTCACGTTGCTATACATTGAAGAAATAAATATTATATGCAATAAAAATATTTTTATTAAAAAATTGATTCTTAAATGATATCTTGAGTGTTGCCAAATATTAAATGTTTTTTTTTTGTTAAAAACAACATTGAATTTTTATCATTATGTCAATGTAATTAAGAGCTTCTGTATAGATGATTTACTATGTGAATATTTACCTTTAAACTAAGATATTCTCCAGCAAAGCAAATGACAAAGGCTTCAATCATTATAACGAAGTAACCAGAAACAGTTTTCACTAACACGAAAATCCCAGTTTCGTTATAAATAGACTAATTCAACGAATTATAAAAAGAAAAATAAATACATATAATCAATCATTGGACGTGTATATTTTAATACTTACAATTATGATAATGAATCCTAAACAACAAATAACTAATGTATTCCAAATAACTTGCATTAATGCAATGAAGGAGAAGAGTGTTTCAATATTGTTAGAAAATATAATAATTTTATTATGCTTCTCAATCAGCAATCCAAAAAAAGACTCGAAAGATCCATGAAGAAGAGATCCCTTAGAAATATTTCTAAATTCATGACACATTATATCAATTTGTCCGCTTATATGAAGTACCTAAAATACACTTACATTCTCTCACAAAAAATCATAATTATTATAAAGTAAAGAGATTTTTTGAAGAAAATATTTCAAATATAACAATTTGATAAAAATATTAAAATAATATTATTATGCAATATACATTTACAAACAAATTTATCGTATATGTAGACATTACAATTACAAACAAATTTATCGTATATGTAGACATTATTGTAAAATTTTTCTAATATTGACATTAATACTTTAAAATGTTTTACACAATAATATGACAGTTCGTCAACAAAATTATATAATATATATAAAGAAAAATTTTAATATGAATATGCTCACAATTATGCACAATTACAAATTAATTAATTACATAATATACATTAAAAAATACATATACATATACGAATATGCGTTACCAAAGTCAACATTAATCCGTTTAAAATAGCGATTGTGCATGCGTGTATTGCCACATGTAAAAATAATGTTACAACGAGAAACTCAAACGTCGGCGATTGTTGAGTTTCAAAAGGAAATTGTATTTTTATCGGAAGCTGCCGTAAAGTATCATTTTGATTTTCAGTAAAAAATACGAAACGAATTACGTAGTCGCCTAAGAGATAAAGTACTGCGACGATCGCATTAACACTCAGTAAAATGTTAGACGTAAAACGTGCTACATTTGCTTTGATTGTCATCAAATACAAATGCTTATCCTCATTGATGTACTCGCGCCAATCATTATCCATAGCAGCCAGAATTTTATGAAAAACTCTGCAATATGTTACTCTAATTTGTGATGTTTCAGATAGTACACTATCACATATCTACATATGTTTCACATCATATTTTCTTTTATGAGACCAGGGAAAAAATCTTTCATATATAATTATTTACAGTTATATATAAAATATGTCCAGATATGTAACATTTTTTCCCAATCAATATTGTATGTTTCAATATTTGAAATATAATTAATAAGATTTAAATTAATAATCACTTCTACTTAGAAAAAATCCACTTAGAGAACAAATGTTAAGAAATTGAAGGAGCATATTGTTTTTCTTGATTGTAGTTGTAGATTTGCAGAGCATAAAATTACATAATACATGTCTTACCGACGATGTGTCCACAAACTGGTCAATTTAAATAACGTCAAACTGTAATCTAAAGCCACAATTAGACCGTCAACAAGATTTGATAACTCGCTCATCTTTAAGTGACCAAATATGTACAAATATTGAAAGTATTGTATAATCAGCATGCTCAACATAAAAGTCAGCCAATGAATGGTAGAATATGAATCACCTGGCCACATGCCAAGAAATCGGAGACCAACTTTTAATGCTGGACTAATACTAGATGTGATCATTTGTTAAAGATTTAAAAAACGTGAAGAAATAAAGATTAATTTTGTTAAAAATGGCACATTTGTTCTGTACTATAGTTGAGAAGGAAATGAGAGAGCACTATCCATTTCTCCAAGTGTATCCCCATACGATGCGTCCCCACTCAATAAATATGGATCAATCGCTATTATACGCACAATATGACGATGAAACGAAGAGTTTATAATTTTTTCATACTATAATTCCATACAATTTAATAACGTATACTACTTTGACCGTAAAGTAATAAAGATATTGTACAGCTAAGATAATATAAAAAAAAGATTATTTACTGCGAAACCGTTATCTTTTTTGTATTTTTTTTTTTCTTTAAAATGCAAAATTATAAGCAAGAAAGAAATGTCCAGATGTTCATCATAATCTCTACCTTTCATGAAGGTATTATTAAGTGCATGACATGGTACTTACACGTATTAGGTATTCCAAGCAAACGGAAATAAATTGTGTTTATTTGATCTTCCAACCTTTGAAGAAATATGACGAGAAAACAACAAAACTCGCTGACTGAATATGATTAATAATTTCCACTAATAATTCAAAAAATATTGTTGTTCAAACTTGCATATTGAACAAATTGCAATTGGAAATAATATAGTTACAAATAATCCAATAAAGTACGAATTAAATATCTTGTAATAAAAAGTTATCGATTATAAAGCTAAAGTAGCCTGTACTGTAATCTGCATATTATTGCATAATCTGCAAGCTTATTTTGTTAAATAAGAATGAATAATATTATAATAATAATAATAATAATAATAATAATAATAATATACGAAATATAAAAGATTATTTGCATTTACATTAATAACTATTTTCTTAAATGCAATTTAAATGTGTTATTTATTAACTAATAATTAATAAGTAACAGACATCAGCTTAATATGATAATATAACTTCTAATTTATTACAAATTTTTGTAATCTATTTTAAATTAATGGTATAATTTCAGCAGATAGAGATCGTACTATTTTGTTGATGTCAATACATAGCAATTAAAACAGATACATATGATGCTGACGCCTTCATAATCTAAAAAATTCAAGTAAAAAAATTAAACTGGATCTACAATATTTATTATATTTACACATAATAAACACATAGATCAAAATAAATTAAAAAATAACAATACAATACATGGACAATAAGAACATATAGTGCGGAAATTGGTGCGCGAATTTTTATATAATTACAAAAATTTTTTACATAGAATATAAATAACAATATTGTCTATACCATAATAACAATATTGTTATTTATATGCTTTTATGTCCATGTATTGTTATTTTTTTGAGAGCCCGATTAATGTTTATATTTTTAAAATAAATTAAAGAAAATAAAATTAATCATCAGACATTTAAAAAATTAAAAGATTACAATCGTAAAAGTTTCAAATGACATATTCATCATTTTTCCTGCCGTAATCGCCAGTCGCTTTTGTGATCTCATTATTATAAATACTATAATTTTACTGTGACTTGATGGCATATTATACCACGTCGTTCCATATGTTGCACTAGCAATTAATTTGCCCTAAAATGCAAATACAGCTAATCCTTTGTAATTAATTTTGACATAAAAAAATTTTCTATCGTCTATATTGTGAAAACATTATAGCCAAAATAATATCCGAAATGTTTTAATAATATCATTTTTACTTTTATTTTATTTAAAAAAAAGCTTTATAATAAATAATTAGCTGATAAACATTTTATTATTTTAGACTTTTATTATAACAGATACGAATTGTCATTATCTTAAAAAATATATGTCACATACTACAAAATAAAATTTTCTAAAATAAAAAACATTCTTATTTAAGAAATCAATCGTTTTTTAATAATGTTTTAAGTACGTTAAAATTATAAAATTTTGTATTTGTATTACAAACGTCTATTATAATATTCATTATGATATAATTATGTTATGTTATATATTAAAATATATATTTATATATTTTATGGTATATTTACTGATAACTATTCTTGCTTACCTTATAACTAAGATATTCTCCGGCAAAACAAATAATGAAAGCTTCTAGCGTTATGGCAAGATAAGCAAAAATAGCTTTCATTAATGCAAAAACACCAGTTTTATTATGAATAGACTATATTATTAACAAAAATGAATGAAAAATATGATAAAAATCACAACATTGTACAAATATTACTATAGTACTTACCATTATGAAAGCAAATCCTAGACAACAAATAACTAAGGTATTCCAAACAACTTGCATTAATGCGATAAAAGAGAAGAGCTGTTCCATGTTATCGGAAAATGAAATGACTCTTTTGTGTTTCTCGACCAGCATTCCCAATGATGATATGGAAGATCCATAATAAAGATTATTCTTAGAAAAATTTTTCAATTCTTCACAAATAATATCAATTTGTCCACTTATATGGAGTGCCTTAAATATTTACAAAAATTACTTGCATATAAAAAATTTTTTCTATTTTAAATACTTCTTATATAAAAATTCAATAAATATATAATAAATTTTATTTATTCTCAAAAATATTCAATATGACATTAATTATATTTTAAAGATACTACAGAAATGCATGTATTTGATTTATATCATATAAAGTAAAATTATGCAAATTGCTTCATGAAAAATTTTCATGCAAAAATGCTCATAAATTTATGTAAATCGCTTCGTTGTATAAAAAATTAAAAATAAGAAATATACAATATAAGTTACCAAAGAAAAGATCAATCCATTTAGAATAGTGTTCGTCCATACTTGTAATATTGTATGTAAAAATATTATTACAGCAATAAATTCAAATACAGGCGATTGTTGGATTTTAAACGGAAATTGTATTTTTATAGGAAGTTGCCGCACAGTATTATTATAATTTTCATTTAGAAATACGGAACGAATTACGTAATCGCCTAAGAGATAAATTACTGTAATAATTGCATTACAACTTAATAAAGCGTTAGAAAAGAAATGCGCTATATTAGCTTTAGTTGTCATCGTATACAAATGTTGGTCAATGTTGATGCACTCGTGCCAGTTATTATCCATATCTTTCAAAATTTTATGAAGGACTCTGTAATATATATATTACTTTAACATGTTATTGTCTTTAATCAGATGTTTTAGATATGAATAATATTTATTTTCTCTTCAATTAATGCTGTATACTTCAATGTTTGATTTAAAATTCTAAATAATAAGGTGACATTTTAATGACGACTTATTATTATTAATGACATTAAAGAAAGTTCCAGTTAGAAAAAATTAGATCATTATGTTAGGAAATTGAAAAACAAATTTATTTTTCGAATATATCTATTAAATAAAACTAAAATATTATACAGTATACTATAGTATCTTACCGACGATGTGCCCATAGACCAGTCAATTTAAAAAACGTCAAACTGTAATCCAGAGTAATAATCGAACTGTCAATAAGATTTGATAATTCGCTGATCTTCAGATGATCAAAAATGTACAAATACTGGAAGTACTGTATAATCAGCATACTTGACATAAAACCTAAGCAATAAATGGTAGCATACGGCACACTCGGCCAAAAGCCAAAAAAACAAAGACCAAACTTCAGCGCTGGGCTGATGGTACTTGTAATTGTCATTTGCTAAATTTGAGAAAATAATAATTACTTTTAATACATTTATTCTAATACTCTGGTTAATAAGGAAATGAAAGTGCACCATCTGATTTTTCAAGTGCATCCCCACACGGTGTGACCCTACTCTGGTGAATATGGATCAATCGCTATCATATGTCGCACAGTACAATAATAAGACAAGACAGAACTCATTATTTGCATGAACATCCTATAATTTCATTATTAATTTAATGTCGTGTACTTCGATCACATTATACTGCTAAAGTAAAAAAAAACAACTCCCTGAGAAAGAGCTTTTTTTTCACTTGTATCTTTAGCAACGTATTATCATCAATAAATAAACGTCTACAATTCCCATCAGCTGCAAAAATTATTAAATGTATCATTATATTTTGACTATACATTAGGTTTTCTGACAATTAGAAATTGATAGTATTCATGTCATTCAATTCAAAAGTAATAACATAATGGATGAAGAAAGGAACTGTACAATTGGAGATATGACTGTAAATATCCTCTAATAATTCCAGGAAAATAATTACACTAAAGACTTGCAAGGAAGAGAAATTTCAAAAGTAAAAGCTTTGAATATAAGACATTGTCAGTATATTTAATAAATCAGATATGAAATGTGTGCATACAAATTGAATATACTATTTTTTCTTAATTTTTATTAAAAAACAATGATCAAAAATATATGTGATTTAATATGTCATTTTTAAATAAGAATAAGTAACAGTATTTGAAATTATTTCCAATTAAATTGTTTATATAATAAATACAACTTATGTAGTACATTATAATTGATAGTGTAAAAAGTTAAATATGATAATAACATTTAAATTCTTAATTTAGTTTCTATGTACTTTTTAACATTATGGCTTATATAAATTTTAAAAGATAAAAAATTTCTTGATGATTAATATATAGCATTTAACACAGATATATAAGACGCTGATGCTTTCATGATCTAAAAAAATAGAAATTATAAAAAAATTATAGAAAAGTGTTTTAGAAAATGTTGACGATAAGCGAAATAAAAGGTGCCCAAATAATTATGATAATTTAAAAAATTACGTTCGTAAAAGTATCAAAAGACATATCTATCATTTTTCCTGCCGTGATCGTCAGTCGCTTCTGAGACCTCATTATTATAAACATTATAATTTTTTCTGTATTTAATGGCATATTGTACCACAATGTTTCATACGTTGCATTTGCAATTAATTTGCTCTGAAAAAATAATACAAATAATTTTAAATTGATTGGCTCTTTTGTTCAACTTATTTGACAGAAACATTTTTCTATATTATCGCGACGCGTTACAACAATATTTGTTATAACAATTAAAATTTTTTATGAAGTTTTTTTATATTTATATTATTAAAATATAGAAGGTCTTCTTTTATTATAACAAAAAATTTATTGATAAACAGATCATATTGCAATTTCAGTAACCTTTTATTATAAAAAATATCTTATTATAAAAAATCATTATTTATATACAATAAGATTGGAAACAAGATCGTTTATGTTAAATATATTACTTTAAATACGAAACGCCATTACGATCTGAATGTTAAGATGTTGAACTATTATATATATTCATACAAATGAATTAATTTCAAAAATGATAATTGCGTGCCGATATGGTTGTCGGACTTTTAACGCAATCTGAAATATTAATAATCCTTCCAAATTTCCCAAATTAATCTTAAAAAAATAAGTTTATTGCGAAAAATATTGCTTCGGCCGTCGAACCCGGATCTCTTGCGAGCATCTTAAGCCTTTAGATTATCGAGATTCAAGTCTCTGTCAAGCAATTATCATTTCTGAAATTAATTCATAAATATATATAATAGTTCAACATCTTAACAATCAAACCATAGTGGCGCTTCGTATCTAAAGTAATGCATTATACATATATATATATATATATATATATATATTATATATATATTTATATATATAATACTACAATATATTATAAAGAAATACTTTTTTAAAATAAAAAAGTTATTATTTATAAATTTTATTTTCTTAAATGACATTATATACGTATTGCAACACATTAAAATGTTTTTCTTAGAAAACAATATTATATATCTTTATTATAAAACTAACACAATTATGTTGTGTAAAAGAATAATGTATTTTTGATTAACAACTTTTGAACACGTACCTTGAGGCTAAGATGTTCTCCAGCAAAGCAAATGACAAAGGCTTCAATCGTTATGACGCAATAAGCAAAAAGGGTTTTCACTAATACGAAAACACCAGCTTCATTATGTATAGACTAGTTTGACAAATAATAAAGAAGATAAATATATTTTCCAATAATCATGTATTTATTTATTATTACTTACTACTATGAAGACAAATCCTATACTGCAAATGACTAACGTATTCCACACAACTTGCATCAATGCGATGAAGGAGAAGAGTTGTTCTATATTCTTGGAAAATGAAATTATTTTATTATGCCTCTTAATTAATATGCCGAATGAAGATACAAAGGATCCATGAAGAAGAGTGTTTTTGGAAATATTTTTAAACTCTTGACATATTATATCAATTTGTCCGCTTGCGTGTAAAACCTAAAATATACTTCAAGTTTTATAAAAATTACAGTCATTACATGTAAAAAAAATGATTATCATAAAAAATGTATATAAATATTTCAAATATATAGATATAAGCTACTTTAATATATTACATTTTAATAAAATTTTTTTTTTAATGTTTATACAATGGCATTTTACTTTAAAATTTCTTATAAACAGAAATGGCATAGTCCATATGACTAAAATCAACATTAAAAACAAAAAATTTGTTATAACAGATTTTGTTGTTATAACATTGCGTTATAAATTACTTTGACATTAAGACACAAATAAATAGAAAACACAGGCAAATATGTATAAAATATAAATTACCAAAGTAAAGATCAATCCATTTAGAATAGCGACCGTGCATACGTGTAGCATTACATGTAAAAATATTGTTATAGCAAGAAGTTCAAACATCGGCGACTGTTGAGTTTCAAAAGGAAATTGCAACTTTAAAGGAAGTTGTCTTGAAGTATCATTATAATCTTCGGTTAGAAATACGAAACGAATTGCGTATTCGCCTAAGAGGTAAAGTGCAGCAACAATAGCAGTAAAACTCAATAAAGCATTAGATATAAAATGCGATATATTCGCTTTGATTGTCATTATATATAAATGATGATTGATATTGATGCATTCACGCCAATCATTATCCATAATAGCAAGAATTTTATGAAGATCTCTATAATATTTTATTTATTTCATCAAATGTTTTATATAAAAACACTATATATATATATATATATATATATATATAAATATATATATATATTATAATATATATATATATATATATATATATATAAATCTCATAATAGGATTAAATTTATATATATTTATTTTCAAGAAAAAATAATCACCAATTAAACGAACAAACTTTATTTAATAAAGTTTTGTTATTTTTGAC